>FLSG01003591.1_pt1 | contig 11922 bp, 9 predicted proteins | sample 1550511 | NCBI WGS metagenome assembly FLSG01 (sample SAMEA4031768, study PRJEB14383) | metagenome | biome: human; feature: oral; material: saliva | place: Philippines | collected 2014
GCATTTGCCCGAATATCAAGCCTTTTATCGTAAAAAGTATCAAGAAACACCGAAACATCAACACAAAAGAGCCCTCGTTTTAACTGCAAGAAAATTTGTGCGCTTGGTGGATACGCTACTACGGAACCACCAACTCTATACGCCACCTAGGAGCGTGATAGAAAAATAACGAAAAAGTTATTTGCGCATTGCTAGGGAAACAGCCTATGAAAACGCTTGATTTGCATAGGCCTAGTTCAGTGCGCCTATTTTTTAGTGGTAGAGTAACAATAAATTCATTTTTTATCTTGACTCTTTACCACTATGCTTTCTTTCAACTAAAAACCAAACAACAACAGCGGGCTTATTGCTGTCGTTATAATTTATATGCCCTTCATTTTTTTCAATCAATTGGGCATCCCCAGCTCTTCCTAAAATATCTTCTCCATTTTCTAAGATTGTATGTGCTGATCCGGAAATAATATAAGAAAACTCATCTTGCTTATGGTAAGAGTAGCCTTGTTTTGGCTGTTTTACTCCTGCTTGTAGTGTAATCAAACCCATTGTGATATTTGGGTTCGGCTGGTTTGTTGGATCGAAAAAGTGATTCATATTGCTTTTAAGTGTTGGTTTTAAATGCATGAAAGCCTCCTAAAAAGTATATTTAAGCTTATCATACCGGAAACTAGGGGATTGTCAATATAATAATCTGAATAGGTTTAATTTTCTGAAAAATAATGATGTACTTATCTTATTTTGTTAGAACTAGGCAAACTATCAAAACAACTAAAAGTGGAACTGTGGAAAACTTCTTTGTTAATTTTTCTTTTTTATCCGCAATAATAAGTTTTTGCTGGAAAAATGAGTAAATGTAATTATTTTATAAGGCCCAAAATGTTTCACATAATGAAAAACATTTTGGGCCTTTTGAAATAAAAATAAATGTTTATTTATTTTTTTAGTATATAATTATTTCCCAATAATTCTACAAAAGCTAGCAATTTATATTTTCCTGTCCGTTCTAAGTCATGATCACCAAGAGTAATAACTGTATCGAACAAAGAGGATAGTTTCATATGCGAATTTTGCGTAATCAAAATATTTGAGGCTTTTGAATTAATGATCGACAATGTTAAATCTTTTTGCATGACTAGCGAGCCCTCCAAGGAGACAACAATTGCTAGATCATTTTTTTCTAATTGGGGAATGATTTCATGTTGTTTTCTATTGTCTACCGGGTATATGGTTTCTTTACCACAGTTTAAAAGAATGGTTTGTAAAACCATAGTGATATTTCCGGGGATCAAGGTGGAGAATAGATAAACTCGACGGCATTCATGTATTTTATTACTAACTTTTTCGACTTGTTTTAAATCAAAGTTATCAATAAAAGCGTTAAATTCTTGTCCGACTGTTTGTAATTCATTTAATAATAACTGACTTGTGGTTTGTTTTTCATTTCTAGCTAAAAGGTCAAGTTCTAGTTCGTTTTCTTCAAGTTGAATTAAAAAATAATCTTTTTTAAACTCACTAAATCCTGCATAACCTAATTTCTTAGCAAAACGTGTAACGCTTGCTTCAGAAAGATGACAAGATTTAGCGATATCGGTAATAGTAATAGATCTCTGATAAAGGTTTTTTAAAAGATATTGGGCAATAAGATATTCTGTATCTTTAGTTTGGTAATGATTTAAAATATCTTGTAAAGAAAGAATTAATCCTCCACTCATAATATACAACACTCCCTTGTCTGAATTGTATCTTTAATTTTCACAAATTGAAAGTCAGAACTAATTTGTGAAAATACAATAACAAAATCGAAAATGGAAGCGCTATTTATTGTGCTATGATTAAACTAACAATTGATGAAAGGGAGAATTTATATGAAACTACGTGAAGATTTTTATTGGGGGAATTCGGTATCCAGTATGCAGACAGAAGGTGCCTGGGATGAAGGAGGAAAGGGAAAATCGGTCTATGACATTAGAGAAGCCAGCGAAAATGCTTCTGATTGGAAAGTAGCAACTGATTCTTATAACCGTTATCTAGAGGATTTTGATTATATGCAAGATTTAGGCATGAATATGTACCGCTTTCAAATTTCCTGGAGCCGGGTAAATCCAACAGGTGATGGAAAGTGGAACGAAGAAGGGATTGCCTTTTACGATCAATTTATTGATGATTTAATCAGCCGTGGGATCGAACCGATGATTTGTCTGTACCATTTTGATATGCCTTTACATCTGGCTGAGACTTATAATGGTTTTATTTCCAAAGAAGTGGTGGACGCTTTTATTCGCTATGGCAAAGAAATGATCGATCGATTTGGTCATAAAGTGAAGCACTGGTTAACATTTAATGAACAAAATATTTTTAGCATGCCGGAAGAAGGCTTTATCGTTTCGGGCTATTTGACAGGCGAAAAAACCTTGGAGAAATTATATCAAATTCAGCATAATACCATGGTTTGTCATGCTAGCATTGCTAACTATATTCACGAAATGACGGATGCTAAAATCAGCGGGATGCTTGCTTATCAAGAAGTTTATCCTGCGACTAGCCATCCTGAAGATGTCCGTTTAGCACGTGAATTTGATGAATTTATGAATCACCATTATTTAGAAATGTATACTCATGGCAAACGTTCAGACTCCTATTTGCAGTTTATTAAAAATCGCCAATTTGATTTAGCTATTACAGAAAATGAATTGGCTGAAATCAGTAAACTAAGAAGTGACTATTTAACCTTTAGCTATTATTCTAGTACAACAATTGATCATGAGCTGGTCCCCAAAGGTGCAGCACCTAATGAGTATATACAATTTGGTAAAAAGGATAACCCTTATATCGATACCACAGAATGGAACTGGCAGATCGATCCTAACGGTTTCCGTGATATTTTAAATAAAATATATCAGCGATACAATCTACCTGTTTTCCCCATTGAAAATGGTATTGGCGTAATAGAAGAATGGAATGGTAAGGATCCGATTGAAGATGACTACCGTATTGATTATCACCAAAAGCATCTACTCGCTTTATTAAGAGCAGTTAATGAAGATGGAGTTGATGTACTAGGTTATCTTGGCTGGGGTTTAATTGATATTTTAAGTTCACAGGGTGATATGCGCAAGCGCTATGGTGTGGTTTATGTGAATCGAGAAAATCATGATTTAAAAGATTTAAAACGTGTGCCCAAGAAAAGTTACGATTGGCTTAAAAAGGTCATTCAAACCAATGGTGATTATCTTTTGAAATGAGGGGATAAAAAATGAATAGTAAATTTATGGATAAATTTGTAGAAATGGCTTCAAAGATTGGCAATCAAGTTCATTTACGATCTTTACGTGATGCCTTTGCAACGATCATTCCTATGTTTATTTTGGCAGGTTTAGCTGTGTTAATTAATAATGTTTTGTTTCCTTTTATTTTTTCTGGAGAAACTTTAGCTGTTGCTCAGGATTTTGGCAATAGTATTAATAATGGAACACTCAATATTGCTGGATTATTATTGTGTCCAACTATTGCTTATTTTTTGTCATCAAATAAAGGATTTGCTAACCCGATTTCAGCCGCTGTGGTTTCACTGGCAACATATATTACTATCATGCCTTTGGCAGTAGAGGTGCCATTTAATGAAGATACGATCGAAACGACTGGGGCTTTAACTTACGCCAATTTGGGTACAGAAGCAATGTTTGTAGGCATTATCATAGGGCTTTTAGCAACAGAACTATTGCTAGCCTTAAATAAAAGTAAAGCTTTACAAATTAACTTAGGTGAACAAGTTCCTCCAGCTGTCTCAAAATCTTTTAGTACGATGTTGCCCGCTATCATCACTGTTTCACTATTTGCGGCTCTTTCTTTACTTTTACAGATTACAGTTAATATGGATTTAATCACTTTAATTGTGACACTAATTCAACAGCCATTACGAAGCGTAGGAACAAGTTTGATTGGTTGGCTATTCTTATATAGTTTTGGGAATCTATTGTTTACTTTTGGGATTCATCAATCTGTAATCAATGGCCCTTTTACTGAGCCCTTTCTAACGCAAAATATTAATGAAAATATGATTGCTTATTCTCAAGGAACAGAACCTCCCAATATTTTAACTATTAGCTTTCAAACGTCTTTTGCACAGATGGGAGGAACCGGTGCGACATTTTGTTTGTTAATTGCAATTCTTATATTTTCACGGATGAAACCTTATCGGGAGGTCGCTAAGCTAAGTTTAGCACCAGGCCTATTTGAAATTAATGAGCCGATGATTTTTGGCTTGCCTATTGTATTTAATATTCCGATGATTATTCCTTTTGTTACTGTTCCTATTGTACAAGCCCTAATTGCTTACGCTGTGACAGCAATAGGGCTGGTTAGTAAGACTGTGGTCTTTATTCCTTGGGTCACACCGCCTGTTATCAGTGGTTATCTAGCGACTGCCGGTGATTGGCGTGCACCTATTTTGCAAATTTTATTGATTGTAATAGGTGTAATGATTTATTTGCCATTTTTAAAAGTTAGTGAACGTGTATTGAAACGTCAAGCTGAGATGAATAGTTGAACAAGTAAAACAGTAAGAATTCGACGATAAATTTCATCATTCTTACTGTTTTATTTATTATTTATTTAACTATTTAATGAAGGCTTATTTTTTGTTAATTATCGATAAAAAGCGTTATAATTTAATTGTTTATAATTCATAAAGAGGCGATTATTAATGGATGAGAAGAAAAAGGCCGATTTACTTTCTGAGTTGATTCAAGTTAAATCGGTAAATGGTAATGAAAAAGATGTGGCTAAAATTCTGCAAAGAGAATTAAATGAAGCAGGGATCTCTAATGAAATTTTACCTTTTGGTGACAACCGGGCAAATTTAGTTGCAACACTTGGCCAAGGTCATCCTGTATTGGCTGTTTCTGGTCATATGGATGTGGTTGAAGCTGACAAAGAGAATTGGGATACCAATCCATTTGAATTAGTCGAAAAAGACGAGATGTACTACGGTCGTGGCGTGACGGATATGAAGGCAGGTTTAGCGGCTTTAGTTATTGCCATGATTGAATTAAAAGAAGCAGGTACACCACTAAAAGGAACGATTAAATTATTGGCAACTAGTGGCGAAGAAGTGGGGCAGTTAGGAGCGGAAAAATTAACAAAAGAAGGATATGCGAAAGATATTGATGCTTTATTAATTGCTGAGCCTAGTGGTTATCGTTGTGTGTATGCAAATAAAGGTGAGCTAAACCTTACCATCGACTCTAAGGGACAAGCAGCCCATAGCTCTATGCCAAAAGCAGGTGTAAATGCGGTTGAACATCTACTGCATGTATTAAATACAATTGAAAGTAAGGTTAAAGAAGCGACAGATGGCATCACGAATGAAATACTAGGAGAGACTGTATTTAATATTGATGTGATTCATGGCGGAAATCAAATTAATGCGATTCCTGCCTCCTCTCAAGCACAAGTTAATATGCGCACGCTTTCCGAATTTCCTAATGATAAACTAGAAGAAATCTTTAAGGAAGTTATCACTGATTACAATGAACAGACGGATGCGCAAATTGATTACTCAGTAACGATGAACACCATTCCTATTACGGGTAAAAGGGATTCTTCCTTAGTGGAACTTATTCAAAAAGTTGGAAAACCTTATGTACAAAAACAAAATATGTCAACCGAGGAAGTTAAAGCAGCAGAAAATTCTGCGAAATTAATGGGAATGAAGTTTTCAAGCGAAGAAATTTTGACAATGGGGATGTCTGCCGGAACTGACGGCTCGAAATTTTTAATCGATCAACCTGATGGTTTTGACTATGCCATGTTTGGTCCGGGGAATGATACAATGCATAAAGATAATGAAAGTTTATCCAAAGCAATGTATTTTGATTTTATTGAAATCTTCAAGCAATTGTTTACTGAGTATTTAAGTTGATTGAAGTGATAAAGTAGTTATTTATTGTTGTTAGGATTCTATAGCTTTTTATTTTATAAAAATAAGTGCTAAACTATTAATGTAAGTAAATTTTGTAAGGAGTGTTGAATAATGGACAAAAAAAAGAAAGTCGATTTACTTTCCGAACTGATTCAAGTGAAGTCAGTCAACGGAGACGAAAAAGATGTAGCTAAAATTTTAAAAAGAGAATTAGATGAGGCGGGGATTTCTAATGAAATTTTACCTTTTGGCGATAACCGAGCAAACTTAGTCGCAACTCTTGGTCAAGGTCATCCTGTATTAGCTGTTTCTGGTCATATGGACGTCATTGAAGTGGACAAAGAAAACTGGGATACCGACCCATTTAAATTGGTCGAAAAAGACGACATGTTTTATGGCCGTGGCGTAACGGACATGAAAGCTGGTTTAGCGGCTTTAGTTATTGCCATGATAGAATTAAAAGAAGCAGGTACTCAACTCAATGGAACAATTAAGTTACTAGCAACTGGTGGTGAAGAAGTGGGTCAACCAGGTGCGGAAAAAATGACAGAACAAGGCTATATGAAAGATGTGGATGCTTTAATGATTGCTGAACCAAGTGGCTATCGTTGTGTTTACGCAAATAAAGGTGAATTAAATATCACCATTGATTCTAAAGGACAAGCAGCACACAGTTCCATGCCAAAAGCTGGCGTAAATGCGGTTGAACATCTACTACACGTATTAAATACGATCGAAAATAAAGTGAAACAAGCAACCGATGGTATTGAAAATGAAGTATTAGGAGATACTGTATTTAATATTGATGTCATCCATGGCGGAAATCAAATCAATGCAATCCCAGCTTCAGCTCAAGCGCAAGTTAATATGCGAACGATTCCTGAATTTACTAATGATCAATTGGAAGATATCTTTAAAGAATCAATCGCTGATTATAACCAAAAATCCGATGCGCAAATTGATTATACAGTAACGATGAATACTATAGCTATTACCGGAAATAAAGACTCTTCTTTGATAAGTTTGATTCAAAAAATCGGGACGCCTTATCTGCAAAATCAAGGATTGTCAGAAGAAGAAATCAAAGAAGCTAAAAAATCAGCAGAATTAACAGGAATGAAATTTTCCGCCGATGAAATCCTTAAAATGGGTGTTTCTGGCGGAACAGACGGATCGAAATTTTTGATTAATCAACCCAACGGTTTTGATTATACGATGTTTGGTCCAGGTAATGATACCATGCATAAAGATAATGAAAGTTTATCTAAACCAATGTACTTTGATTACATTGAAATGTACAAACAGTTATTTAGCGAATATTTAAATAAGTAGTTTAATCATTAAAGAAAAAAGCAAGTGAATGTCCTATTACTAGGCTACATTTACTTGCTTTTTTATATTTCAATGTATTTAAATCCGGGAATTTTCCCACATCATGGGAAGAATATGTAACTTAGAAGTACAGTCCCATTTGCTTTGTAACCCCTATCATTTTATTTTAAATTTGCTAAACTGAAGTCAGTAAAACGGTTGCATATTAATTTAAGAGGAAGTGAAAGAGTCATGATGCAAAAAATTCAACGTTTTGGTGGAGCGATGATTGTTCCAGTTTTGCTACTTGCGTTTAACGGTATCATCTTAGCTTTATCAACGGTCTTCCAAAATCCTGATATTGTTGGTTCCATTGCTACAGAAGGAAACTTTTGGAGCAATATCTGGGGTGTAATTGAAGAAGGTGGTTGGACTGTCTTCAATAATATGGAACTACTATTTGTTATTGGACTTCCAATCAGTTTAGCTAAAAAAGCTAGTGGTCGTGCAGTCATGGAATCATTTGTTATTTATATGACGTGGAACACTTTTATGAATGCTATTTTACAGACTTGGAACTTTGGAGTTGATTTAAGCGATCCTAATGCTATAGGGATTAAGTCAATTGGTGGCGTGACAACACTTGATACGAGTATTATCGGATCAATTTTAATAGCAGGCGTGGCGATTTATTTACATAACCGTTTTTACGACACTGCGTTACCAGAATGGTTAGGTGTTTTCTCGGGTTCTTCATTTGTTGTTATTTTAGGATTTATCGCAGCGTTGCCATTGGCTTTCTTAGCTGCTTGGGTTTGGCCGCCTATTCAAGACGCCATTGCCCAATTACAAGGCTTTATGGCTTCAAGTGGAACGATCGGTGTAGGTATCTATGTGTTTTTAGAGCGTATTTTGATACCGACAGGACTACATCATTTTATTTACCAACCGTTTGATTTGGGTCCAGCAGTTGTGCAAGGTGGAACAATCAGTTATTGGTTTGAACATTTATCAGAAATCGCTAATTCTACAGATTCTTTAAGAGAACTCTTCCCTGGAGGAGGATTTCAGTTCCAAAACGTTTCAAAAGTATTTGCGCCAATTGGAATTGGAGGAGCATTTATAGCAACTTCCAAACCTGAAAATCGGAAAAAAACAATGGCTTTAGTTATTCCAACAGCTCTTACAGCAATTTTATCTGGAATTACTGAACCTTTTGAATTTACTTTCCTTTTCTTAGCTCCGCAATTATTTGCTGTTCATGCTTTGTTAGCTGCATCAATGAGTATGATTATGTATTCACTAGGCGTTTCTGCTTCTATCGGCGGTGGTTTTATAGCAAACTTTTCGCAATTTATTTTGCCAATGTGGGCCAATCATAAAGATGCTATATTTATATTCTTAGGAGTTGGGTTAGCTTTTTCAGTAATTTATTACTTTCTTTTCCGTTGGGCAATTATTCGATTCAATATAAAAACTCCTGGACGTGAAGATAGCGGTGAAGTCAAAATGTATAGTAAAAAAGATTTTAAAGAAAAACAAGCAGCAGGCGGCGTAGCCATGTCTAGTGTGAGAGAAAGTGATAATCCAAATGCGCAGAAAGCTGCTCAATTTATAGAAGGTCTAGGTGGTGCACAAAACATCACCGACGTGACCAATTGTGCGACAAGACTGCGGGTTTCTGTCGCAGATGAAGGGCAAGTATTAGGAGATGATTTCTTTAAAGGAGGCGGTGCGCACGGAGTCGTAAGAAACGGAAAAGCCTTCCAAGTCATTGTTGGTTTGGATGTGCCAAAAGTAAGAGAGTTTTTTGAGGAAATTGTGGAAGATGAAAATAAAGATTATGAAGGAGACGAATAATTTTATGACTTTGAAAAAACAATCAATCGTAGTAGCAGGTGGCGGTAGTACATTTACACCAGGCATCGTGATGATGTTACTAGAAAACTTAGATAAATTTCCCATCCGTTCTTTGAAATTTTATGATAATGATAAAGAAAGACAGAAACAAATTGCAGATGCCACAGAAGTGATTATAAAAGAACGGGCACCAGAAATTGAGTTTAAAGCAACGACTGATCCAGAAGAAGCCTTTACAGATGTTGATTTTGTTATGGCGCATATTCGAGTTGGGAAATATGCGATGCGTGAAAAAGATGAAAAAATTCCAATGAAATATGGAGTCATTGGGCAAGAAACTTGTGGTCCCGGTGGGATTGCTTATGGTATGCGTTCTATTCCTGGCGTTTTAGAAATTTTAGATTACATGGAAAAATATTCTCCCGATGCATGGATGTTAAATTATTCCAACCCTGCGGCTATTGTCGCTGAAGCAACAAGAAGATTACGTCCTGATAGTAAGATTATCAATATTTGTGATATGCCAGTAGGAATCGAAATCCGTATGGCTGAAGTACTGGGATTAAAATCACGTAAAGACATGGAAGTACGGTATTATGGGTTGAATCACTTTGGTTGGTGGACAGATATTCGTGACAAAGAAGGCAAAGACCTTATGCCGCAACTTATTGATTGGGTGAAAGAACATGGGTATATTACTCCGAAAGAATTAGAAGCGGGTACAGATGAAGAACCAAGTTGGGAATACACTTTTGGTAAAGCCAAAGAAGTTCAATGGCTGGATCCAGATACCTTGCCAAACACTTATTTGAAGTATTACTTCTACCCACAAGATGAAGCTGCACACAGTGATATCAACTATACCCGCGCCAACGAAGTCATGGACAATCGGGAAAAACACGTATTTAGTGAATGCAACCGCATTTCGAATATCAAAACAGCAGAAGATGCAAAGTTAGTTGCAGATGATCATGCAAGTTACATTGTTGACTTAGCTCGTGCGATTGCTTATAACACGAAAGAACGTATGCTTTTAATTGTACCTAACCATGGCGCTGTGGAAAATTTTGATGTTGAAGGCATGGTAGAAGTTCCTTGTATTGTAGGGTCACAAGGTGCTGAGCCCATGACGCAAGGTTCGATTCCTCGTTTCCAAAAAGGCTTGATGGAACAACAAGTGGCAGTAGAGAAATTAGTAGTTGATGCCTGGATTACTAAATCTTATCAAAAATTATGGCAAGCTCTTACCTTATCGCGTATTGTGCCAAATGCACGTGTAGCAAAACAAATTTTGGATGATTTGATTGAAGCTAATAAAGAATATTGGCCTGAACTAAAATAGTGGAATAAAGGAGAGGATCCCCGGGTACTTAACTAGTATCCGGGAATTCTTTTGAGTATTTAAATAAAAACATTAAGATTTTTAATAAGTAAAAAAGCTAACTTTAATAAACTAGATAACAATATAATAATATTTTTTAGCCTCACATCCTCCTTGTGTTACAATTAAAACACAAAATAACGGAGGATGAATTACTTTGAGTATAGAAGCTTTAATTAATGAATATTATGACCATTTAAATGAAAATGACCAACATATCTCTCAATATATCATAAACCACGAGGAAGAATGTAAACGTTTATCGATCACTCAACTAGCGGAAGCTACCTTAACATCAAAATCTTCTATTTTACGTTTTACGCAAAAATTAGGTTTTTCAGGCTATAGTGAATTTAAGTATGCATTAAAGCAACAAAATACATATCATACAGAAGAAAGTTCCTTTGTCGCTATGCAACAAGAAGACCTTTTACAGACGGCTAAGCTTTTTAATCAGCAAAATATTACGCCTGCTTTGCAAGCTTTTGATCAAGCGCAATCAATTTATTGTTATGGCACTGGTTGGGGACAGAGGGATGTTTTACAAAACTTCATGCGTAGCGTTATTCCATTACAACGTTTTCCTATACATTTACAATCACAAAAAGAGTTAAGCCTTGTTCTGAACGGCTCTATAACTAAAAAAGACTTAATGATTATCCTCTCTTTAAGCGGAGAAAATAAACCGCAAGAAAGTATTTTAAATCAAATGAAATTAAAAAATATTCCTATTTTATCGATTACTAATATGAGTAGAAACCGTTTAGCATCTAAAGCAACTTATAATTTATATTATCAATCGACAGAAATAGGTGAGTCTACTGATGAGATTTTCAGTATGATGCCCTTATTCCAAATTATGGATTTGTTCTATCGTGCTTATGTAGATTATAAACAAATTGATTTAGATAAGTTATAACAAGATAATAAAAAAGAAGAAAAAGATGATTCTTATTGAAATCTCTTTTTCTTCTTTTTTTGTTGTTGTCTAATCCTAAGCTTTTCATATGCGGATAGTGGGAGTCGAACCCACACGAGCGTTATGCTCACATGAACCTGAATCATGCTTGTCTACCAATTCCAACACATCCGCTTTACAACAAAGTCTATTTTATCAATGTTTGTAGCTTTGTCAATAATGTTCTAATTTGAATTTACCTAATTTACATTGAGAAAGTAAAAAAGGACGTTATTTTTTCATTTTAATGTAGGATTTACCTTTTTTGAACTTGCTAAGCTGTTTGCGGACACGCAAATAGCACGCATGTATGACATGCGTTTTTTAAAATATACTATTCCCTGTTCACACAGCTAAAGTAAGTTGTCGACAAGGCGGCCGTCGCTTAACTTTTTTATAGGCATAGATTCCGGCGCGATCATATTTTAAGATTTCGGCCAGTCCTCGGATCAAACGGTATAACTTAAAACGAATCTTTGTTTCATCAAAAAGCGC
>FLSG01000980.1_pt2 | contig 11919 bp, 4 predicted proteins | sample 1550511 | NCBI WGS metagenome assembly FLSG01 (sample SAMEA4031768, study PRJEB14383) | metagenome | biome: human; feature: oral; material: saliva | place: Philippines | collected 2014
CACCTGCAGCGCATCCTCGACCGTGCTGCGGCAGAGTCCAAATAGTTGAAAGGGAAATAGCATGAACGCTATCTCTGAAACCTTCAGAATCCTATGGCTAATCTTCCTGTGGTCCTGCTTTAGCTTCATGATCTTTGTATCTCTAGCAATGGCCGTTATTGGGGGCTGGCCGTGGAGCGCGATGTTCCTCATTATGTGTCCCGTATTCCTCGCAGTCATAGATATGGCTCACAGCGAAAGCATTGTAGGCAAAGCAAACGGTGGCCCTTTCCACCACTTCTTTGTCTTCGTTTTCTTCTTCGGTGCAGTGGGTTTGATTGTACTAACGGCTCTGACGGCTTTTGGGGTACTGCGCACTGCAGATACGATGCTGTGGACCCCTGAGACGAACTTCGCTTCCTGGTACATGGTTGGCGGGCTAATCATCGTCGCCCTCCTCATTCAGCCTACCGAGCCTAATGACGATATTCCTGACCTGCAGCGCATGGAGCAGATGAATAGGCTCTCAACCCGTGTGGGTGTTATATCAGCGGCTATTTTCACGGTTCTGTGCCTTGTAGTTCCTCTGACCAGTTTCATGACTGCAGGCTATGATCCGGCGGCTCTAGCGGTTGCGCTTTTCCTGGCCCCGGGGTTCCTGCGTGTTGTGCGTGAGGGCCTCTTCTACCTGCAAGGCACCCGCCTTGAGGAGGGGTCGGAGGGGTACCGCACCTTGCGTACCGTGTGTATTGGCGTGGCTGGCCTGGCCGCGTGTATTGCGCTCGGGTACTTAGGCTATTCGCTGGTTCGTCTGGAGTTGCTGCCTGCGCTGTTCTTTGCGGCGTCGGTGGCGATGAATGCGTGGTCGGTGAAGAAGTACGTCACCGTGGGTATCACTATCCCCGAGAAGGAGGAGGATGATGAGGCCCCGGAGGCTGAACCTGCAGCCAGCTAAACCGTGGAACCCCGTGGGCTGAGGGATACTCATTCTCCACTATAGGATCTTACTGTTACGTCAAATCTTTAGGCCTAATACATATATCAGCTAAGAGGATTACTTGAGTGATAAAAGGAGGAGTTGTTTTAACTATCACCTCAAGGTTGAATCGAATCTCCTAATGAGGCACCGACTAGGACGAAATATTATCAGTCCTCTCAGATTAGGCTGATAAAGTGGTAGCGGGTTCTATCTTTTTGACTAGGCTCAAATCTTCACCAATCTCCTGCAGACATCGCATGGTCGCGGTCCGGATACGCGACTATCCATTGTTTGCGTGACACATAACTCGACGAAAAGATCATCATGACCGACCACACCACTACACGTCAGCGCTTGCTCCGCTTCCCTTTGATTTTGGGTGTCACGACGGCGCTTATTTTCTCGTCCTGCTCCACGAGTAACAACAATAACAACCCGTCCCCTGATAAGGGTACTGTTACTTCTCAGAGTCCCCGCCAGGTAGAGAACGCTACTAATGTTCTGCAGAACGTAAACGTTCAGATGGGCCGCAACGGCGAGGTCTCGTCGATTGAGTCGACCAACATTTACGTTAATGACAAGGATCGTACGAGCTCCACGAGCAACGTGCAGTTCAAGCCGAAGGACGTCGTCAATGACCTTCCTGTGCGTGTGAGCCTGCAGTATTCTACTGAGCGCGGTAGCGGCACTAACCTGAATGATTTGAACGGTTATAGTGGCGAAATCACGATTAAGGTTACGGTTGAGAACCTGACGGTGAAGACCGAGGACGTCACCTATGACGCATCCGGTACTAGCCGTACTAGCCCTGCACCGGTTGGCACTCCGTTCTCTATTGCTGCTTCTACCGTTCTTTCTGGTTCTCCTACTCAGGTTATTACGACCCCTGATGCTGCTGATTCGTCGACGAATGGTGTGGTGAGCACCAATGATGAAGGTAAGGCTGTTGTTCAGTGGGGTGCTATTTCGGCGCCTCCTGTGACTGGTAGTTCTTCCTCTTTTGTGTTGAAGGTTAAGGCAAAGGATTTTAGTGCGCCTACCTTCAATATTTCGGTGCAACCTGGTTTTGCTTCTGATTTGTCTGGCGCGGGAATCATTACTAACGGTTTCACCTCTCAGGATGCGTCTCAGGTGGCGCTTCTGCAGCGCACTATTGATACGGTCAACGAGGTTAATACGACGTTGACTAGCGCTAGTTCGCAGGTTGCTCAGGTGCGTCAGAGCCTGGATGATACGTCTGCGACTTTGGGTAAGGACACTGCCGAGCATCTGAAGACTCAGAATGAATCGTTGACGAAGACTATGCAGGGTCTACAGGCGAATATTGAGAGCCTGCAGAAGGATCTTTCTGAGGCTTCGCGTACTAATAACTCTCAGCTGATTTCTCAGTTGGAGCGTACTGTTTCTGCTCTTCACTCGATGTTGGGTGATACGACGGCGCGCCCCAATGTGTCTGTTTCGCATAGCGGCGGTCGTTGCGTCGTGAATCGTGAGGAGGGTGCGAATAGCCGTAGCGTGTACGGTAATTTGGTTCAGCTGTCTGCTGTTCTGAATGCGTATGCGGAGGCAAGTTCGGATTGTCAGCAGGATCTTACGGCTTCGATTCGTGAGATTGTTGGCCCGGAGCACCCGACCGCTGAGACTTGCTCTTCTAACGGTTCGGTGACCTGTGCCCTGTTTGGTGCGTCGGTGACGGTGCAGAGTTCTTTGATTGCGCTGGTTACTACCGGTGAGAAGATTGTGGATCACCTGCAGCCGGAATATTTGAAGGGTGCGAACAACAACTATTCGGCGTTGAAGCGTCAGATGGATGAGCTTGTTGAGCAGGTGGAGAAGGACCCGTCTTCTCTTGATGGTGATGCTGTGCGTTCTTTGAGTGAGAAGGTTAGTGCGGCTCGTCAGAGTGTGAATCAGATGAAGGAAACGTCGAGTCGTCTGATTGAGAGCATCAAGAACGTTCATTCTCGTGCGGCTTCTGCTCGTGCGGAGCTGGTGGATGGTTCTGGTTCTATGAGTGCTCAGAATAAGGAACTGGCGGAGCAGCTTTGTGCTCTGTCTACTGAGCGTGGCGGTTCTCTGTCTGCTGAGCAGGTTGAGCATCTGCGTGGATACCTGACGGCTTCTTCTTGTGGTGGCGCGGCTTCGCCGTCTGCTGCCCCGTCCTCTGAGGCTCCTAGCCCTGCACCGTCTGAATCTGCTTCTGAGGCTCCTTCTGAGGAGCCGTCGAAGAAGGTTGAGGCTCCTTCCGCCGCTCCCTCTTCTGAGGCGCCTTCCGCTGAGCCTACTGCTACGGAAGGTAATACTCGCGTCATTACGGTGGAGAACGCGAACGAGCGTACCTACACGTCGAACACCCCGGCAGCACGTACTCCGATGGATCAGCGTATTGCTGCCGCGGTAGCTGCGTGGGATGAGGTTCTTGCCGCTACTTCGATGGATGACCCCAAGGAGGGTCTGGCTCGCGACGCCAAGGACCTTAACGATGCCGTGAACGCGGTAGATGGTGCCCTGGGCGAGGTTGAGAAGACCCTGAACGATGCCGCAAACGCACAGAACCCGGATGCGGAGAAGAAGGAAGAACCTGCTGATGAAGCTAAGGTTTCTCTGCGTGACCGTATCCATTCGGCTTCGGATGCCGTCAATGCTTTGGGTAAGAACCTTGAGGATATGACGAACATGCAGGCTGACCTCTCCACCGCTATTAAGGAAGCATTCAAGGACTCTGCCGATGAGACTCGTGAGAGCCTGACGAACATGATTAGCGAGGAGATTCGTAAGGTTTCGAGCGATGGTTCTTCTAGCGCTTCGGCTGCTAAGGAGGCGTTCTCTGCTTCGATTGCTGGCATTACTGATACCGCGAATACTGTGGTTCAGGTGGCTGGTGAATCCATCGAGGTTCAGCACAAGGATATGAATGATCGTATTGAGGGTCTGCGTCAGTCTCTGGATTCGGTGACTGAACGTTCTCTGGTTGCGCTGAACACCCGCGCTGAGAACGCTACCCGAGATTTGGCTGGTGCATCCGTTCAGCTGAATAACGACCTGTCGAAGCTCATGCTTGATTTGGGTGATAGCAACGCTGAGGGTGCTGGCCTCTTGGGCGCGCTCAAGAGCAATAGCGCGAAGGCTGGTGCGGCTGATTACCAGCTTGCTTTGGCGATGCAGAATGCTCAGGGTTACACGAACCTCCGTTCTGAGGATATTGCTGCTCTGCAGAAGCGTCAGGCGCAGTTCAAGGCATCACTGCAGCGTCTGCGTTCGCTGCCGACCTTCCATCTGTCGAATGCTGGCAGTGCAGAGGTGAAGACGGTGTACACCTTCCAGATTGGCGATTAGCCGTGGGGTTTTCCCCTCATTTGGGCTCTGATTCAGGTCCTCACCGCCGCGAGGGCAGGCGGCTCACTCAGCGCACCGTGGTGTGGTGTGTCAGTCTGTGTGTGCTGTTTAGCCTTGCGGTGGTGGGGATCTGGTATGGCGTGCGCGCTGTGACGCCTCAGCCTTTGCCGCTTGGTACGGGTACGAACCCTGCGTCTGCGGTGACGGTTCAGCAGGCTATTTCTCTTCCTGCGTCTGGTCGTGAGCCTGTTATTGGTGTTGTCGCTACTTTTGGTGATGATGCTGAGGGGTCTGCGTGGCGTCTGAATGCTCAGGGTGCCCGTGTTGCGCAGTACCGTCTGGCTCTGGGTAATTCTTCTGTGAAGGTTCTTTATGCGAACGATAAGGGAACGGAGCAGGGTGCCCGTGAGGCGGTAGAGAAGCTCTCGTCTGAGGGTGCTTTGGGTATTGTGCTTGTCTCTCGGGGTGAGCATCTTCGGGGTGCTACGGCTGCCGCTAAGGAACGCAATGTTGCGGTGATTGAGGCGTATGACCGGGTAGATGCTGGCGATGGGGTGTGGAGTTTTGCTCTGGACCCTGAGCAGGAGAAGCAGGTCTATACGGCTGCTATTCGTTCGCTTGCCGGTGTGTCTAGCACGGGTTCTTCGCAGCAGCTTGATGGTGTGCACACCATCCTGTTGGATGCGGGCGAGGGCTCTGCACCTGACCTTCCCTATACGAATCGCGTTCAGGTTTCTGCTGATGAAGACAGCATGAAGGACACTCTCAAGGAGCTGACGCGTCTTCTGGGGGACAAGTCTTCGGGCTCTTCTCCTGTTCTGGTTTTGACGGGTTCGGCGTCGACTCAGGCGAAGGTGCTTCGTTCTCTTCAGAGGGCGGGTATTACTTCTCCGGTGATTGCGGGTGAGGAAGCGTTGACGGAGCCTTTTATGCGTCTTCTTCTGGAGAACGGTGGTTCCCTGACCGACAATATTCGCGTTGTGGGGCGCATGCAGGCACGTGCTGCGGCGTTGAGTGCTGATGATGCCGGTCGTGCTTCTTCGGCATTTGTGTCAACGGTTGAGCGTATGAAGAACGATTCTTCGCTTAAGGATTTGTCAGGCGAACAGTCGTTCTCGAAATCGGCAGCGTGGGCGGATGCTCCCTCCCATAACGCACTCTTGGCTTTTGCGTATGCCACAAGCCAGGTTCGTGAATACACTCCTGAGGCAGTTCGACGGGTTCTAGGAACTCTCCGGCTGGACGCTAAAGATTCTACGGTCGCGTATCCGTTGGATTTTTCATCTTCTTACGCCGCCGGCGGGCAGGTGGGTCTTCTGTACCCGACCGCGGACGCTTCGATGATTCAGGGTGGGTCTTCCTCAACGGATGCGGTGAATCCGCCGGTGTGGATGCTTCGCACGTTCACCTCAGAATCTCGCGACTAGCTTTTCCGAGCAAAGCCTCATCCGTACAGAGCCAGCCCAACACACCCCGGCTTTCGGGGTTTCCCTCCTAGTCCGTTCACCAGCAGGGCTCACGATTTATCTATTTTGGAGAACACCTTATGCGCTTTTTCCTTGATCTTGAAGAGCATAACGGGAGCTATGAACTAGACTCCTGGCAGCCTGAGACGACCATCGCTGATCTCATCCAGGCGACCGGTGGCCCCTCCCTGCCCGCAGACGAGCCGCTGTATTGCGATAACCGCCCGGTGACGGCATCCTCCACCCTGGCAGAGGTCAAGCCGATGGAAGGTATGCGCATCTCTAGGGCACCACTCTCCTACCCTTCCCTGGTGCAGGGCTGGAGCGTCTGTTTGAGCGGCGGTTCGACGGTTACCCTGCCGCACCCTATCCCCTCTTCGCGTCCTCTGGTGGCGGGTCGTTCCCCGTACGCCGACATTGTGCTTCCCACGGCGAGCGCGTCGTGGGAGCATCTGCACCTGCAGGTGGTTCATGATGAGTCGACGAATACTCAGAAGGTGCGTATCACTGATCCGGGTTCTACGAACGGTAGTTTTGTGGACGGTCAGAAAATCCCTGAGGAGGGTCTGACTGTTTCTGAGAGCACCACTATCCATGTTGGTGATTGTATTCTGACCCTGCGGCCTGCTCCTCAGGAGAAGGCTGCGCCTCGCCCCGGTAGCGCCCCGAATGTGAGCGCGTCAGGTACTGCACCGTTTAACCGTCCGCCGCGTCAGGGCGCGTTGAGCGCCCCTGAGAAGGTGGAGGCGCCCACCCGCAAGAATATTTCTGACCCGCCAAAGTTCAATATTGCGATGGCGATAGGCCCGCTTATTATGGCGGCGGCAATGGTCGCCATTATGCAGGAGATTCGTTACGCCCTTTTCGCGATGCTCAGCCCCATTCTGAGTATTGGCATGTGGGTGGAGCAGAAGCGTCGTCACGCTAAGGATAAGGTGAAGGAGCGTGTGCGTTTTGAGCAGGAAATGGAGAAGTTTAAGGAACGTATCGCTCTGAGTAACCGTGAGGAAATTGAGCGTCTTCACGACCTTGCCCCGGCACCGGATGCAGTTCTGCTGCGGGCGCTTCTTCCTGCGATGACGTTGTGGCGTCGCCGGAGCACCAGCCCTGACCTGTTGACTTTCCATGTGGGTACTGGGCATATTCATTGGGCTCCTGAGCTGACGAAGCCGAGTAATCCTGAGCCTGAGGTTCAGCATATTCTTGAGCACAATACCCTGTGGGATGCCCCGCTGGTTGCTGACCTGCGTGAGGGCGGTACTATCGGTATTGTGGGTTCGCGTGAGCAGTCTCTTGCCCTGGCACGTTGCCTAGTACTGCAGGCGGCGACCCATACGGGTCCTGCTGATATGACGATTGCGGTCTGCGCTGATTCGGCACGTTCGCAGGACTGGGTGTGGACGTCGTGGCTTCCGCATATGCATATGGCGCAGAACCAGCAGATGCGTTGGTTTGCTTCTGGTAAGGAGCAATCGGATCAGATGTTGCGTTCTCTTTACCATGATATTGAGTCTCTTCCGACCCGCGGCCTGTGCGTGGTCGTTGATTCGGATACCCTCACTGAGGGCCGTGAGTCGCCGGCACGCGACCTTTTGGCGTATGGCGATGAAGTGCGTCTGATGGCGAATAAGACTGCCGCTGCGGGCGCTCGCCGTGTTGCCGGTATTGTGTTGGCTTCTTCTGTTGATCGTCTTCCTGCGTCGTGTACTTCGGTCGTGGAGATTGGCGAGGAGGCTTCTATCACCTATTCGGAGCCTCGCCGCCGTTACACGGTGACTGATGGTGTGCTCGCCGGTGTGAGCGCTGAGGATGCTCTTCATGTGGCGCGTACTTTGGCGCATCATGAGGACCCTGAGCGTCTGCTGTTGGGTGGTGGTTTGCCGCAGCTGGTGAAGCTGCCTGAGCTGGTTGGTTTGCCGACCCCTCCGGGTGCTGAGGATATTGAGGCGTTTTGGTCGCAGGCTAATGGTTTTAGTACTGAGATTGGTGTGGGTGATTCTGGCGCGTTCACGCTGGACTTGGTGAAGGACGGCCCTCACGGTCTGGTGGGTGGTACCACTGGTTCGGGTAAGAGTGAGTTTTTGCGTTCGTTGGTGGCGGGTTTGGCTGCGCACCATGATCCGAGCCGTTTGAACTTTATTCTGGTTGACTTTAAGGGTGGTGCGGCGTTTAAGACGTGTGAGCGTCTGCCGCATACGATTGGTACTTTGAGCAACTTGGACGCTCAGCTGGCTCACCGCGCCATTGAGTCGTTGGAGGCGGAGATGGACCGTCGTCAGCGCCTGTTTGCGGCTGCTGGTGAGGGTGTGGACAACATTAAGGATTATTTGGCGACGAACCCGCCGGAGCCGATGCCTCGCCTGCTGCTGGTGATTGACGAGTTCGCGATGCTGGCGAAGGACTTCCCGGATGTCCTGTCGTCGCTGGTGAGCATTGGTGCGGTGGGTCGTACCCTGGGTGTGCACATGATCCTGGCGACTCAGCGTCCTGCCGGCGTGGTGAATGACGACATCCTGGCGAATACGAACTTGCGTGTGGCGTTGCGTGTGCAGAGCCGTGAGGATTCTTCGAACGTGATTGGTGTTCCGGATGCTTCGGAGATTTCGCGTTCGCAGATGGGCCGCGCCTATGTGAAGCTGGGTCAGAACGATATTTCGCCGGTGCAGACTGCCCTGGTAACGGGCCAGAGCGGCACTGAGGAGGTGACCTCTCTGGAGGTTCGTGCGACCGATAGTATCGGTATTCCTCGTTCGGAGCGTGCGCGTCCGAAGGTGTCGTCGAGTGATGCTAATGACCTGGATCTGCTGATTGATGCTGTTGTGGCAGCTCATGCGGCTCGTGGTGCGGTTGCTCCTCGTAAGGTGTGGCCTGAGCCGTTGGGTTCGTATGTTGATTTGGCTGATTTTGGTGTGCGTGGCTTCCCGGACCCGGATCTTCCCACTGTGGGTGGCGTCCGGGACGGTGTTCTGATGTGCACTTTGGGTGATGAGCCTGAGCTGCAGCGTCAGGTGCCTATGGGCTGGAATATTGAGATGAGCAACCTGCTGTTGGTGGGTGTTGCCGGTAGTGGTACGACTACAACGATTCAGTCTGTAGTGTTGGGTTTGGCTCAGCATTATTCGCCGGAGGACATCGATATTGTTCTGGTGGATATGGGCGCTGATGGCTTGTTGCCGTTGGGTTCTTTGCCGCATGTTGTTTCTGCTGTGGGTACCGGTCAGGGCGCTAGGGAGCGTCAGGCTCGTTTCTTGCGTTTTGTGAAGTCGGAGCTTGATGCTCGCCGTGCTGATGCGTCACGCCGTAAGCCGCTTTTCATTGTTTTGGATGGTTTTGCGACGCTGCGTGATGAGTTCTCTGACGCTGTGAGCATGGATTTGTTGGCGAATTTCTACCGCGTGTATGCGGATGGTCCTGCTGTTGGTATTCACTGCGTGGTGTCGACCAGCCGTGCGAAGAATATCCCGTCGCAGATTCTTGATGCTTCGTTGCAGACGTGGTTCTTCCAGCTGAGCGATGTCCACGATTATTCCTCGCATGGTATTCGCGGTACGAATGTTCCGGCTGCGGTTCCTGGGCGTTGTGTTGACCCGAAGCGTCTGCGTCAGATGCAGGTGGCTACTCCCGCTGTTGGCGTGGAGGAGGCTGTCTCTATGATTCGTGAGCGCTTCCCGCAGGCTCCTGCTAAGCGTGATGTGATTGGTCAGCTGCCGTCGTGGGTTTCGTGGGAGAGCATGCCTGCTGCTGAGTTTTCTCCGAGCCTGTGGCGTATCCCTGTGGGTATTGCGGAGGCTACGTTGGAGGCTTGTGCTTTCGAGCTGTATGAGGGTGAGCACGCCATGGTTGCGGGTAATCCGCGTTCTGGTAAGTCTTCTCTGCTGGTTGCGTTTGCTCGTCTGGTTTCTCGGGCGAGGGCTGCGGCGGAGCAGGCGGTGTCTGCGGCGTTGGCATCCGGTGACGCTGTCGCAGCGGAGAATGCACGCATGGATGCCGCTGAGGTTCCGGAAGTTTGGGCTGTCTTTGATCAGCGTTCCGGTCTGGTAAATGCGCCGGAGGGCGTTTTTGACCGGGTGTTTGAGAGCAAGAATGCTTCTGCTCAGGTGCAGGCGGCGTTGCAGGATGCCGCGGGCCCTGTGCTGTTGCTGATTGATGACGGTGACCGTGTAGATGACCCGATGAACGTTTTTGATGCCATCGTGAAGGGTGACTTCCCGGACGTTCACATTATTGCTACGGGTAAGCCGACTGATTTGCGTCCTTTGTATAGCCATTGGACGAAGGCTATTCGTAAGTTCCGTACTGGTGCTGTGGTTCAGCCGAATGTTGATACGGATATGGACATGTTCGGTTCTATTCCGAGGCGCGCCCCGGTTCAGCTGAGTGTTGGTCGTGGCTACGCGTTCCTTGCCGGGTCGCCGGTTCTGGTGCAGCTGATGAGTCCGGAGGATTCTCAGCACCGTGGCGGGCTGTAGGGCTTGTCTGGCGTGTGGTGAGGTATCGTGTAACTTTACCGGCTATTTTGCTGTGGGGGTCACCCCTCTGGGGAGTCGCCCTGCTTGTTGTGAAGTTGATGTTAAGGAGTTAGCCCGTGACTGTACCTGCTGGTTCGCCGCAGTACTCCGGCTCGGAGCGTCGTGATGCTCATCCTGCCCCGCAGGCTGCTGGTCAGCCCGCGGGTGGCTTGGTTGCGGGCGCTCCCCTTGGCTCTTCGTATCGTTTGGTGCGCCGGGTGGGTTCCGGTGCGGTCGGTGAGGTGTGGGCTGCTACGATGAGCGGCTCGTGGGCTCTGTACGCGGCGAAGGTTTTGCGTCCGGAGCTTGCGGAGAACCCTGTGGTTCTTGAGTCTTTTGTGCGTGAGCGTTCGGTACTGTTGGCGCTGTCGCATCCTCATATTGTGCCATTGACGGACATGGTGGTTGAGGGCGGTGTGCTGGCTCTGGTGACGGAGTTTCAGCATGGCGGTTCGTTGCGTCAGAAGCTGGATTCTGAGGGTCCGTTGCCGGTTCGTTTGGCGTTGAGTCTGATGGTGCAGGTTCTGAATGCGGCGGAGTTTGCTCACCGTCGGGGCGTGATGCATCTGGATATTAAGCCGGAGAATGTTCTGCTGAGCGGTGTTTTGGGGGAGTCTCTGGATCAGCAGGTTCGTGTGGCTGATTTCGGTATTGCTTCTTTTACTGGCTCTGCGGGTTCGGGTTCTTCTCGTTCGTTTTCTGGTACTCCGGGGTATATGGCTCCGGAGCGTTCTGCGCATGGTGTGGCTACTCCGGCGGTGGATGTTTATGCGTGCGCAGTGACTCTTCATGAGTTGTTGGTGGCGGCGCGTCCTCTTCCGGCGCGTGGTGGTGCGGTGCAGGTGTCGCCGCAGATTCCGGCTGAGGTTGCTGAGGTGCTTCACGGGATGTTGGCGGAGAACCCGGTTCAGCGTCCTGGTGCGGCTGAGGCTGCCGCTAAGTTGCGTCTTTTAGCTGAGGGTTTCACGGCTGATACGGTGCTTCCTCGCTGGGTTGAGGTGTCTTCGGGTGCTGTGGGCTATACACCTACGGTGGTTCATGGTGCTGAGCCTGCTGTTTCTGCGGTGCCCGGGCAGAATGTTACGGAGCTGTATGGTGCGGGTATGCCGTCGCTGGGTCAGGCGCAGAATGAGACGGTTATCCGCGCTCCTTTTGTGGTGGAGCAGCCGGCATATGTTCCTGATGAGGTTGTTGAGGAAGAGGAGCCTGCCCGTTCGCCGTTGCGCCGCCCGCTGGTGTGGGGCGCTATCCTGGGTTCTTTGATTCTTGTGGGTGTGCTCGCTTTTGTGGGTTTGAGCGGCGGTAAGGGTTCGTCTAAGACGGCTGAGTCTTGGTCTGCTTCGAGCCGTAGTTCGGCGTCTTTGCCGAGTGGTTTGGGTACCCGTATTGAGGGTACGTATAACCCGCGGGATAAGAGTGCTCGCCTGACTTTTGAGTTTTCGTCGCAGAAGTCGGCTCTTCGGGGCGATATTTTGCAGGTGCTTCCCGGTGTTGAGGGTGGTTCGTGTGCTTCGGTGACGTGGGATGCCGGTCAGGCGTCTTCTGGTGTGTCGAAGAATCAGTCGAGTGTGACTGCGGTGGATGTTCCGTGTTCGTGGAATCTGTCTGAGGTGAGTATCCCGGCTAATGGTGTGGTGCAGGTTCGGGCGAA
>FLSG01003584.1_pt1 | contig 11904 bp, 16 predicted proteins | sample 1550511 | NCBI WGS metagenome assembly FLSG01 (sample SAMEA4031768, study PRJEB14383) | metagenome | biome: human; feature: oral; material: saliva | place: Philippines | collected 2014
CCCGAAAAGAAGGCACTCTCTTCGGGTTTTCGGTCTGTACTGAAATCAAGGTATTATTGGGAATCCCAGCTTAAATCATAGATACCGTAAGGGATTTTATTCTTTATTTAAAACTTTGCAACAGAACCAACAGTATTATCTTCAGGAGGATTTTCGGTATCTAAACAAGAAACTGCCAATTCAAAAAACTTCAATGGAATCTTATCCATTTTAGCTACACTTGTGATCAAATCATTGTGTTCTACGGTCTTCTGTTGATACAAATCTTCCATTTGAACCACCTTCTGCGGTATATAAGTATTAAAATTTCGCATAAAGAGAACCACCCTTCTTTTTAGAGGAAAAGCATCCGTATGAGGTCTAATTTTTCTCTGTATTTTTAGTATACACTACTAGACGAAAAAATAAATAATAATTCGTCTAGTAGACAGTTTTTCCTCGTTCATTAGACAGTTTTTCCTCGTCTAATGAACAGTTTTTCCTCGTCTCTTAAACGCGAAAACCCTTGGTATGACTGGATCTATTTTTTCCCAAAAGGTTTAAAAGATAAAGTATATAAGATAAATATAAATACTACTCGTTTATTTTAGTAAAAAATAAAATAAATAACCTCTCAATCACTATATCGTTCTTTAATAGACAAAATGTCGTCTTTAGGCAGACAAAAAGACCTTTAAAGAATAATGAAAAAACCCGTTAGCAAAAAGCTGTGTCTCGACTTACGCTCGACTGATCGAACCGTTGTATGAAGTAAAAGCTAAATAAACAGTCCTATTATCAATTTTAAAGTAAATGCTTGTAAAAGGACCACTAATCAAATTAAAGTATCTCTAAGGTAATTTTTAGCGGCTTTAAATTCATTTAAACTTGATAACTCTCCTGAATAGTTCAATTCCATTTAGGAGAGCCATTATGTAAGCAAAGACTCATTTTTTACCATAGATTAAAAAAATTAAGTAGCCACATAAGCGCTACTACAACGATACCGGTAGGTACACTGGCATATAAATTAGTTAAAACCGTTCTAAAGGTTAATCGTTGATTGGTTCGCTTGATTTCAGCGTTTAACTGCTCAAAGACTTGGTCCATCGTTTTGGTTATGGTCTGGTTGATCTTGCTTAACTGTTGGTTGTTCTGGCTCATTTCGCTCTGAATCTTCGCGATTTCGGTCTGGTTTTGCTCTAAAAGGTCGCTCAAGATCGTTTTCAGGCGTTTCAAGGATTCTATTGACTGCTTTTGAGCTGTCTCGTTGAAGTCGGTTTGTGTAGTCTCTAAGTTGGTTAAGCTGCTGTTGAAGCTGTTCAGGACGGAGTTCGTCACTGCTTGAATCTCTTGTAAATTGTTCTCCAGATTGGCTTTCTCCAAGCTTTTCTGTTGCAGCGTCGCTCCGCTGTAATTTCGGATTTCGGTCAATACTTGGATTAACTGCTGCAGGTCTTGGCTCATTGTTTCCTGGTCGTTCGTTTGCGGGATCTCTGTTTTCTGTTGGTTCAATGTGTCTTTCAAAGCCATTAAAAATCGTCTCCTTTTCATAATCACTGCCTAACTTGCTCGCTCTTACCTTTTTATTGGCGTTTAAATGGGTGTAGGTGATCGTTTTTCCTCTTAATTTAACATCTACCCCATTTTGATTTAAAAGCTCTGAGAAGCTCTTAAAATCACCTGTACGGACCGCTGCATAATCGACTGCTTCTCTGATTTCGTCTTTCCAACTGCTTTTGCCTTTTTCTAATAATGATTTTTCAGCGGTAGTATAACGGACATTAGCCGGTTCTTCGGGAATCGTTAACCCATGCTCCAAACAAATCTGATCATTAGCGTCTTTCACTTCTTGAATCGCTTTTTGTCCATGCGCTTGAAATTTCAACCCGGTATCCATATTGACGCTATTAATTACTAAATGGTTATGGATATGGTCTTTATCCGTATGCGTATAAATCGCTACTTGGTGACCGGCAGCGACTTTTTCGGCCAATTGATAACCTAAGGCATTAGCTTGTTCCGGAGTGATTTCTCCGGGCTTAAACGACTGAATCAAGGTATGCGCTTGGACCTTATCGTCTTTGCCATAAATCATGCGGGTAGCTTTCATTTGGGTTTTGGCGTAATTCACGTCACAATTGAAGCCGCTTTTGACCGTTGCCCGCGGTTCAGCGTAGTTAATGCAGCGCGAACAACTTGTACTGCGTGCTAATTTAATTGTTGCCATATCTGATTCAACTCCTTTTGTACCTGTTTCAATTCAGCCGTTAGGTTGACGGCTAAATTCGGATCTAGTTCAGCAGCGTTCGTTGCTCGTGCCATCTGATTGACGTTATTTCCAATCGCGCGTAATTGCTTGGCAATCTCCACGGCTCCTGGTCGGTCAATTTTTGGCGTGACGAGCTTAGCCCCTTGTGCCTTACTTTTTACAAAAGCCGGCACACTCATTTGTAAAGTCTCAGCGGAGCGCTTCAACTTTTCAAATTCGGATTCGCTCACTCGAAAGCTGATTTGTTTCGGCTCTTTTCGCTTCGGTTTGGCCTCCGCAAAAGGGGCCTCAAAAATCTCTCGTTCGCTCACTAGTCCCACCCCCTGATTTTCTTCTCTGTCGTTCAGAAAGAAGCATAACACTAAGGCGCACTTGGCTGTTAGTGTTATGCTTCTTTAAGGGGTTTGGCAAGCTCTATGTTTGCTAGCCACTTCGTGGCGCAAACGACCTTGTTGGGGGAACGCTGCGCACCCCCAAGCCCCCTGGAAAAACCATTCAAAACGTCACCGTTTTGAGCAAAAAAAGGGACCGGAAATGTGTCCATTTCGGTCCCTTTTTTTGGCAAGATCAAGCCATTTTTTTCGTCGTTTGCGTCGAAAAAAATGCCCATTTATTCGGTGTCTTTTTTCGGTATTTGATCCGAAAAAAGCTAGGCTCATTTTAAAAATATCCGCACCTCTTTGGCGGATTATTTTCTCTCCTTGGTTCTTAAAATTTAAATTCTATTTCGTTATTTTTTAATCTCAGTTGCCCAGTCAATTAATGAGCAGCCTAATTCAATATACATCTCGATTAATGCATGTTCTATAATGTCTTTCCTGTCCGCTTAAATTTGATAGTCCGTTAACAGACGGGAGTTAATCTTTGTGATTAATTCTTCCATTCCTGGATTTATTTCTACATAGCATTTATCAGCGTTCATCCTTTACACCTCCATTCACTGATAAAAACGTAAGTGAAGTAAAAAGTGTTACTTAATGAAGTCACTATTGAGTAGAGATGACTTGATTTTTGATAGCATATATACTATCATATAATTATGAAGAATAAACCTATATTTGAGTATATTAGAAGGCCAGATGGCACCAGCGAGTTTGAAGATTTTTTTAGACTCTTTACCTGAAAAAGACGCAGTAAAATTGTTAGCGGTGATTGAGAAAACGGAGAAATATGGAATACCGATAGCCGCAAGGAATAAGTGGGTAAAAAAACTCGAAAACAATCTATATGAAATTAGATCAAAAGTGAGTTCCAATATCCAACGAGCCTTATATTTTCATGTCGTTGATAACCGTTATGTTATTACGCATGGTTTTACGAAGAAGACGGATAAAACACCAGAAAATGAAAAAAATCGTGCACGAGAGATCCGAAAAAAATTTATGGAGGAATTACCTAATGGAGACAACTAAAGTAAGTAGCTACATTTCTCGTCGACGTGCAAAAGACAAAAGTTTTGACGAAGCCTTTGTAGGTGAAAGTGAACGATTAGAAGTTGCTGTTGCTTTAAGAAATTTGAGAGAAACTGAAGGATTGACACAAAGACAATTGGCTGAAAAAGTTGAAAAGCCTCAATCTACAATTGCTCGTATTGAAAATGGAAATATGAATGTTACTTTTAAGACCATGAATGATATCGCTAAAGCGTTTGATAAAGTCATTGAAGTTAAATTTGTGTAGCAAATAGAAAAATCCCACACATTCATGCTAAGGAGTGTGTGGGATTTTTCCATTTTCAGCTACTGACGTAAAAAAATACATGAAATTGCTTATAATAGTGTCTTGGAATTAAGGTAGATTGACAAATGAGTGATCAAATAGATACACTACATTCAAACAGTCGTTTGAATGTGAGGTGAGATGAATGGAAAAAGTTTGCCAAGTGACTATCGTACATAAAGAAAAAGTAAATGTAATAAAAAATAAATTGGATCAAAAAGATTTTTCAAACTTACTTGTGTTAGGGAAATGTTTCAGCGATTCTTCTAGGATTAAAATTTTCTATGCTTTAGAAACCTATAAGGAAATGTGTGTCTGTGATTTAGCAGAAATACTTACTGCTAGTGTCGCTACAACGTCACACCATTTACGTTTTTTAAAAAAACATGGAATGGCAAAATCACGTCAAGATGGAAAAGTAGTTTATTATTCTTTAGCGAATGAAGACATCCTTTCCGCTATTCGTGTTTTTTTAAAGTTATCAGAAAATCTATCTATGAAATCTTAGTTTGGAGGAAGTTATTTTGTTACAAAGTATTTTTTCAGCTATCGCTGTTTATATTTCTACCAGTATTGATTATTTGTTTATCTTGCTGATTATCTTTTCTCAAAGCCACACAAAAAAAGGTATTCGTCACATTTTTTGGGGTCAATATCTTGGAACAGGTATTTTGGTAGCCGTAAGTTTGTTTGCTGCTTATGTGCTAAATTTTATTCCGCAAGATTGGATCATTGGTCTTCTCGGTCTAATTCCGATTTTCTTAGGAATCAGAGTCGCTTTTGTTGGCGAAGAGGAGGAAGAAGAAGAGGAAGTCGTTGAAAAACTCGAATCTAGAGGAACTAATCGCTTATTCTGGACAGTTGCCTTAATAACGATTGCTTCTGGAGGCGATAATTTAGGTATTTATATTCCATACTTTACCTCGTTAGCTTTTTCAGAAATCATTATTGCTTTAATCGTATTCGCTATCTCTGTTGCGGTTCTCTGCTATATCAGTTACAAATTAGCCAAGATTTCTTTTGTTTCCGAAACGTTAGAAAAATACGAACGAATCATTGTCCCTATAATGTTTATTGCGTTAGGAATTTTTATTATGATAGAGAACGGGACGATACAAACGCTACTAGGTTTTTAAAAATCATAATCACGAAAGATAAAAAGAGAGGCAGCGATTTTGATTAGTCGCTGCCTTTTTTGCTTTTCAAATAATGAAGTATTTTTTAGCGTAGAACTATCTTACGTGTTGTGGGAGTATCCCTTTTCAAGCTCTTCTTTGCTTGTAGTTATTTCTATTGTGATATGATTCTCTACGCTTGATTTGTGTGCGACTTCTGCAATTTCTTCTTTTATTTCCCTAGCCTTGTCTATGTCTGAAGGGTCTATAAGAACCGTGACGATAAGGGCGTTTTCTTCCCCGTCCAGTGACCAAATGTGAAAATGTGAGAGGTCTTTTACAGCAGGAACATTTTTAATGGAGTCCGCCAAGCTCTTTACGTTTACATTTTCAGGCGAACCATTCAATAAAATTTTCATTGTGGTGAAAAATTCAGGAACGGTTTTGTAGAGGATATAAAGTGCAATCAAAATCGATAAGATAGGATCCAGACGATATGCCTCGGTAAAGTTCATTAGAATACTCACAATCAAGACTCCAATCCACCCTAATACGTCTTCCAGCATATGGAGGTTCAACATGCTCTCGTTTTTGGATGTGCCTTTGCTTAAAATCCACGCAGCATATCCATTCAATGCAATAGCTACGAGAGAAAGCCAGAACATGCCACTATAATTTACGGGTTGTGGGTCAATCAAACGTGGCACACTACGATAGATCATAAAAAACGAGCCACTAATTAGCACAACGCCAGTTATCAGCGCGCCCAGTAAAGAAAAGCGGTTATAGCCAAAAGTGAACCGTTCATCTTGTTTTTTCTCTGAATAACCTTGAAAAAACCAAGAGAATCCAATTGAAATGGAGTCTCCTAAATCATGAACGGCGTCGGACATAATTGACACACTATTGAAAAGAAACCCAAAGAAAAATTCAGCTATAGAAAAAATAAAGTTGATGAAAAAAGCAATTTTTATATTTTTCTTCGGTTGATTTTGATGCGAGTGATTTTCTTGTTTCTCTGATTTTGAAATTTTAAAAACCTCCATTTAATTTTTTATATTATTTACTTTTATTGTTCTTGTTCATTGATATGAGTTAAGACTTGTTCGAGAATACTGAAAACATGAAGATCATCAAGACTGTAAACCATGCTTTTCCCTTCTCTTCTTGCCTTCACTAAACGCGAATCTTTCAATATTTTTAGTTGGTGTGAAATTGCGGACTGTTCCATATCCAATGCAAGCACAATGTTTCCAACACTGAGTTCTTTTTTCTGTAAGAGAAAGAGAATCGACAAGCGCGTAGGGTCACTAATCACTTTGAATAATTTGCTCATTGATTGAATCTTCTCTTTATCGATTGGAGAAGTTGTTTTTATATCCATAGTGTTTTTATTCCTTTCATATGACCTTTCGTTCATGTCTATATTACCATATGAGCGAAACAATGCTAATCTTTTGTTTATAAAAGAGAAGTGGCGTTCTCTTTATCTTGACAAAATGTATATAGCGATATAAAATGAGTATACAAACATATGATTAATCAGTCATATGTAAAGTAGATTCATTACGATTTACTTTTGGAATAAACGAAAGGAGTCAGAAATAGCAGAAATTTATGTGATTCAAGAAGTAAATGATGGAAATCAAAGGAATTATATAGGAAGGTGATAAAAATGGAAACTATCGAAGAACAACAATCTCAAGAAAAACACAATCACAATCACGATCATGATCACGGGAAAATGCCAATCGTTTTATACTTTATTGGTTTAGTATTAGCAGTGATCGCTCTATTTTTGAATGAAGATTATCAGTTGCTACAAAACATTTTATTTTCAATCGCTACAATCAGTGCGGGGTATCATGTCATTATTCTTGAAGGCCTTGGGGAAACAATTGAGAACTCCAAAGTTCAAAAAAAGTTCACGCCTAATTCTCATATTTTAATGGGATTAGCGGCCATTGGCGCTTCTTTAATGGGGAATTTTTGGGAAGGTACATTATTGATTCTTATTTTTTCAGGCGCACATTTCCTGGAAGATTATGCAGAAGGAAGAAGTAAACGAGAAATCACGAAATTACTCGAAATGAATCCAACGACTGCCCGGTTAATCCTGCCTGATGGGAATACAAAGATTGTTGACGTCAGTGAATTAACAGTTGGGGACCAACTTCAAGTACTAAACGGTGACCAAGTACCTATTGATGGCGTCATTTTGTCTGGATCTACATCCATTGATGAGTCGTCTATTAATGGAGAAAGTATCCCGAAAGAGAAATCCAAAGGAGATGGCGTCTTCGGGAGTACAATCAATGGAACAGGTACTTTCACAATGGAAGTCACTAAAGAAAATAAAGATACAGTATTTTCAAAAATTTTACAGTTAGTAAACCAGAACCAAGACAACCAAACAAAAGCTGCGAGTATAATCCAAAAATTTGAACCGAAATATGTCACAGTTGTTTTAATTGCCATTCCTCTATTCATGTTATTGGCTCCTTTTCTACTTGATTGGACATGGTCACAAAGTATTTATAGAGGATTAGTTCTTTTAGTTGCAGCTTCACCCTGTGCTTTAGCAGCAGCTACCGTATCGGTAACCTTATCGACGACTTCTAACTTGGCCAAAAAAGGCGTCCTTTCAAAAGGTAGTTCTTACCTGTCTCAATTAGCCGATACTCAAGCCATTGCATTTGATAAGACCGGAACTTTGACCAAAGGAAAACCTGAAGTAACCAATTATTATTTTGCTGATTCCGTGAACGAAGAAAATATGATTGATATCGTGGTAGCTCTTGAAAAAGAATCCAATCACCCCTTAGCAGATGCCATTCTAAGAAAGTTTGAACAAAAAAATCAACTGACTATTGAAGTAGAAAATCAGATTGGTAAAGGGTTGACAGGAGATTACAACGGCAAAAATTATCGGATCGGAAAACCAACTTCATTTGACGAGGTTGCAAATGAATATATTCGTTTAAATAATGAGTGGGCATCAGAAGGTAAGACAGTCGTATATGTAGCAGAAGATGAGAATGTCATTGGACTTATAGCTCTCATGGACGTTCCAAGTGAACATGCAAAAGAAACTATTAAATACTTTAAAGAACAAGGTATACACACCACATTAATTACTGGTGACTCAGAAATGACGGGAAAAGCGGTTGCTAAACAATTAAGAATAGATGAAGTGATTGCGAATGTCATACCGGAAGACAAATCCAGAATTATAGACGAACAAAAAGAAAAATACGGCGTGACCGCCATGGTTGGAGACGGTGTAAATGATGCTCCTGCTCTTGTTAATGCAGATGTGGGAATCGCTATGGGAGATGGGACTGATGTGGCAGTAGAGGTATCTGATTTAGTTTTAATGCAAAACAATTTATCTAAATTGGTACAATCTCATAATATTTCTTCGAAAATGAATCGTGTCATATGGCAAAACATCCTTTTTTCAATGGCAGTCGTAGCCTTTTTAGTTGTAGTGAGTTTCTTAGGCTTAACGGATATTGCAATCAGTGTCATTATTCATGAAGGAAGTACTTTGGTTGTTATTTTGAATGGACTTCGATTGCTAAAGGCAGTCTAAAGAATGATTGCACAACTTCAAATTAATCGAGTAATAGAGATAATTAAGGATTACACTACATTTTTTATCTCTATTACTTGTTTATATTTATCTAGATGTTCAAAGTCAAAATGATATATCAACCATACTCTTGTGGCGCGGGTTGAATATAAGATACATGAAATTGTATAAAATCGTGTATCGAGAATCCTATACCTATAGGGTTCTTTTTTTATACCGGTGTCCAACACATGATTTCGTGGTATAATGAATGAAATCATGTATCCGTTTTGTGAGAGGAGAGACCATTTCAATGAGTTATAATGTACAACCATTACGAACGCAGCAAGAAATCAACGACTTTTTATTCTGTTTACGCCGCAACAAAAACGCCGAACGCGACGTTTTCTTGTTTTTGATCGGCATTAATAGCGGTTTGCGCATGTCTGATATCGTGAAATTAAAGAAAAAAGACGTGATTTACTCGAAAAACCCACGTATTGTGGAGCAAAAAACCGGAAAAACACGCATTTTATATTTAAGCAGCTTGCAGGAGTTAATCCAGGACTACACGAAAGACTTGGAACCAGAGGATTATTTATTTCCCAGTACCAAAGGCGGTCATTTAGAAGTCAATACGGTCTATCAGATGTTTCAAAAGGTTGCCACACTATTAGATCGGGACGATATTGGCACGCACACGCTGCGCAAGACGTTCGGTTACCACTATTACAAGAAAACCAAAGACGTGGCTACACTCATGGAAATATTCGGTCACAGCAGCGAGAAAATCACCAAACGCTATATCGGAATCAATGAAGACGAGATTAGCGAGACTCTACTTAATTTTAGGCTAGGATTTTAATTTTTACTGGCAACCTTAAATATAAAATAGGTTAATATGTAAGCTAAAATTATTTCCAAGATAAATATTAAAGGATATAGCAAGATGACGCCGGTATTTTCTTCAGTAGGATAAGGTATTATGTGGCCAAAGAAAAAAGAAACTATCTCATTAATGAGATACCAAAATACGATAGTTAAAAAACTTTTTAAAATAGATTTCATTATTACACTCACAATCTCCTATCCCTTTATTTTGCTTATTTCTGTCACTCATATGTTATCAAGATTCGTTTTACTATATTATACAGCTTTCCCTTTACTAACGATAATGGTTGGGTAGGATTTTATATGAGCAAAGGGTATAATGCAGCAGGAAAACATGTTGCAACCAAATACAAAACGAAGTAGCTATATAGGTTAGAGGTGAGTTTATGTTTAATAAATATAAAGAATTTACAGAAAAACACCCGTATGCTCATGTCATATTAATAATGCTATTTACCAGTTTTATCGGTATTTCAATTGAATATATAGTAAATAAAAAAATTATCGGTGGAGGGTTATATACAGCTATAGCACTTACTTTAATTGAACTTTTAAGAATCAGAAGAAGAGATAAAGAAAAAAGTTAATTTTTCAATTGTCCTTAAAAGTATTAGTTAACATAATCGCGCCTATGATAATAAATTAAAAACCACATTTCCCAAACATCAGGGAATGTGGTTTTTATTTCCAAATCTGCCACCATTTCTTTTTAACATATTGTTTATTTGAATCAGATTGTTCTTTTTTTTCGTTCTCATTAGCTTTGATCTGTAACTGTAGCAATTCATTTTGCTGATTAGAATGCAAAGTGAGCTGCTGTTGTTGATCTAATAGTTTATGTAACTCGGATAACTGCTTGTCTTTCTGCTCAAGCTGTTTTTGATAATTTTCTATTATTTTTATAGCAGTATCTGATAAGTTATTTTCGGAAACCTCACTGGTTATCGTAGTTTTCGACTTGGTTTCTTTAGTTATCGGTTCTGTTTGCGTATTTTCTGATTTAGTTCCTTTAGTTTTCGAATTATCGGTTTCTGGTTTCTGGTTTTCGGTTTCCGAAAACGAGACAATAAACGTTGATTTGATAGCTTCTTGTCCTTCTTCACTAATTACAAATTTATTTCCGATTTTGGAAAAAAATTTATTTCGCATATCTGGAGTTACTTTTTTATGAATGGCCGTCTTACTGACGCCTATTTCATCGGCAAGTTCTTTAATTGTTTTTTCCGCCATCGGAATCCCTACCCATCTAAATCTTGTATTTTAACGGTTTGTAAATATTGCTCAATAGATCGTTTTAGATACTTCACAATATTTCGCAACTGAATGCTAGCACCGTCTTTATGTGTCGCTACATAACTGATATGGTCTTTCACTCCGTTTAACCCGCGTAACTCTTTTAACTCATCATAAAGTGGATACACCTGTTTTTGTAAATCGGCCATTCTAGAAACATCTTGCATATCTCTAAATCCAATTAAGAAATTTTCTCCCAACAAGGTCGTATACTTGCTTTGGACTGCTTTGTTAAATAAGTTTTGCCTTTCTTGCTCTTGTTGAGCTTTATCTTTTTGATAATCCAAGTCGTTTTCCTTATAAGGCAGTAGAGATTTTGTTTTTTTCTTTTCTATATGAAATTGAATCCCAGCAATTGAGCGACCTTTTTTAATTTTGTCATAAGTAATAATGAAATGTGTGTACTCGTTTATTTCTTCTAAAGATGATTTTAGGACGTTTTTTTCAAAATCAAACATTCTTTTATAATCATTTAACGTATTTGTCATCCTACGTAACTCCTGAATATCGATATAAGGATTCTTCATTTGTTCGATTTGTTTTTTTGTACGGTTTGTTGAATCTTTATATGTTTCAAACTGATTGAAGTTCATGGAAAACCATTTATATAAAATAATACTGTATTTACTGTTTAACTCTATGATATCAGTAATCAGATACTGAGTGAAATTCCGTTTTAGATCAATCAAGTAAGGCATGATGTCATCTGTAAATTTAATGGCCACAGTATCATTGTAATCGTTCCATTCACTGCTCGATATAGGAGAAATTATTTTAAAATTCCATTTACCTTTTTTGTTTTCATCTCGTACTTCGAAAATAGATTGCTGATGAAGAGTGGTAAGGGCACTCTTGAAACGGGCATGTCTGTCCTTATCTGTAGCTTTAAAGAAAGAAAAGAGCGTTTTTTTTGATAAATGAACAGTATGGTTCTGTTGCAAAGTTTTAAATCTACTATCAAATAAGGTAGAATAATAGAAAAAGATAGCAGGAGGAATGACGATGAATCATTTTAAAGGAAAGCAATTTCAGCAGGATGTGATTATTGTAGCCGTGGGCTA
>FLSG01203144.1_pt1 | contig 11868 bp, 10 predicted proteins | sample 1550511 | NCBI WGS metagenome assembly FLSG01 (sample SAMEA4031768, study PRJEB14383) | metagenome | biome: human; feature: oral; material: saliva | place: Philippines | collected 2014
TAATAGAGATTGTTTAACCTTCATAATAATCCTCCTATGATGTACATTCGTAATTTGGCTTTACCAGTATAGAAAAAAGCCGCTACTCATATAGCGGCTAAGGGAATATGGATGACTTTCTGCTAGATTACGGTCGTTTAATGCAGAAGAGCTTGTAGATGGTTTGGCCCTATGAGGGCTACAATACCAAGAACCATCATGACTTTCATTTGAATACGTTTTCTCCGTCTCATGATGAACCTCCTTATTATAATTTTTTGCCACATCAGTGAGATATGTTAATTCCGTTCATTTAAGTTATACTCAATATAACATAAATGAGAAAAATTATCAATAAGAAAATAAAAATATAGATTATAAAGTTAAAAATGAGAGTAATATACATAAAAGTTATGAATAAATGCTACAAAATTTCCTGATATTGATATTAATTCTTCAGTATGCTCTGTCAGATTAAAAAGAAATGTGTATTAATATAGATATTAAAAATTGTTTTACAGCTATACTGTTAGGGTTTTATCGATATATGCGATATAGGTATAGTCTATATAATCAATCTATATGGCAATGATTTTCAATATCGTTTAATATAAAAGAGAATGGTATACGGGAATTACTCGTGCCATATGTGTGTAAAAGGAAGGTATTTATGTCACAATTTAATAAGAAACGATGTTTAGCGCCTATGATTATGGCCTGTTTAGTAGGATCTATATGGAGCGTTGGTGGAGTGTCCTATGGTGCTACAACATATAACCTAGACAATATGGTTATCGCAGGTAATCGTGAAAAAGTAGCAGAACCTGTGGTTGAGAAAACACAACCAGAAGCTACCTACGGTGGTGGTCAGGTTACAAAAACCAATAGCCTTGGTGCATTAGGTAATCGTGCTAATATCGATACACCATTTAATGTAACTGGCTACACAGCTCAGTTAATTGAAGATCGTCAAATGCAAAGTGTAGATGATGTGGTGTTAACAGATGCATCTGTAAGCAATGCAACGGATATGTCTGCCAATAAAACGTGGACGATTCGTGGTATTTCGCAAAATGCAGAGGATACAAGCTTTAATGGTATGTTTGGAGCAGGTCCGATTTATGGTGAGTCCTTGGATAATGTTGCCTCTGTAGAGGTCTTAAAAGGTCCAGCTGCACTACTCAATGGGTTAGCACCTAATGGCTCTGTTGGTGGTTCTGTTAACTTAGTACCAAAACGAGCAGAAGATACACCAACACGTAAATTTACAATTGGTGTAGATAATGGTCATCAATGGAGACAACATCTTGATTTAGGGCAACGTTTTGGCGCTAACAATAAATACGGTGTACGCGTAAATGTATCCCATAAGAGTGGTAGTGGCAAATTAAGTGGCGAACATTACAATGGTAATAATGCAGCTATCGGGTTTGATGTGCGTGGTAATAGATATCGTGCTTCTGTTGATATGGGTTATACGAATACAAATAAAGAAAACTTTGCAGCACCACTTCGTATTAGTCATACCTTTGTACCAGGAGTACCTAGTATGAATACAAAATTCTCTGCAGATGGTGCTTTCATCCATAGTATTGAAAAATATATGGCTGCAAAAGGTGAATATGATCTTAATAAAGATTGGACCTTATATGGTGGTTTTGGTTTCCGTACATCTAGTCAAGAAAGCTATACAAGTACGTTGACATTCATGAATCAAGCTTCTGCGACGACTACGAATGTAAATGCAGCGGCAGCAGCTAAGGCTGGTCATGCAAACTCTCAAATGATTGGTATCCGAGGTAAAGCAAAAACCGGTGGCATTACGCATGAAATTAATGTAGTAGGGAACCGCTATGATAGTACATTTGCATCATTGCCAGGTACATCACAACGGTATTGGACGGACCCATTTAACCCTACATGGCAAACACCGACAGGCCTTCTACGTGCTAAGAACCTTAATAAGACATCTCATACGTATATGTCTGGTTTAGCCATTACTGATGTATTATCTACAAAAAATAATAAATGGCAATTTATCGTTGGTGCTCGTTACCAAAAGATTGCTAGTCAGAACTTTAACCGTACAACAGGTGCACAATCATCTGCTTATAGCAGTTCTGCATGGTCTCCAGCATTTGGTATCGTTCATAAGTTTAATGATAAATTCGCAATGTATGGCAACTATATTGAAGGTTTACAACCAGGCATTATGGTTCCGTATAATGACGGAAACCTTAACGAAGGTCAAGTATTTGCGCCATATAAGACAAAGCAAAAAGAAATTGGCTTCAAATATGACTCTGGTAAATATGCGGCTACTATCTCCGCATTTACTGTTGATTTGCCTTCCTATGGTTATGTTAGATTTAGCCCTGCTATCAATGGCTATTCATGGCGTTATGAACAAACCGCAACAACTCGTAACCGAGGCATAGAGCTTAATGTGTATGGTGAACCTAAAAAAGGTACTCGTGTCTTGGGTAGCATGATGTTCCTAGATGCGAAATTGAAAAATACACGTAGTGCGGCCACACAAGGTAATCAAGATGCAGGTCGCTCTAGATTCACAGCCGTACTTGGCGTAGAACAAGACATTAAAGCGGTTAAAGGCTTATCCTTAAACACAACTGCTACTTATAATAGCAAGGCGTATATCAACCAAGAAAATACATTGAGCGTATCTCCATGGATTCGTTGGGATATTGGCGCGAAGTATGAATTTACAGCTGGTAAAACACCTCTTACATTGCGTGCTGATGTATATAATGTGTTTAACCATAATCATTGGGAAGCCGCTGGCTATCGTATTTACCAAGGTAAAGGACGTACATTGGCATTATCTTTGACTACAGAATTCTAATTTGTATTTAGTATGAGGCTGTACCTGTTCTGTTCGGGTGCAGCCTTTTCTGTAGAAGGAGAGGTGGCTTTATGAAGTTTCTAAGCAAAGCCTTTTTAAAGGAACTTTGGTCAATTACGAAAGGCTATTGGACGAGCGAGGATAAATGGAAGGCCTATGCGTTAGCCGTTGCTATTATCGCCTTACAAGTTATCTATGTATCGTCCCTTGTTACATATAATGCGTGGCAAAAAGATTTTTATAACACCATACAAGCAGTTGATCCTGATGCGTTCTTCTTTTACCTAAAGTATTGGCCCATGTACATGGTATTCTTTATCTTTATTGAGGTAAATCGTGACTATCTTATGCAATGGCTTGAAATTCGATGGCGTACGTGGATGGTCAATCATTTTGTAGGTCGATGGCTCGGCGATCAAACGTATTATTTATTGCAAATAATCCGTTCCGATGAAAATAGTCCTGTTGATAACCCGGATCAACGTATTTCTGATGATATTCGACTCTTTGTAAATTATGTGTTGAACCTTACGCTTGGTGTTTTAAATGCCATTATGAAACTATCATCCTTTAGCGTGGTTCTATGGAATTTATCTGGCCTGTTGCAGTTTACTGTGTTGAATACTGAGGTCAGTTTGCCTGGTTATATGGTGTGGCTTGCGATTCTTTACGCGTTATTGGGTTGCGTGTTTACTCTTGTTGTAGGTAATCCTATCGTTAAACTGAATTACAAACAGCAAGAATATGAGGCGAACTTCCGCTTTGGTTTGGCCCGTATTCGTGAATATTGTGAAAGTATCGCTTCTTTCCGTGGTGAAAGTATGGAATCCTTTGATGCTATGAAACGTTTCTATACAGTGCGCGACAACTTTAAGCGTATCATGACTCGTCAGTGGTGGTTATCTTGGGTAACTAATCTTCATTGGCGTATTGGTTTTTTATTTCCGTATCTCGTTGGGGTTCCCCGTGTATTTAGTGGAGATATGCAGTTCGGTGGTCTCATGCAGACTGCAGTAGCCTTTCAACATGTGGAAAATGCATTAGCGTATTTAGTATTGCATTACTATTCGGCAACAGAAGCATCCTTTGCACAACTCCAAGCTGTTGTAGAACGTCTATCTGACTTTAAAAAAGCGATGGCTGATGCGGAGTCTACATTGATTAACGACCAATTAGAGTTTGAAGAAAATGATGGTCAGTCTATTGAGGTGAAATCCCTTACTTTGTATAAGCCAGATGGTCGTGAAATGATTCGTGATTTAAACCTTAGCATCCAACGGGGGGATAAATTGATGATCACCGGCCCATCGGGACGTGGCAAATCTACATTGCTAAAAACATTAGCAGGTATCTGGCCTTATGGAAAAGGAACTGTATTAGCACCTAGTAGTGCACATCGCATTTTCGTGCCTCAAAAGGCGTATATGCCAATGGGGACGCTACGAGATATTCTTTTGTATCCTACAAATCGTACTGATATCACAAATGAGCAAATTGCTGATCTATTACGCCTTTGCAATTTACCACAATTAGTAGACCGTATTGATGAGGTGGCAAACTGGTCACAAGCACTATCCTTGGGTGAACAACAACGGGTGAGCTTTGTACGCTTGTTCCTATTGAAACTAGACTGGATTTTCCTTGATGAATCAACATCGGCACTAGATGTAGATAATGAGGCGCTTATGTATCGTTTGTTAGATGTATATTGTCCTCATGCGACAATCGTTAGTGTAGCACATCGTTTATATCTGAAAGAATTCCATACTCAAGAATTGGTTTTAGATTAACATAAATTTTAATTGAAAATGAATATTATTTTTGATATTCTAACTATAGAAATTGATTATTGTTATCATTGTTAGGGCCGGTAGTATGATAGTTTAATTTAGTTTGAATTATATACTATAGCATGATTTTCTTTTGGAGGTGTGCATTATAGAAGAAAAACGCTTATTGATTCTTACTTGGGGTTTATTGTTAGCTTTATTAATATCAATGGCTTTTGCAGCTGGGATAGGGTCTGTTTCTATTGGACTAGGTTCCGTATGGAAAATTATATCTTTCAAGGTTTTGGGGATGGGGAACATTGATTCGATACCATTACCATTAGTGGATATAGTATGGGATATCCGAATTCCTCGTGTTATCCTTGCTGCTATCGTAGGTTCTGGATTGGCCTTGTCTGGTGTAATTATGCAGGCTGCGGTGCAAAATCCTTTGGCAGAGCCGTTTATATTGGGGATTGCTTCTGGAGCCTCTGTTGGTGCTGTAGGCACTATTCTCATTGGATCCATGGTAATCATTCCAGGATTTGCCCTTGGGGTAGCAGGAGGTGCGTTTGTAGGTGCTATTCTAGCTACCGTAGGTGTACTTTTATTGGCTGGAATTCGACAAAAAATGTCTACAGTTCGCCTAATTTTAGCTGGTGCTGTAGTGAGTGCTCTTTGTTCGGCATTATCAAACTTTATCATTTATATGGCTGGTGATGCAGAAGGTATTCAAAGTGCAGCATTTTGGACAATGGGATCCTTAGCAGATGCAAAATGGAGCGGATTGTTATTGCCGTTAGTAATTGTAGCTGTTATGGCTATTTATTTTCTCAGTCAAATCCGAGTGCTAGATACATTGTTACTTGGCGAAGATGTAGCGATGACCCTTGGTATTGATGCGACGCAGAAACGACGTATCTATATGGCCTGTATTGCATTGCTTACAGGGGTATTAGTATCACAGTGCGGCATTATTGGTTTTGTAGGTTTAGTCATTCCACACATGATGCGATCTTTTACAGGCGCGAGTCATCGTAAATTATTGCCTGTAGTTATATTGTTTGGTGCTATATTCTTGGTGCTAGCAGATTTGGTGAGCCGCGTAATTCTTCCTTCTGGAGATTTACCGATTGGAATCATTACTGCTCTTATGGGTGCTCCACTCTTTATGAAATTATTATTTGGTAAGTCAACTAATTTTGGAGGATAAGATGGAGCAGATTGAGATTCAAAATTTACACTACGAAATTGGGAATAAAGTAATTTTAAAGGATATTTCATTGACGTTAGGTGGGCATGAATTCGTTGGACTAATAGGGCCGAACGGTTGTGGCAAATCTACCTTACTTAAACATTTGTATCGTGTGAATTCCATTCAGTCTGGCAACATATTATTTGATGGAATACCTTTAGATGAAGTACCACTTCGTACAGCAGCACAAAAAATTGCAGTTATGGGTCAGTTTACAAGACTGGACTTTGATTTTTCGGTTCTTGAAATTACATTGATGGGTCGCACTCCGTATAAACGTAGTTTTTCTGACGATACCGAACAAGACTATGTGTTGGCTGAAGATGCTTTGTGTAAAGTTGGTATGTGGCATGCGAAAGAGAGGTCTTTCACAACCTTATCTGGTGGTGAGCAGCAACGCGTCATGCTCGCTAGAGCTCTAGTTCAAGAGCCAGAATATCTTATTCTTGATGAACCTACAAACCATCTAGATATTACATATCAATTAGAGCTACTTAAGTTAGTTAAGTCTCTAGGAATTGGGATTGTAGCGGCATTACATGAACTGAACTTGGCAGCTCAATTTTGCGACCGTATCTGTGTGCTAAAGGACGGTATGATACAACGAATGGGGACTCCTTTGGAGGTTATTACAGAGGAAACATTACGGGATGTGTACAATGTAAATTCTCATGTTGATTATGATGAATACCAGATTCCACATGTGCGATACAAGGTAGATTGGGAGACCTCTCTATGAAGTGTTTATATCGTATACATAAATTTTTGCTTTCTAGTATCTTAATTGCTTTGGCGGTTCTTGTAGGTTGGATTAGCTATCATCATGGAAATAACCATGATGCACATAGCGTTGCTGATACTGGTGTTGTTATTAGCAATTTTGATGGTGATGGGCATGTATTAGATGTCATCTATCCAAAGGTGCCTAAACGAGTATTAATCACGTATCCTGGTGCTACAGAACTATTGATTGCTCTAGGGTTAGATCCTAGTATTGTAGCCACTGTGGCATCCTATGGTGTGGAGCCAGAATCACTAGTTGAATCCTATAATCGTATTCCAAAGGTACAAGCTCCTTTTGTTCCTACAAAAGAAGAGGTTCTTTCTATAAGTCCCGACTTAATTATTGGGTGGAATCATCATTTTCAACCAAATGCTCTTGGAGATGTAAGAAATTGGCATACTCGAAATGTAGCAACCTATGTTGTACCTGCTACAGTCAGACAGGGGCACCCTACATTAGAGTCTACGGTATATCCATTTATTGATGATATAGGGAAAATTTTTAATGTTGAAAGTCGGGCTGAGGCTTATCGTAAGTCCTTAGAGCGACGAGTTCAACAAGTGCAAGACAAGGTAAATAATCATCTAAATCGACCAACAGTGATGATTTTACAAAGTTATGGAAATAGTACATATAGTGTTTATGGTGAAAGATACATTATATACGATATTGTTGAGAAGGCGGGAGGAAAACCTGTGACTGAAAACATGTTAAAAGCAGTCGGTCCAGAGCGTATTTTAGGCTATGATCCAGACTATATTGTATTAGTTATGTCACGTAAAACAACAGATGATACTGAATTCGAGCAGAGTGGCCAAACTTTACTGTTAGAGGATAGTAAAATCAATTCACTTCGTGCGATTCGGAATCATCATATTATTACTGTAGACTTCGGAGCTGTTAATAATGGGAATGGTCGCACTGTGGATGTACTAGAACAGATTGCAGCACAGTTAGATAAAGCTGCAATCTAATTTATGATTTAATTTTGTTCATAACTTCGTATTTCGTATTTTGTATAATAATTTTATTTTGTGTGTAATAAATGTGTAGGAGGATATATGAATAAGGCTGTACTAAAAGTGTTAGTGTTAGGGGCTGTTACATTTTCTATTGCATCTAATGTATATGCTGTAGAGTATCAGTTAGATGACATGGTGATTACAGGTACTCGTGTTAAAACTGCAGTGAAAGAGATTCCTGCCAATGTATCAGTTATCAATAATGAAACAATAGAGAAAGGTAACTTTTCTACGGTATCACAAGCCTTGAAATCTGCAGATGTAGAGGTAGTTGATAAGAATGGTGTGTCTTACCCTGTGTTAAATGGTGATACACGTGTGCTCGTTTTGGTGAATGGTCGTAAACAAAACTTTGACCATGTAACTGTAAGCGGTGCCGCTAATGCATCTGATCTTGGCAACATTTCTATGGATAATGTGGAACGAATTGAAATTGTACGTGGTCCTAATTCCTCGTTATATGGTGAAAAGGCTTCTGCTGGGGTTATTAATATTATCACTAAGAATCCTGGACCAGAAACTAAAACAACGTTAAATGCGGAATATGGTTCTTGGGATTATCGTCGTGGCTCTATTATTCATTCTGGTGGTGATGAAAAGAATCGTTATATGATTACTTATGCTAAAGAACGCCGTGGTAATTATAAATATAAAGATGATAAGGGTAATAGTCATACATTTAAAGATTCCAAAATAGATTCTGAAGATATTACATTACGCTATGATCGATATATTGGCAACGACCGTGCAACGCTAGATTTTGCTCGCTCACGTAGTAAAAATGGTGGTGGCCTATTATTGAGCAATGTCTATACTGGTGATGTTCAATATCCTGGGCGCATCCAAGATAAAACAATTACTAATTTAGGTATTACTTATACTTTCAACCAAAAGAATAAAGGTGAAGGTACATTTATTAGATTTGGCCGTGTACAAGATAAAACAAATGCACCATTTGGCTCTTCCTATCAACATAATTTAAAAGGTTTCTCCTTTGAAGGTCAGAAAAACTGGACTCTTGGAAAGCATAATTTAGTTGGTGGTGTATCTTGGGAAAAACAAGATATTTGGGAAGAAAATGGTGGCGCTACAATGAATCAAGACGCCACTACTAAGGCCATTTTTGCTGAAGATGCATGGACATTAGGCGATGGTTGGTCTATGAATTTAGGTGCGCGTTACGAACATCATAGTGATTATGGTGGGGATGTTACAAGTCACATTGGGATCAATAAACAAATTAGTAATGATACTCGTGCTTATATTTCTTGGGGGCAAGCAGTTAACAATCCAACATTAAAAATGCGCTATGCTAATACGCCATTCTGGATCGGTAATCCAAATTTAGAACAAGAAAAATCTCAAACGGTTACACTTGGTGTGGACAGTAAAATTAATGATAAATTGAATGTTTCTGCTAGCGTTTACCATTCTCGACTTAAAAATGCATTAAAATGGCAATCCAACCCAGTTGTAGGGCTACCAGGAACTTACGTTAATGCAGATCGTGAAAAACGTACAGGTTTATCATTGAATGCGACTTATAAACTTAATGATGCTTGGCGCATACGTGGCGGATATGAATTTAGTAAAGTAGAAACAAAACAACGTAATACATCTTACCAAACTGATACAACAAATACTCGTCCTAATGGATATAGCCTGGGTATTAATTATAATAAGAAAAAATGGGATGTTGGAGTAGATTTAAATTATGTTACAGGTCGTAGTGAACAACAATTTACTGGTTCAAAATACTTTACAGTAGATATGAATGTGAATTATCAATGGCGTCCTAATACTAAGTTCTATCTCAAAGGCTATAACTTAACCAATGAAAATTATGAATCTTATGCATACTCTTATACTCGTGGAGCCTATGCAATGCCGGAACGTAATTTTGTTGTTGGTGTAACGCATAACTTTTAATATAGCTCTTTGTTGATTATGCCGAAAGGTAGGAGAATTTTATGACAGATATTATCAAATTATTTCACCAAGGCGGGTTAGTAATGTACCCATTGCTAGCATGTTCTATTATTGCTATTACAATTTTAGTAGAGCGTGTACGCATGTACAACTCTGCAAAATCTGATCTTGATACGTTAAAAGCAAAGGTATCTGAACTGGTACCTCAAGGTAAATGGGCTGAGCTACGCGATGTATGTGAAGCGGATGGCGGTGTAGCCGCTGAGTTAGTTGAAACCGCAGCAACACAACCTCATGACGTAGATAAACAAACACAAGCGTTGCAAGGTGCGGCAGGTGCTATTGCAGCTCGCCTACGTGCACATTTGAACTATCTCGAAACAATCGTAACATTGGCTCCATTACTTGGTTTGCTTGGTACTGTTACAGGTATGATTGGCTCTTTCTCCGTATTGTCTGTATCTAATGGTGAACCATTTGCTATTACAGGCGGTGTAGGGGAAGCATTGATTGCGACTGCTACAGGTCTTTGCGTAGCCATTATTGCTCTTATTATCCATGCATATTTGGTACAACGTGAAGATAGTTTGGTATCCGAGATGGAAGAAGTCGGTGCCGTTTACATGACAGCATTGGTAGGTGACAATAATGCAGCTTAGAAGTTTGCGTACGACTAACAAACCAAAGTTGATGATTATCCCTATGATTGATATCATCTTCTTCTTGCTAGTATTCTTTATGATGAGCATGTTATCTATGGTTGTACAAAAATCTATGCCTGTTAATTTGCCTGCATCTCAAACTGCAAAGGTAGATATTCAAAAGAAAGTGCCTATTACGGTAACTGCTGATGGCTCTGTATATGTTAATGATACTAAAACAAATATTGAGGGTATGATTAAATATTTACAAATCGAGCAAGGTAAAGGTACTGAAATGACGATTGTATTGCGTGCTGATACGGCGGCTCAATACGGTTCTTTTGTACAAGTATTAGATACATTAAAACAGATGAATATTACGAAGATTGCTATTGCTACTGAAAGTAAATAAGGAGGTAAATATGTCAAGATGGAAATCATCCTTCGCGGCGTCCCTCGTTATTAACTTTGCTATCTTTGCGGCAGGAGCTGTATATATGCAGTATGCTGCTCCTAAAGTAGAGCATACGCAAGAAGTAATCGAAATGGAAATCGTTTCTGATGATGTTGCACCAACTAGTGCACCAAAGGTGGCGGCGCCAAAAACGGAAAAGGTAGAAATCCCACCTCCTCCGACACCAGAGCAGGTAAAGCAGGCTGTGCAAGATGTTAAGAATGGTGTACCGATTAATGAAAAAATAGAAGATAAGAAAACACCAGATACGCCACAACCACCGACACCTACTCCGCAGCCAGATTCTAATGTGAATAACAATAATACTAATACTAATACTGATAATGATACTAACAGTAATGATAGTAACAACAATAGTAATACCCCTAAAGCGAGTCAAGCCAGTGGACCACGTCGTTTAAGTACGCCGATTCCGAGCATTCCAACGATTCCAGCTGGTCAAGCAACAGGGAGTAGTGCTACCGTTTCCTTTACTATTGAAGCAGATGGATCTGTTAGTGGAGTGTATATGTCTGTTTCTTCTGGCTATGGTCCGGCTGATGATGCCATTATTTCTACAGTTAGTGACTGGTCCTTCTATCCAGCTACTGATGATGATGGTAATGCGATTGCAGTTAGCAGCTCTCAAACCTTTGGTTTAGAGATTAAATAAGCGTTGCATTATATATATATATGAATATATCTTAATAAATTCTAATCTTTCAATGTTTATACATTAGTATTTAGGTATAGCTAGTAATTAGTGGCTATATGTTAAAACAGCTTTCACTTGAGCTATGCGTAATCTTACGGATAGTTTTGTGAAAGCTGTTTTTTATACCTCTTTAAATATTCATCTTTATTTAGTATTATATATAAAAAGATTAAAGCTACTAAGGAGGCTTATTATGAATAAACTTTTACGCTATACTGTTACAGCTGCACTTGTTGCATCTTTCAGCATGTTAGGCGATTATACAGCTGATGCAGCAAAATTTATAGAAGCACCAAGAGAGGTGACTATTGTTAAACCTGTAATGCCAACGATTCCTCCAAATATCGTAGTGGCAAAGGATATGCGCGTTCGCTTTTTGATTAATAAAAAAGGGAAGGTAGAGAATGTCTTTGTAGAACAATCCTCTGGCTATGCACCAGTTGATGAGGCTGTGAAA
>FLSG01585568.1_pt1 | contig 11795 bp, 17 predicted proteins | sample 1550511 | NCBI WGS metagenome assembly FLSG01 (sample SAMEA4031768, study PRJEB14383) | metagenome | biome: human; feature: oral; material: saliva | place: Philippines | collected 2014
CCAAAGTTGGATAATCCGTCTTTGGAAAAGCCTGAGACGGAAAACCCAAAGTTGGAAAACCCAAAGTTGGATAATCCGTCCCTATATAAAAGAAAGAATACTAATAATAAAAGAATAATAGTAATAAAAGAATATATATATAAGGGCGAAAAGTTTTTGGAGACATATTCTGACTTTAAGAATATGAGAAAGAATATTAAAAAGCCAATGACAGAAAGAGCTGAAAAGATACTGCTAACAAAATTGAAAAAATTAACTGGTGAAAATAATGAAGAGCTTGCCATAAAGATTCTTGAGCAGTCAATATTAAATAACTGGCAGGATATATATCCACTTAAGGAGGAAAACAATGCAAACGGAAGTAACGGATATAAAAAATCTTATCAATCAAAGAATGACAAACATAATCAAAAAACGGACAGAACAAACGACGGAAAAAACTGGAATTAGTTTTGTTGAAACGGTTGATATTAGTGGCCTGTGGAGAAAAGAAACAATAGCAAAATATAAAAAACTATCTGAAAAAATGATGTGTGATGATGATTATGAATGCAGCTTTGAAAATTCATATGCAAAGAGTAAGACAGAAAAGGCATATAAAAAATCATTTGAAAGATTCTGTGAAAATTTTGCGAATTTTAAACATGAGGGCCTTGGAATTTACATAAGCGGAGAAGTAGGAGCTGGAAAAAGTCATTATACTAATTGCATTTACAACAGTCTAAAAGATGATTTTATTGTGTACAAAACAAGCATAATGACTTTGTTTGATGAAATAATTGAAACGTTTGGAGAAAAAACAGCAACTTCGTTTCTGCGTGAACGATTAGGAGATGCGGAACTGATTATAATCGAAGATTTAGGAAATGAATCAATCAAAGACTGGGGAAAGCAGAACTTATATTTCATAATTGACTTTATTTTCAGAGAAAAAAAGTCGGTAATCATAAATACAAATCTTACTGATAAGCAGATGGAAGAATTTCTTAAAATTCTTGGAAGCAACAAGCTTCTTTCGAGACTGCAGTGCAAATGTAAATATTATAAATTTGACTGGGAAGATAGAAGAATTGGCATGTACAAGGAAGAAATTGAGAAGTGGTATTGATGGCAAAGGTCAGATTATATTATCGGCAAGTATGGGATGAAAATGGAAATCTACATGAAATTAAAACTACATCTATAGTCGAATTAAGCAATTTCATGAAGAGAATAAGTAATTACAAGAAGAGAAATGGAGAATCAATAAAAGGATACAACCAGGGAAGCAGAATGATACCTGAAAGTAGATTGCAACATTGCATAGACAACGTGAGCATTGAAGATCTGATGACTTTAAAGAAGGAGGACGAATGAAAATAAATAATTTAACAGCAGAAGATGTAAAATTTCTGAAAGAACTAAAACATGAACTTAATACACAGGATAATAGAATAACTGCAAATCCAAGATTTTATCAGATACAGCATGATAGATTTGTAGCTTCATTTGACGGAGATGGAAATTTTTTTGAAGCAGTTTGTGATGGAGAAAGTCTTGGAATATACACATATGATGATGAAGGACTGGAAGAGTTGAAAGATGTCCTGCTTGCTGATTATGATGAAGAATCTTCAAAAGAAATAGAGGAAATTACTTCATTAACTGTAGAAAAACTGAATAACGAAACATTAGATTTAAAATGTTACCCAGGAGACTATGAACATGTGTATCTAAATGCGTTTTTAACTGAAAGGGCCTGTAGGGAACACATAGCAGCAAACAGACATCATTACCGAAATCCAGTTGATTATCTGAGCTATGGTTTTAGAAATCCAGAACTGGAAAAGGTACTAGAAATATTATCAAAAATTGAAATTACGGAGGAAAAAGAATGAGCTTAGAATTTTTAGAAAGTGTTGAATGCAAGGGGAAAGTGATAAGGGGCAAAATACACAATTATGAAGTATATTTACTAGCTAAAGATGTGACAGATCTGTTTGGATATAAAAATGGTAAAAATACAGTCAATAAAAAAGTCAGCAAAGAAAATATACTAAAATTTCCGTTGGATGGAATAAATGGAAATCAGTATAATCTCATAAATATCAAGGGAGTAAATGAATTATTAAACAGTGAGATAAAACTGGTTGATAGAAAGCAAAAAAAAGAAATTATTGAAATTTTGGAAGGAGTCATTGATTTTCTACAGAGAAAAAATGAGTTTCTGATATCTGAAAGAAATTTTGTATGGTTTGAAAAGGCAAAAGAAATGGAAAAATATAAAGAAAAGAAAAAACCATTTTGGAAAAAGCTTTTAGGAATATAAGGGGGCCTTACTGATGTCTGTAAAAATGATGAGTAGAGATAATCAGGAACTTATATACTGGTTCATTGATTGTTTTGCATATCATTTAGCAAATAAAGATATAAATAATTTATCCAGTAAGGAGAAACCAAGAATTTCAGATTATTTCAGATTTCAGGCAAAGGAAAAATTAAAAAAGCTGTATATAAGATCAAGCGGAAAGAGCTTAGAAAATTATGAACCTTTCAGAAATTTGAATGAAAAATTGGAAAAAAAGATAATTGAGGTTCTTGAAAAGAAATGCACAAATAAGAATAAAGCAAAAATAATCTTGGATTCATTAATGAAGTTTGTGATTGAAGAAATGCAGCTTTTACTGATAAAGCTTGAAGGAACTTTTAGTCTTGCTTTGAAATTAGTAACAAATCAGGAAGCTGTAGAGTTTACAAATTTCCTATTTGACTACTTCATGGATAAGGAAATCCCGATGTGGAATCAGATCCATGAGCTTTACAAAAAGCAGAATAACCGGAAATGGGTTTATTGGATGTTAAAAAAAAAGATATGTGTAATAACCGGAAAGCCAAATGCCCAGTTGGCACATATTTCAAAATCAGCAGGAGCTTTAGGGGGATATAGATTTGATGGCGGAGTAGGAAATTCATATCTACCATTATCTCCTGAATGGCATATTGGAGTGGATCATGGGGTAGGCGGTGGAAGAGAAAAACTAATGACAAAGCTTAGAGAAATATACGTTGAGCCATTTGTTATTAAAACTTCTGAAGAGGTAAAGGAACTAAAGAAAGTTTATCCAGGACATTTCAGGGCCTTTAAAGGAAAATAGAGTTCAGTCACGGAAAGTCGTTTTTCTTAGGAAAATAGAATTTGGGAGGAAAATATGAACAAAAAAAGAAAAGATTGGAAAAACAACGGAAGAAATAAAAGAAGATTTTGAAATAATTTTAGAAAAACTAGAAGATGATGAATTTGAGGATTTTGAAATAGAAGATTTAGCGAAAATGTTGAAAATCTTTAAGAAAAAAGGGATATATAAGAGGAGAAAAGAAAACATTATAAGAAGTAAGCTAAAATCAGAAGAAAAAGAATCAAGTTTTGAGATAAAAGATAGATACGAAAATGAAATTCCACTTTACAAAATAACTGCTAACAATTACTTTGAAGTTATTGGAAACATTTATGAGAATGAAGAATTATTACAAAAAGTGAGGAAAATAAAATGATTAAAATATTGCATGGAGATGCACTTGAAAAAATAAAATTGCTAAAAGATAAAAGCATAGACTGCATAGTGACATCTCCGCCTTATTGGCGATTAAGAGATTATGAAAATGAAAAACAGCTGGGCCTTGAAGAAACTCCTGAAAAATTTATAAATACTTTATGCAATTTTTTTGACAGTTGCTGGAGAGTGTTGAAAGACACAGGGACATTATTTGTAAATTTAGGGGATAGTTACAGTAACAGCGATTCAGTAAGCACAACAGGAAGACGAGGTTTTTATAAAGGTGATAGGCTGGATATGATTTTAAAAAAAGAAAAATGCATTGCAAGGAAAAAATCATTAGTGGGAATTCCTGCAATGTTTATGCTTGAGATGATAAGAAGAGGCTGGATATTGAGAAATAAAATTATTTGGCATAAATCAAATATAGTCCCTGAATCTGTAAGGGACCGATTTACAAATGATTATGAAGAGGTATTTTTCTTTGTAAAAAATGAAAAATATTACTTTGAAAAGCAGTATGAACCATATGCAGAACGAACTCTTAATGCATTAAAAAATGGAATAATACCTAATAGCCATAAATATCTGGAACAAGAATATATGAAAAAACCTAAAAGTAGAATGAGAAATGTAAAAAAAGACTGGCTTACGGTCGTAAGTGAAAAGGGAAGAAATATGAGAACTGTATGGAATATAGGGACAGTAGGGATAAAAGAAGCACATTTTGCAACTTTTCCAGAAGAATTGGTAAAGCGTTGTATATTAGCAGGCTGTCCTGAAAATGGAACTGTACTCGATCCGTTTCTAGGATCAGGGACAACTTTAAAAGTTGCAAAAAGATTAAGTAGAAATGGTATAGGAATTGAATTGAATGAAAGATTTATTGAAATGGCAAAAAAACGAATTGGGAATGATCTGTTTAATGAGGTGCAAGTAAGATGATAAATGATGAATAGCTAAAATTATTTTAAGAATGGAGGAAATAATGTGGCCAGAAAATTGAAGATTAAAAAAGTAAAATTAACTTCTGAGGAGAAAAAGAAAATAGGAGAAACAGTTGAAGAAAATTACAGCTATTATATTTTAAATTATGCATTACATACAGTCATGAAGGTGTTTATGCTGGAATTTAAAATAAAAAGACAGCTTGAAAATGGAAAAGTTAAGCATATAAATCATGAATTATTGAGTTATGGATTTCCTGAATGGACTGAAATAATCAATAGGACTGATGGTGCATTAGAAAGACTTTTTAGAATAGAGGATAAAGAACCTTTAAAAACTGAAAAAGTGGTAAAGGTTTTTGAAGTGACACAGGCATTACATTATAAAGATTTAATAGTAAAGTTTGGGAAATATATAAAAAATCCATACAGGGAAATAACTGCAGCATTTGAATTAGCTTTCAGGATAATAGCCTGTTATGAAGTTATAAGAGAGTGTATAGATTCTGATAAGATTAAAATAGATAAAAACAACAGAATGTATATAAGAACTCTTATAACTAAATTTAAAAAGATTAAGGACAGAATATTTGAAGTTGCAGTATCTGTTGAAGATAATAAAGAGAAAAAGAGTGCATAGCAATAAATTCTAAGAACGAGTTAAAAGAAAGGGAAAAAATGGAAAAAAAGACAGAAAAAATGATTAACATGGTAGAAGAGTTTTACAGAAGAATAGGAGATACTGAATATTTATATCAGGGTAAAGAGATGTCTCAAGAAAGAAAAAGTTTAAGATTTGATATGTTCGAAGAAGAGTATCAGGAATATAGATTTGCTAAAGATGAAGTTGAAAGATTGGATGCAGTATGTGATATGCTGTATGTAAGATTTGGGACGTTAATGGAGTCAATGACAAGTAAAACAGATTTGAAAAATTTACTTGAATATCATTTAGATCAAAAAGTGAATATGATATATAATTTAGTAAAGGAAAATGGATTTGGAGAAATATTATTTCAAGCATTTAGTGAAGTACACAGAAGTAATATGAGCAAAAAAAATAAAAATGGAGTAATTTTAAGAAGACAGGATGGAAAAGTAATAAAAGGGCCTGATTATTTTCCGCCTAATCTAAAACAATTTTTGGAAGTTAGAAAATGAAGATAGCTATAATAATATTTTTCATTATATTTATAATTTTGTGTATTGCAGGCTTTATATACGATGTTGTTTATTCTTTCAGAAAAAAGAAAAGTGATGAAAAAGAGATAATAATAGATTTGACCGAAATTACAGAGCAGTGGTTTCAGGAATATAACAAAAAGAAAGTTAAGTTTAGAAAACAAAGAAGAAAATACAGATATTATAAAAATTATATAAAGAAAAAATAGGAGATGATATAAATGAAATTTTTAGAAAAAAATGAATATGGAAGTTTAACATTAAAATCAATTGCAAAGTTAATAGGGCTTGGAATAACAGGATTAGGATTATTAATAATTTTAATAGCTAGTACATATACAGTAAAAACTGGAGAAATTGGAATAATCACAAAATTTGGAAAAGTATCAAGAGTTGCTAAGGAAGGAATAAATTTTAAACTTCCTTTTATAGAATCAGTAACAAAAATTGAAACAAGAGATAGAATACTTACTGGAAAATATATGGTTTCTTCAGAGGATATACAGACAGTAGAAACAGAAGTATCGGTTCAGTATAGAGTAATAAACGCTATGGAAATATTTAAAAGATTTAAAGATGAGTATGGAAATAGATTAGTTAATCCTAGAATGGCTGAAGTGATTCAAGCAACAACAAGTAATTATACAATAGAGGAATTGGTGGCAAAAAGGCAGCAATTAGGACAAGATATTTATAAAAATCTGCGGGAAGATCTAATGCCTTTTGGAATTGAAGTAGTAAAAGTTTCAATAGTCAATCATGATTTTTCAGATGAATTTGAGAAAGCTATTGAAGCAAAAAAAGTAGCCGAACAAAATGCACGAGCACAAGAGGTTAAGAATCAACAGAATCTTAAAAATGCTGAAAATAATTTGAGAGTAAAGGAGTTAGAAGCGAAAGCTAATAGTGTGTTGACAGAAAGTTTAACGGACAATGTACTTAGAAAAATGTATATTGAGAAATGGGATGGAAAACTTCCACAATATCAAGGAAACGGAACTCCGATTATTGATTTGAAATAATAAAAAAAATACTTGAAAATATAAATGAAATAAGTTATAATCAGGAGGTAAAAGTGCAATTAAAAGAAATGCATGAATTATTGAAAAAAGATAAAGAAATTCAAAGTCTTATTATAGATGTACAAAAAGCTAGGAAAAAGTTTGGAAGTGTTGATGTAGTAGTACATATTAGAAAAAATAAAATAATAGATAAGACTTATAAAGTAAAAAAAATATAACAATTAAATATTAGAGCAAAAACTAAATGAAGTGAGCCGTTAATAAGATTGCCATTAGAAAGCAGAGAGCAGTCGAAATTGACGGCTCTTTTTATTTTTTTAACATTTTAATCTCAAATTAATAATATTAGGTTAAAGAATGTAGGTGATTGATATGACTATAACAGATATTATAATATCAGCTTTCGCATGGGCCTTTTTCTTTGTTGTGTTCTTTGTGATACTGTTGAACATTCTAGTAGCTTTACTTAAATCAGTAGGTAAGGATATATTTAACATGAATTTGGATAATGAACAAAGAAAGTTTAATAATCTTGAGAAGCTATCAAAAGAGATAGAAGCAATAGAAAAGAGTATTAATGAACGCAGTGACAATTTAAAACTTATGATTGCAGATCTGAGACTGGAGAGATGCAAGAAAGCTTATAGGGCTAGTAAGAAAAAATTGTAATGAAAGAGGTATTGGGTATGAAAAAACGAAAAGAAATTACAAGAAAAATAAGAATAATTAAAAAAATGCTAGAAGATCATGGGACGGAGTATAGCATCGGAGAGGAAGAATGGTATGAATTAAGAGGAGAACTTAATTCATTGCAATGGATTTTGGGACAAATAAACGAGACTGCAACTGATGAAATTTTGGAATATTCAAAAAAAGTAAAATTAAGATAAAATTAATTTTTTAAAAGGTACTTTGGGGGATTTTTTAAAGCCCGAGGGTCTGGCGAGAGCCCGGGAAATACAAATTTTTTATAAAATTTCATAACTATGTCGTGTCGGAACAGGGGGTGTAAGGATGATTAATAAACTAGATTTTGATGAAACAATAAAAATCAGAGAACTGGCAGAAATATTAGGAATAAGTGAAAGACAGATTCAAAGATTGACTAAAGAAAATGTAATTCATAAAAACGACAAAGGGAAATATTTATTTTATAAATCAGTCATAAGCTATATTAATTATCTACGTGAACTTGAAGGCACTCCTCAACAGCTTCAGGAAGAAAAACTGAAGAATGAAATTGACTATCTAAAGACACGTGACAGGAAAGAAAACATAAAAATAAAAATATTAGAAGCTGATTTACATGAAGCAAATGATGTAAAAAGAGTTATGAATAATATAATTGCAGGATTTAAAGGTCAATTGCAAACAATACCTTACAAGTTAGCACCACTTATTATAGGAGTTGAAAATTTAGGAGAATTGCAAGAAATAATTTCGGATAATATCAATAGTATTCTGAAAGAATTATCAGAATATGACAGAAATAAATTTATAAAAAATAAGGAATATATAATCGAAGATGACGAAGAAGAGGAATAAAGAGAAAGAAAAAATTGGAATCAAACAAAAAACAATAGATTTATTTTCCGAAATTTTAAAAGAACTTGCACCACCGCCAAAATTAACAATAGATCAATGGGCTGATAAATATAGAATATTAAGTTCTAAATCAAGTGCTGAACCTGGGCGTTGGAGTACTGATAGAGCTCCATATCAAAGAGATATCATGAAAGCAATATCAGATAGCAAAACTGAAATAATTGTTTTAAAAATGGGAGCACAAGTAGGAAAAACAGAGATTTCATTAAACACATTAGGATATTTTATTGATTATTTGCCTAGTTCTATAATGTACTTAATGCCAACGAAAGAATTTGCACAGGAATTTGCAAGCACAAGATTTATGGATATGGTAAGAAGTACTCCAAGGTTAAAAAATAAGATAATTGATGAAGAAACAGGGAGAGATACAAAAAAAATCAAAGAATTTTCAGGAGGATATGTTGTTTTTACTGGTTCTGGAAGTGCTAGTGAATTAGCTAGTAGACCAATAAGAGTAATTTTAGCTGATGAAGTAGATAGATTTGAAAAATCTGTTGGAAGTGAAGGAGATGCAGTTGAATTAGCAATAAAAAGAACACAGACTTTTAAAGGTAGTAGAAAAATTGTATTAGTCTCAACTCCGACTGTAAAAGGTGATAGTAAAATAGAGTCAATGTTTCAAATAGGTACGCAAGAAAGTTTTTATGTGCCTTGTCCTTGTTGTGGAAGTTATCAGAAATTTATTTGGAAAAATTTTGATTTTGAAACTTGTGGGATTAAATGTGAGGACTGCGGTGAAATATCAGATGAAATTAGTTGGAAAAAAAATAGAATACATGGAGAATGGTTAGCAGAAAATCCTGACGTGAAAGACGAAGATGGAAATATTAATTTAAAAATACGTTCGTTTCATTTAAATGAATTTTATAGCTCCTGGAGTGATTGGAAAGATATTAAGGAAAATTTTTTAAGGTCAAAAGGTAATATTGAAATGATGAAGGTGTTTACTAATACCGTATTAGCTGAAACTTTTGAAGAAAAAGAAGATACTCTTGATTGGCAAAAAATATTAAGCAGATGTGAATATTATAATTGCGAAATACCTGAAAATGTTAATGTCCTTACTTGTGGAGTGGATGTTCAGGATAATCGTCTTGAATACGAAATTGTTGGATGGGCAAAAGATGAAGAGTGTTATGGTATCAAATATGGAACTATATATGGAAATCCAGGAGAAGTTTTTGTTTGGGATGAATTAGATGATATTTTAGATAAAGAATATTCGTATCAAAATGGGGAAAAAATAAAAATACTATGTACTTGTATAGATTCGGGAGGCCATTTTACTTCTGAGGTATATGCTTTTGTAAAAACAAGAGAACATAGAAGAATATTCGCTATAAAAGGTATGGCGGGAACTCGTGAGCTGGTATCAAAACCAAGTCGAAATAATAAAGGAAATATAGCATTGTTTCCAATTGGTGTAGATAGTGGAAAAGATACTATATTTTCTAGATTACAGATTGAAGTTGTAGGAAAATATTATTGTCATTATCCTGTTGAGGAAGAAAAAGGATATAACGAAGTTTATTTTAAAGGATTAACGAGTGAAAAAAGAGTAAATGTTGTTAAAAGAGGTGTTAGAAAATCTGAATATAAATTGATAAGTGGCCGAAGAAATGAACCATTGGACTTAAGAAACTATAATTTGGCTGCACTTAGAATAGCTAATCCAAATCTTGAAAAAAGATATTCAATGGGTAATGTTAAAACAAAAATGGTTATAAAAAAAAGAAAAATATTATCGAAAGGAATTTGATAGATGGGAAAATCAGTTCATAGCAGAGAATATATATTAGAAATGCTAAGTGAATATATAAAAGCAGAACGTGCTGTATTAACTGGGAAAAGTTATAAGATTGGAACACGTGAGCTTACAAGAATGAGTATTGATGAAATAAGAAAAGGGAGGGCTTACTGGGAAAGCGAACTTCAAAATTTAGATAGTAGAGGAAGTAGAAGAGTTAGAAGAGGAGTTCCAAGAAATTTATGATAAGGAAGGAGGATATTTATGAATTTTATTGACAAAATGATAATGGCCATAGATCCTCAAAAAGCTCTTAAAAGATATGAAGCAAGAAAAAAGCTTGAAATTCTTAATACCGGATATTCCAATCACGGGGCCTCTACAACTAAAAAATCAATGGTTGGCTGGCAAAGTACAGGTGGTGGAGTAAAAAAGGACATATATAAAAACCGAAAAAAACTGGTTGAACGGTCACGGGATTTATATATGGGAGTATCTGTAGCTACTGGGGCATTAAAAACTATCAATACTAATGTAATTGGTAGCGGATTAAAACTAAAAAGTGACATTGATTCAGAAATAATTGGAATTAGTGAAGAAGAAGCTGAAAAAATAGAAAATTTAATTGAAAAAGAATTCAGGTTATGGTCAAAAGATAAAATTGACAATCTTGGGACTATGAATTTTTATCAGTTACAGGATTTAGTATTTTTAACTGTACTTATGAACGGAGAATGTTTTATTAAATTGAATTATTTTGAAACTCCGAAAAATCCATACAGTCTAAAACTTGAAATACTGGAACCGGACAGAATATACACTCCAAATAATATGCTTTCAGATAAAAGCGTAGTCGAAGGAGTGAAAATAGATAAGAACGGAAGAATAGAAGGATATTATATTTCCTCTGAACATCCTTTAGATGCAACTGGTGGAGTTACAGAAAAACTGATAAATGTATACGGAAGTCAGAATCAGAGAAATATAATCCATCTACTGTTTACTGAAAGACCTGAGCAGGTCAGAGGTATTCCAATACTTGCTCCAGTTATTGAAGATTTAAGGCAGTTAGGAAACTATACTGAAGCCGAACTTATGGCAGCTGTAATAAGCGGAATGTATGCAATTTTTATTGAAAGTGATGTAGATAATTCAACTGCAGCAGATGTTGGAGAGCTTGAAGCAGTGGATAATGATTTATTAGTTGATTCAAATGATGATACAACTATTGAACTTGCTCCAGGAATGATAGCTTCACTTAATCCGGGAGAAAAAGCAAAGGAAACAAATCCAGGAAGACCAAATTCAAATTTTGACCCATTTGTTACAAGCATATTAAGACAAGTGGGAAGTGCTTTGGAAGTACCTTATGAACTTTTGATAAAACATTTTACGGCCAGTTATTCTGCCAGTCGTGCGGCACTACTTGAAGCATGGAAAATGTTCAGAAAAAGAAGAGAATGGTTTACAGAAAATTTTATTCAACCAGTATATGAGGAATGGCTCAATGAAGCTTATCTACTCGGAAGAGTGGAACTAAAAAATTATGGTTCAGATTTTTTAATAGATAAAGCCTGGTCGGGTTCACAATGGAACGGACCGAGTCAGGGACAGATAGATCCGCTTAAGGAAGCTAATGCAGCAGTTATAAGAATTAATAATGGATTATCTACAAGAACAAGAGAAACTGCAGAACTTAACGGAGGAGATTTTGAACAGAATGCAAGACTTCTTGCAAAAGAAAATAAATCATTAA
>FLSG01070419.1_pt1 | contig 11774 bp, 10 predicted proteins | sample 1550511 | NCBI WGS metagenome assembly FLSG01 (sample SAMEA4031768, study PRJEB14383) | metagenome | biome: human; feature: oral; material: saliva | place: Philippines | collected 2014
ATGGAAGAGGTTCTTTCAGATTTGAATGAACAACTTCGTAAAGCGTCTGAACGTGAAAGAGCATTAAAGAAAGAGCTCGATGAAACACGTCGTATGCGTGGCCAATTAGAGAAGGAAAAGAAACAGTTTAACGAAAAACGTAAACAAATCTTAGCTAAAGCTCAAGCTGATGCAGAAGCTATGAAGCGCAGCTTACGCGTTGAAGGGGAAGCGATTATCAAGCAATTAAAATCGCAATTCTCTGAAACGAATAAGGATAAACGACAATCTGCTATCAATGCAGCGCGTAAAGGTATCTCTAATGTTCATGTGCCAGATGCACCGGTTGATGATGAACGTAAGACCTTAACTGCGGAAGAAGTTAAGGTAGGACAAGTTGTATTCGTAACAACCTTACGTTCTTTAGGTACCGTATTATCCATGAAAGGTAATCGTGTAAATGTAGACATTAATGGCTTAACTGCTACAGTCAAGGTTAATGAATTGCAATCTACAACTCGTGAAGAGGGCAATAAACTAGAACGTGAACAAAAAGCAGCTATGCCTAAAACAAGAAAACGTATGGGCGGTTCTGCTGTACAACGTCAAAAAGAGGTGCGTACAGAAATCAATATCCTTGGACAAACAGTAGATGAGGCGACAGTTTCTGTCAGTCGCTTTATCGACCAAGCCTTGCTGGGTGGTGTCAACCAAGTTCGTATAATTCATGGTAAGGGAACAGGTGCATTACGCGAAGGCGTTCATCAATATTTACGTACCTTACCTCATGTAGCCCACTTTGAAACCGCTAGTTATGATGAAGGTGGTGCAGGGGCTACTAATGTAGTTCTTAAGTAAAATATAAGTTATTTGTAGAACTTAATAATAAAACCATATTCTTAATGATATTTGAATATGGAAGATAAAAGGTAGTAAGCTTAAAAGAACTTACTACCTTTTTTTGTATAATATAGTGCTGAACCATTTAATGGAAATATACATGGCATAAAACATATATGGAACTAGATATATGTCGAAATAAAATTATATAACTGTACATACACATAAAAATAAGAGGTGGAACATTGAGTTCCACCTCTTAGAGATCGCTATTAGAATTAGCGGTCCTTCTTAGATTTTTTGTTTTTCGATGAATTAGATTTTGGTTCAGATACTTCTTCCTTAGAAGATTGATCTTCTTCTTTCACTTTTTCATCTTTTTGTTTATCTTTATCGTCTTTTTTGTCTGCTTTTTCGTCCTTTTTATCATCTTTTTTAGGTTGTACTTTCGCAGGATTGTAATAACCTTCAGAGATAGCTGCTTGTGCGCTAGCTGGAACAGGGAAGTCAGAAGCAGGGGTATTGGCAAGAGCATTTATCATGAATTGGCTCCACATAATGGCTGGTGTAGTACCACCGGTGATGCCGTGTAATGTCTCGGATCCATAGTCATCGCCAATCCAAACGGCAGCTACTAAATCAGGAGTATAACCAATAAACCAAGCATCTTTGGAATCATCTGTTGTACCCGTTTTACCTGCTGCAGGACGACCAATCGCGGCATTACCACCAGTGCCGCCATTAATAACGGATTCTAGCATATTTGTAATGATTGCTGCATCTTTTTCATCCACAACGCGTTTTTCTTGGATGGAGTTTTCCTCAACCACTTGACCGTTGCGGTCTACAATTTTAAGGATTGCCGTAGGTTGAACTTTGATACCGCCATTAGCGAGTACGCCGTAAGCTTGTACCATCTCTAGAGGTATAACACCATGTGTTAAACCACCTAGTGCTGTAGACAAGTTGTAATCTTGATCAGTTAGAGTAGAGATACCCATTTCTTTAGCAAGTGTAATAATCTTAGACATGCCAACTTCGTCAGCAATTTTTACAGCTGCTACGTTACGAGAATGTTGCAACGCGTAGCGGAATGTAATGCTACCTTCGTAGTCATTTTCATAGTTTTTAGGGCTCCAGCTACCGAAGCTAACAGGACTGTCTTCAACGATAGAGCCAGGAGTTTTACCAGACTGAATAGCCGCTAGGTAAACGAAAGGTTTCATAGTGGAACCTGGTTGACGTTCTGCTTGTGTAGCACGGTTGAAAGCGTCATCACCACGACCACCTACCATAGCTACGATGTAACCATTATGAGGGTTCATTGCTACGATTGCGCCTTGCGGTTGGTGTAGACCATTTTTATCTGTATAGTAATTAGGTAAGTTTTGCATTGCTGCAACTGCAGCATTTTGTGCATCCATATCAAGGGTTGTATAGATTTTCAAACCATCTTTATAGATTGCATCATCCCCATATTTCTCAGAAACTTGAGCAATTACGTAGTTGATAAAGTATGATGCATTAGAGTTTTCGTGAGCTTGTTCCTGTTTAGCAACTAAGCCTAAATCTGCTTGGCGTGCTTCATCAGCTTGCTCTTGTGTAATGTAACCGTATTTTACCATTTGGCCTAACACGACTGCTTGACGTTTTTTACTAGCTTCCAAATCGTTGAATGGGGAGTAGTAGTTAGGACTTTGAGGTAAACCAGCGATTAAAGCTGATTGAGCAAGTGTCAATTGACTAGCATCTTTACCGAAGTATACGTGAGCAGCGGATTGTACACCGTAAGCACCTTGACCAAAGTAAATTTGGTTCATGTACATTTCAAGGATTTCATCCTTTGTGTAATGTTGTTCAATTTTGAGTGCCAATAAGGCTTCAGAAATTTTACGTTTAAACGTTCTATCTTGTGATAAGAACGCATTACGAGCTAATTGTTGAGTGATTGTGGAACCACCTTCAGATACGCCACTATGCACGATATTTACCCATATAGCACGTAAAATACCAACTGGGTCGATACCATGATGTGTGTAGAAACGGGAGTCCTCTGTAGCTACAAAGGCGTTCTGTAAATCTTTTGGTACATCCTTTAATGGAATTGGCAATCGGTTTTCTGAGGAATGAACCGTCGTAATGAGATTGCCGTGCACGTCGTAAATCTGAGACGATGCGGAAGGGCGTACATTAGATACATCTGGTAGATTAGATAATGTGGCACTTATGAAACCACAGCCACCACCGGCTACGATGAGTATAAAGAGAAGAGCACAAATCCAAAATAGACGCTTAGGACTCGTTTTCTTCGGTGTAGATCCATTACCGTTTGACCGGCGATTGGATCTCGTATTTGAGTTACTACTCATAGAGTCACCTCTTTTTTCTTTTAGTAAATATAACGTAAATTCTATTACGCAGTTATAAATATTATATCATAAATGGCTTAAAACCAATACTATATTATAATTGTGAAAGTTTTTAGATAATGGTATACTAAAACAATAGTATTTCTAGGAGGATTATCATGATTAGTGCTCAAGAACAAGTGCGCCAAATTAAACACGGCGTAGCAGATTTAATTAACGAACAAGATCTTGTAAAAAAAATAGAGAAATCCATTAAGGAAAATAAACCATTAGTTGTAAAACTAGGTTTGGACCCTACAGCTCCAGATATTCATTTAGGTCATACAGTACCACTTCGTAAATTACGTTTGTTCCAAGAATTTGGTCATCAAGTAGTTATTGTTATCGGTGGTTTTACAGCACGTATTGGTGATCCTACTGGTAAAAGCGTAACTCGTCCACCACTTACAAAAGAAGAAGTATTGAAGAATGCTGAAACGTATAAAACACAAATTTTCAAAGTGTTAGATCCTGAAAAAACAATCGTCCGCGATAATAGTGAATGGTTAGAATCTATGAACTTTGCTGATGTACTACGTTTAGCAAGTTCTTATACTGTAGCACGTATGATGGAACGTGATGATTTCAGCAAACGTTTCAAAGAAGGTCGTCCTATTGGTGTTCACGAGTTTATGTATCCATTGATGCAAGGCCATGATTCTGTAGCATTACAGGCTGATGTTGAATTTGGTGGTACAGACCAAACTTTCAACTTGTTAATGGGCCGTCATTTACAAGAATTAGAAGGTCAAGAACCACAAGTAGTTATTACAATGCCATTATTGGAAGGCCTTGATGGCGTTCAAAAAATGAGTAAATCTTTAGGTAACTACATCGGTATCGATGAAGAGCCAAAAGAAATGTACGGTAAAGCAATGTCTATTCCAGACGAATTGATGATGCGTTACTTCATGCTCGTAACAGATATGTCTATCGAAGAGCAAGAGGATATGGCAAAACGTCTTGAATCTGGGGAGTTACATCCACGTGATGCTAAAATGCTATTGGCTCGTACTATCGTACGCTTATACCATGGCGAAGAGGCTGCGCTCGAAGCTGAAGAAGAATTCAAACGCGTATTCCAACAACGGGCATTGCCTACAGATATTCCTGAATACGCTATGGATGTACCAACTGAACCAATCTTTGTGCCACAATTCTGTACGGATGCTGGTTTAACTGCGTCCAATGGTGAAGCACGCCGTTCTATTAAAGCAGGTGCTTTCAAAGTAAACGGTGAAAAATACAGCGAAGAAAATCTTACCCTTGAAGATGGCATGATCATTCAAGTAGGTAAACGTAAATTCCTGAAAATTAAATTTAACTAATATAAAACTGTGATGGGTTGCAGAACCTCATCACAGTTTTTTTGTCTATTTTTTTGTTAAGATTTTTCTCTATTGTATCTCTATTGTAGGTCTATTGTATCTCTATTGTATCTACTAATACTAACCACAAAATTGATGTACAAGTTAATGTATAATGAATATAAAAGATAAATATAAAATACAAATTTGATACATAAAACATTTATACAGATATCGTATAAAATTTACTATAAAGTAAGAGGACATATTTATGGATAAGACATTAAGCACATTTTTAAAACAAAGAAAACATACTGTTCTCACTGATATCGATGTTATTACTGCGGCTGTAGCGGTTCCATTACTAGAAATCGATGGGGAAGATCACGTAGTGTTTACTGTGCGCAGTAATAAGCTACGCCGTCAACCTGGTGAAATTAGCTTTCCTGGAGGTCATTGTGAGCCTAATGATAAAAGTGGTGCTCACGCTGCTATGCGTGAATGCTCTGAAGAATTAGGTATAGATTTAGACAAAATAGAACTACTTGGTAATTTAGACTGTTTAGTATCTGCTATTGGGGTAAAACTATATGCTGTTGCAGTACGGTTATATACAAGTGATCTAAAACCAAACCCTGATGAAGTAGGAGAAGTGTTTACCGTGCCTTTGCAATATCTTTTGAATATGAAACCTACCGTAGGTCATCTAGATATAGCCACAAGACCATTAAAAGACTTTCCATTCCAACTATTAGAAGGCTATAACATCGACTGGAAAATTAGACAAAACTACTCCGTCTATTTCTATCCCTATGAACAATACACCATATGGGGACTTACTGGGCGAGTGCTGAAAAACTTTTTAGATATATATAGGGAAGTAAAATGAAACCTGAATTTGTTCCATGGCTATGGATTATTTACGTGGCTTATGTTTTATATAAAAGATATAAAGAAAACAGTCGTTTAGAAAAATATGAAATTATACTTGCCATATTAAGCTTAATAGCGGTCTGTGGTGGTTATCTGTTAACATTATATTATAACCTTAGTGATACCGGTATATTATGGGTTAATTTAGCTTTTCTTCTGAGTATGATTATAATGAAAATGGTATTTGGAGTATAATAGATGGAAATAATTCAGTGGCTTGGTTATATAATGATTCCTGTATGCATTGTGAGTTCAATATTATTAATGATATATGGAACGAATAAGCATATTAAATATTTAGATCCAAAGGTTCCATTAGGCAGACTATTTTACTTTTTGGGAAATAGCTATTCGATTATGTGTTGTGTGTTACTAATTGTCTTTGGTAGTTATGTAATAAAATCTGAAGATATTGTTGAAGGTATTAAGTATTTAATTTTGGGGTATTCTTTTGGGATTTATGGGTTTACATTCTTTTTTATGACTGGTATGAGACGAGCCTATGATATAGGGTTCCCATATTGGGTATACCCTATTTTTATAATAATTACTTTATTAAGTAGCCTCATAAATGAAGAGCTTTCTGAGTTTCTTGGTTTAGGTATGTATATATTCTTATTGCAACCAGGAGAAAAAAGAGCGTAATCACATATATTTTTAACTATGTTATTTAATGTAAGGTATATTGGTTAGTGGAGTATTATAGGTTATGAAAAAGCAGTACATATTTATTTTGTTAGGATTATTACTATTTGCCTCATTGACTTACTCCATTTATTACAAGATTGATAAAGATAATAAGCATGAAACTGCTGAAGCAGTTTTAAATAGAATAGTTCTTGTTTCTAACAGTGAAGATATTAGAATGTCTTATGGACAGTATAGCAGTGGGGAGTGGATTCAATATCTAGATATGAAGGTAAGCCCAGATTATAAAACTGTTATGCCTCAAACCTTAGAAACCATTACTTATATTTTTCCTAATAGTAAAGTAGAAAAAATTGAGACTTCAGAGGCTACATTACTATATCGTATTACTTTAGAGGATGGTATTTTATTTGTTAATGGTAGTGATATGACGCCTGATAATTTAAGATTTATTGTTCATGTTTCAAACTAAAAAAGATGATTGTCTTGTATTAGGCGATCATCTTTTTTAGTATCTATTCAGTTTAATTAGTATTTTAATGCTTATAAAAATTGACAGATTTTAAATTAAGGTATACTATTTATGTGTAAAAGGTTTAATGTGTTGCACTAATTAATCTAGGAGGTTCTCACATGAATCGCGAAACAGCATACGTACTTTGGTTTGATGAATTACAACGTGAAGATGTTAATTTGGTTGGTGGTAAGTCTTCTTCTTTAGGGGAATTGACATCCTCCACGAATGTACCTGTACCTTATGGTTTTGCTACAACTGCTCATGGTTATCGTGAGTTTATGAAAGCTACAGGTTTGGAAGATAAAATCCGCGCTGAACTTGATGCGTTAGATGATGTAGAGAACTCTGCATTATTGCGCGAAGTATGTGCTAAGATTCGCCGCATGATTTGTCAGGAAGAAATGCCACAAGCTTTGGCAGATGCTATTCGTCATGCTTATGAAGAACTTGGTAAAAAAGTAAACGAAGAAAATCCGTTCGTAGCGGTTCGTTCTAGTGCAACAGCAGAAGACTTGCCAGATGCAAGTTTCGCAGGTCAACAAGATACATATTTAAATGTACGTGGTGCTGATGTTATCATCGAGAAAGTAAAAGAATGCTACGCATCTACTTTCACAGACCGCGCAACATATTACCGTGTAAAACAAGGTTTCGATCATATGACAGTTGCTTTGAGTGCTGCCGTTCAAATGATGGTATTCTCTAAAGCTGCTGGTGTAATGTTCACCGTAGATCTTGTTACAGGCAATGATAACAACATCCTAATCGAAGGTTCTTGGGGCCTTGGTGAGTACGTTGTACAAGGTACAGTAACACCAGATAATTTCCGTGTAGATAAAGCTAAAATGGAAATTACAGATCGCATGATTAATGACAAACATATCCGTTTAGTTCGTAAAGCTGATGGCGACTGTGTTGAAGAAGTCGTACCAGCAGATGAAGCAAAAAAACAAGTTATTACAGATGCTCAAGTATTGGAACTTGCTGAATATGCTAAAGCAATCGAAAAACACTATGGTTGCTATATGGATATGGAATGGGGCGTAGATGAACGAGATGGTAGAATTTGGATTTTACAAGCTCGTCCTGAAACAGTATGGTCCCGTAAAGAAAAACCAGAAACAACTGAAAAAGCAAGCACATTAGATGCTGGTAATCGTGAAATTATTGTTAAAGGTTTGCCAGCTTCCCCTGGTAATGCAGCAGGTAAAGCTCATGTTATCATCAATCCTGAGGATATTGATGAGTTCAAAGAAGGTGAAATCCTTGTCACTGCTATGACTGCTCCTGACTGGGTACCAGCTATGAAAAAGGCAAAAGCTATCGTTACTGATGCTGGTGGTATGACTTGTCATGCGTCCATCGTTAGCCGTGAGCTTGGTATTCCTTGTATCGTAGGTACTAAGAGCCGCAGCCATGAAGCAACAACATCCATCAAAGATGGTCAAATGATTACTGTTGATGCTACAAATGGTATCGTATACGATGGTGTATTAGAAGATATCGTTAAAAAGCAAGAAGCACAAGCTACTGCCGGCGTTGTTGCTGAAGCTGTTCCTGTAACAGGCACTAAAATTTACATGAACTTAGGCGATCCTGATTTGGCTGAAAAACATGGTGTGTTGCCATGTGATGGTATTGGTTTAATGCGTGAAGAGTTCATTTGGACTACTTTCATTCACGAACATCCATTACACCTTATCGAAACAGGCCGCAGTGATTTTGCAGTAAATACGTTGGCTGAAGGTATGCGTAAAGTGTGCCAAGCATTAGCTCCTCGCCAAGTAGTAGTTCGTTTGAGCGACTTTAAATCTAGCGAATACCGTGACCTTAAAGGTGGCGACAAATACGAACCACATGAATCCAGTGCATTACTTGGCTGGCGTGGTGCTTCTCGTTACTATGATCCAAAATATACACCTGCTTTCAAATTAGAATTAGAAGCAATTAAAAAAGTACGTAATGAATTTGGTTTCAAAAACTTGCAAGTTATGATTCCATTCTGCCGTACTGTAGAGGAAGCTGAATTAGTAACTAATTTAATGGCTCAAGAAGGTCTTAAACGCAGTAAGGACTTCAAAGTATGGCTCATGGCTGAGATTCCATCCAACATTATCTTAGCTGATCAATTCAATAAATATGTAGATGGTTATTCCATCGGTTCTAACGACTTGACTATGCTCGTTCTCGGTTGTGACCGTGACAACGAAACAGTTCAACATATCTATGATGAACGTAATTTAGCAGTTCGCAGAGCAATTCGTCATCTCATTGAAGTGGCGCATAAAGATGGCAAAACTGTATCCATCTGTGGCCAAGCACCAAGCGTATACCCTGAACTTTGCGAATTCCTCGTGAAGAGCGGTATCGACTCCATTTCTGTTAACCCAGATGCGGTTGTAAGCACTAAGAAAATGGTGGCTCAAATCGAACAACGAATTATGCTCGATGCTATGACTGGTCGTGGTCGTCAAGAATCTGACGAACTAAATTGGTAATACTATAGTTATGGTGAAAGAGGAGGCCCGTAGGTCTCCTCTTTTTCTGAATGGTAACTTAGGATATAATACAAACAGAGATGAAAGGGGGTTACCGTGTGAAACTGTCGAAACGACAAGAACAAATTGCTCAAATCGTTCGTGAAGAAGGACCTGTAACAGGTAGTGCCATTGCTGAACATTTAGAGGTTACACGATCTGCATTGCGTTCAGATCTATCTGTATTAACTATGCTAGGTGTTCTCGACGCGCGTCCAAACGTAGGCTACTACTATGTAGGGCTTTCAAAGGAAACACAAACGGCGGAGCGATTAAAATCATTTCTGGTAAGTGATGTATTATCTCAAGCAGTCGTAGTCAATGGGGATACGAGTTTGTATGATACGATTGTCACTATCTTTACAGAGGACGTAGGGACAATTTTAGTGTGTGATGACTCGTATTTAGTAGGTGTAGTATCTCGTAAAGATTTATTACGAGCATCTATGGGGCAAACAGATTCGCACGCTATGCCTATATCTATGATTATGACCCCTGTTAGTAAGGTTATAACTGTGGAGCCTACCGATACCTTGGTAGAGGCAGCACAGAAGATGATAGATTATGAGGTAGATTGTTTACCTGTTATCGTTCGTGAGGACGTAGGTAACAAAAAGCGACTCAAGGTCGTAGGCCGCGTATCTAAAACGACGGTGGCAAAAGTATTTTTAGAATGTAGCATACATTGAGGTTGATAGAATGGCAGAAAAAATTATTTATGCAATATCGGATTCCCTAGGGGAAACCGCAGAGGCTGTCGCGAGAGCTACAGCGAGTCAATATGATAAGGAACAAATTGAAATTGTGCGCATTCCCTATATCGATAGTGAAAGTCAAATCGATGAAATCATAGATGATGCAAAACGTGGCCATCACGTTATTTGTCATACTATCGTGTCCGAGTCTTTACGCAAATATCTTCATGAGAAGGTAGCAGAATACAAAATTCCAGCTGTAGATATCATGGGGCCTGTTCTCGATGCAGTAGGTACTGTAGCGACTACAAAACCACGTATGACAGCAGGCATGGTTCATAAACTTGACCAAGAATATTTCAAAAAGGTAGAAGCCATTGAGTTTGCTGTAAAATATGACGATGGTAAAAATCCATCTGGTTTTGAAAAGGCAGATGTAGTTATTATTGGTGTATCTAGAACTAGTAAGACACCATTGTCCATGTTCTTAGCTTACAAAAAGATTAAAGCTGCCAACTTACCATTAGTACCTGAAGTACCATTGCCAGAGGAATTATTCAAAATTCCAGCAAAAAAAATTGTAGGCCTTATTATTGATCCATTCAAATTAAACAATATTCGTAGTGAACGTTTGCGTGCTATTGGTCTTGAAGACGAAGCAAACTATGCATCTATTGAGCGTATTCAGGCCGAACTAGAATATGCGAAAGCTATTATGCGCCGTTTGCACTGCCAAGTATTAGATGTTTCTAATAAATCCATTGAAGAAACAGCTTCTCTTGTGATGCAGTTAATCGATAAAAACCGCGCATCGGAGGGTAAATGAATATACGGGAACAAATAGAGAAGCGGGAGGCTTTACTCCTGTCCCCCTATGCAGCTAAAAGTCGTGATGCCATCCGTGATGTAGAGGAAGCTCCCGATCCACTTAGAACAGCGTTCCAACGTGATCGGGATCGCATTATTCACAGTAAATGTTTTAGACGGTTAAAGCATAAGACACAGGTTTATATTGCACCAGGAGACCATTATCGGACGCGTATGACTCATACCCTTGAAGTAGGTCAAATTGGACGTACTGTGGCTCGTGCATTGCGTTTAAACGAAGATCTTGTAGAGGCTATTGCCATGGGCCACGATGTGGGACATACGCCCTTTGGTCACGTCGGTGAATATGCATTGCGCGACATGGTGGGGCACTTCAATCATAATGAGCAAAGCTTGCGTATGGTAGAGGTCTTAGAAAAGCATGGTGACCATCAAGGTCTTAATTTAACCACTGCTGTACGTGATGGCATCTTAGGTCATACGGGATCACATATTCCAGTTACTTTAGAAGGACAAATCATTCGTATCGTAGACCGTATTGCCTATTTGTGTCATGATTTTGATGATGCACAACGGGCAGGGATGTTGACCGCTGAGGAGTTACCCTTTGAAGTGCGCGAGCATTTTGGCATGACTCCATCTAGCATGATTACTGCCATGGTTGAGGATATGGTACGGGAGTCCTTAGATAAACCAGTTATTTCTATGTCCAGTGATGTAGAAATGACTATGAATCTATTCCGCCAATTTATGTTTAAAAATGTGTATTTGGCACCTGCCTTAATTCCTGATCGGAAAAAGGCATCCCATGTAGTGAAAAATTTATTTACTCACTTTATGGAATACCCAGATGATATGGAAGGGTGTGAAAGTGGTAAGGAATTTTATTCTACACTCGATATAGTAGACTATGTGGCAGGCTTAACAGATCAATACGCTATTAAGTTATTTAAACAATACTATATTCCAAATATTACCTTATAAATAACAAAAAAAGCAGTTAGTTCAAATTGAACTAACTGCTTTTTTGGGGCTCTAGAACCCCAAAGAGTACATGTACTTTTTATTTTACGCGCGTGTAA
>FLSG01003792.1_pt1 | contig 11750 bp, 8 predicted proteins | sample 1550511 | NCBI WGS metagenome assembly FLSG01 (sample SAMEA4031768, study PRJEB14383) | metagenome | biome: human; feature: oral; material: saliva | place: Philippines | collected 2014
GAAAAAGCAACAGACGAGCACTCTATCGAGTTGACTCAATACTTCGCGCCTAAAGATCCATCAGTCCAAACCGTGCTTGACGCACAAAAAACTGGTGAATCATTGAAGATCTGGCGTGTTATCGTCGACGATTCAGTCAAAGAGACTTCAACTGGAAAAGACACTTATCCAGCACAATTCGGGTACGGTAAGATCACAGATGACGTTGAATTCACTGACGCGATCGACGGATTCGTTGAACTTAACTATACCGTGGGTATCGTTGGCCGTTTGCGTGATGGTAAGTTCCCACTTTCAGCGGACGAAATCGCAATGTTGAACGACGTTTACGAGTACCAAAATCCGGGCGAAACAACAGGCGATTACAACAATATCACACGCTAATTTTTCAAGCAAAGGGGCTTCAAATGCCCTTTTGCTTTTATTTTTTTGACAAAAAAGGAGTTAATCAATGGAATTTACAGTCGGAAGTCGCACAATCGAGATCAAATTTGACTATATGACTATGTACAAGGTCAATCGTGACTTGGGATCTCAAGGCCCAGACGGAACACGTAACGAAGACGGGGTCGGAGCTCTATTCCTTCGTGTTGTGGACCGTAACGATTCGGCTCTTGTGGATCTTATCAAGCTATGCGCGAGCAAAAAAGCGAAAGCCGTAAACGATGAAGAAGCTATCAAAGCGATCGCGGACAAGATGGAAGATCTCGGAGCAGAAAGTACAGAGCCACTTTTTGAAGCACTAGAGGAAGAGATGGTCGAATCTGGTTTTTTCAAAGAGAAAGTTTCGAAATACTTAGAAAATCTCGAGCTGGGATTGAAGTATCTCAAGGCCAAGGCAGAAACAGCCGAGGACAAGGCGCAAGCAGAGCTTCAGATCGAACAGACAGAGGCCCAGATTGGGCGCTTGAGAAACGCAATCTCTTAATTGAATGTGCGCGTTTGGGTCTGACTGATCCAAACATTATTTTTTCTTGTACAAAAAACGAGCTCGACGCAATTCGCGAGGGCCTTTACTATCGAGCAATCGAAGAGAGGGAAAACCTCGTCGAGCTGGCCTTTAACTTACGATACACGCTGAACGCCAAAAAAGCAGATTTCGGCAAGTTGAGCAAGAAGAAGGACCGCGAGAAAGTGCGTCGATTGTTTAGACAACGCGAAGAGCGCGGAAGCTCTCAAGGTATGCTCGAAAAGATCGAGCGTCTTAATGAACATTTCAGAAATAGATAGATAGGAGGTGGGGCGATGGCGTTTGACGGATCAATAGAAGCGATTATCGGCGCGGATTTAACCGGTTATGAAAAAGCAATGAGCGACGTCGTAAGTTCGACGCGTAAAGCATTTCAAAACGCGGCACAAGAAGCGTCGAAGAGCGCAAATCAGATGATTCAAGAAGTCGGTCAGCTTATGAACCGGCTCGCAAACAGTAACCAGAACATCGGATCCAAGATCGGCCAAGGATTGACCGGCGGATTCAAGATCGCCCTCGGAGAGCTACAGCGTATCTCTTCTAACATTGGCGCAAAAATACCTGACCCCATACGAAAAGCATTTACTAGCGTTTCGGCTGACGTGAAGTCAGTTTTCGGAGCGATGAAAAACGACGTTGCTTCCCTCGGGTCCAGCATTAACTCGAAAATCAAAAAAGCGTTTGATTTTGATATTTCAAGCGCGATTAAATCACCAAAAAGCGCGTTTGCTGAAATGGCGAACAGCGTCGACTCTATGGCTAGCCGAATCAGCTCTAAAGTCCATAGTATAGGCTCGGTATTTACTAATTCGGCCAACAATATGTCTGGATCGTATAAGACGGCTTTCGGTTCAATTGGAGACGCTATGGCCCGGCTCGAAGCTCGGATCCAGTCAACGGCTGGAAACATTACGAGCGCGCTTGGCCAAAAGGTATTAAATCCGATCAACTCTTCATGGTCTAGTATGTTTACCAACTTAACCAGCAAGGCTAACAGCTTCGCGGAACGGGTTCAAAACTCATTCGGTGGCAGAATCTTGTCATCGGTTAACAACCTCGCTAGTAACGTAAGCGGAAAGCTCGGGAATGCCTTTCACACAACGGGCCAAAAAGCCGTTAGTGCATTAACTGGGATCGTGAGTCATACGGACAGAGCGGCGAGCGCGTCAACAAACTTGCTCAAGCAGGTTTTAGGTGTGGCAGCGGCTTATAAACTCTTTGACCTTGGTAAACAAGCAATCAAGAGTACAGTATCGAAAGCGGCTGAATTTGAAGCCAAAATGAGCAACATTAAGGCCGTAACGGGTGAGAGCGCGGAAACGATGAAGAAATTCAACGACGCCGCTATTAAAGCCGGGGCCGATACAGCCTTTAGCGCCGCTGACGCCGCTGACGCAATCGGCGAGCTCGCAAAAGCCGGGGTTTCAACAAAGGATATCTTAAACGGCGGACTTACCGCTTCCCTTAACCTCGCAACAGCGGGCGAGCTTGACCTAAAAGAAGCGGCTGAAATTACTTCGACAGCTTTAAACGCCTTCCGTCGTGACGGAATGACGGCCACACAAGCGGCAAACCAACTCGCAGGAGCGGCTAACGCTTCAGCGACGGACGTCCACGAGCTGAAATATGGTCTTTCCATGGTCGCTCCGGTAGCGTCTGGGCTTGGTCTATCGTTCCGTGATACCACAAATGCCCTCGCAGTATTCGCACAAAACGGGCTCAAGGGGTCCGACGCTGGTACATCATTAAAAACTATGTTGATGAATCTGCAACCGCAGACAAAAGCACAAACGAACATGATGAAAGAGCTCGGTATCATCACAGCCGATGGCTCAAACCAGTTCTTTACGGCTGAAGGTAAAGTCAAGTCATTCGCTGAGATCTCTCAAGTTTTGAAAGATAAACTCGGGGGGCTTACCGACGCGGAAAAACAAATGGCCTTGAAAACCATGTTCGGTACCGACGCAGTGCGGGCCGCTACTATCGCGATGAACGAAGGAGCAGATGGCGCGAACAAAATGCAAGAGGCCATCGACAAAGTAAGCGCGGCTCAAGTAGCGGCTGAAAAGCTCAACAACTTAAAAGGGGCCGTTGAGGCCTTGAGTGGATCTTGGGAAACGCTCCAAATTAAAATCGGGACGGCAGTCTTACCAGTCCTTACGACGCTCGTACAATGGATTGATAAGCTAGTCGATAAGTTGTCCAACTCGCAAGGATTACAAAATTTCTTGGACGGATTAAACTCGTTAAATCCGGCCTTGAATCAGTTCCTTAATGGAACAAAAATGACCGACGAGCAATCTAACAAGTTTAAAGGGACCATGCAAGCCCTTAAACCGGCCGTGACGGGTCTTGTGGGTGCTTTTGCCTTCGGCCCAGCGGTTCGTGGTCTAACTTCCCTTACTGGTGTTATGGGAACCGTTGCGATGAAAACGATGGCTCTTGGTTCAATCGCGTCTAGTGCATTTAGCACGGCTGGCGGTTTCATTTCGAGCTTCGTTGGTAAGATCGGCGGTATTCCGGGCGCACTCGGCGGAGCGGCTTCGCAAGGGCTATCAGTCCTTGGAATGATGACAACCGGAATCGCTTCCGTTATGGGAATCGCCCTCGCGTCAATCGGTCCGGCCGCTATCCTTGGTCTAGTTCTCGCTGGTCTTGGTCTGATTAATCAACAATTCGGACAACAGATCGATCAGTTGATTACCACAGTAACGACCAAAGGGCCACTAATTATCCAAAACCTAGTTAATGGGATTACTAGTCAATTACCGAGTCTTATCGCTTCGGGTGCTGATCTAGTGGCCAAACTAGCGCAAGGATTCGCGACAATGTTCCCGGTGATTGTTGACGCTGGTATTCAGTTGATCGGTAGCCTTGTTCAAGGTGTGGGCCAAAATGCGGGCTCGCTTATTTCGTCAGCAATAACTGTCATCGGATCATTCGTTGATACATTGCTTCAAGCGTTGCCACGGTTAATCTCAATTGGTATGGAATTTCTCGTCAACTTGACGAAGGGTAATCTCCAAGCTATACCGCAATATCTCGCGACAGTACAACAGATCGCGACAAACTTCATCACAACCTTACAAGCTAACTTCCCGTCAATCCTTGAACAAGGGATTCAAATCTTGATGAATGTCGTTCAAGGTATGATCCAAACGTTGCCGACAATTATTCAGATCGCGACTCAAGTCATTCTTGGCTTTATGCAAACGATCTTGTCCAACTTACCAACGATCTTGCAAGGTGGGATCCAGTTAATTGTAAGCCTCGTTCAAGGGATCATTAATGCGCTACCTCAGATCGCACAAAGCGCCGTTCAGATTATCGGTCAGATGATCCGCGGGCTTGCTCAAGCCTTGCCACAGCTTATTATGGCTGGTATTCAATTGGTCGTACAGCTTGCAATGGCAATCATTAAGGGCTTGCCTAACATCGTAAAAGCGGCTTGGGAGATCATTAAAGGGTTCGGAGCGGCCTTACTAAACTTCATTCCAGAGGCCTTGAAAGCCGTCGCGGACGCTATCGGTAACTTCTTTGGTGGTATCTGGGACTGGATCACAGGCAAGTCAGACGAAGGCGGAGCTAAAACGAAGGCTTCGATCGACGGAACAGCGGAACATATTAAGGGTAAGAGTTCAGAGACAACTAGTCAACTTAGCACAGACGCAACAACAGCAAGCGCGAACGTGACGGGCGCGTACAGCCAAATGAGCACAAACGCGATCACGTCAACGTCTAATATGAGTATGGGCGTAACAACCAATATGGCCCAGATGTCCACTAACGCGATGGACAGCACAACTCAAATGCAACAGACAGTCTCGACTAACTTCGGAACGATAAACGCAGACGGGACAGTGAATTTGCAAGCGCTCGCCTCAAATGCGGACGCGTCATTTAACCAGATGAACGCAAACGCACTTGCTCAAACTGGACAGATGAATACAGGCGTAACGAGCAACATCGGCCAGTTAAACGCGAACGCAAGTAACGAGTTGAATCAGTTGGCCAACAACGCGAACGCGAGCACGACGGGAGTCAATACAGCCGCAACCACTAACGCGCAACAAGCGAGCGCGAACGTTGTAAGCAACTTCCAACAAATGCAAACGGGAGCAACGGCGGCTACAAATGCGATGGCAATTAGTGCTCAGACAGATTTTGATAAGATGGCCCAACAGGCCGAGCAATCAAGCTCGAAAATGTCGCAATCTATCACGACAAATTACCAAAATGTGCAAAAGACTGTCACAAACGCGATGAACGCGACAGCTCAAGCAGTACAAGCCGGACTTAATAAGATCTCACAAGTGAGCTCTTCGGCTGGTAAGCAACTAGAAAGCGCGTTTAAATCGACGTTCCAGAACGTGACAAACAGCGCTAAAAGCGGTATGCAAGCCTTTACTAGTACCATGCAATCAAGCATGAATCAAGCGGTTTCGCTTGCTGGTTCGACTTGCAATCAGATTTCAGCTTCGTTTAGCTATCTTCCGGCATTGCTTCAAATGGTCGGTTTTAACGCTGGTATAGGCCTATATAACGGTCTAGCTTCAATGGCCGGTTCGCTCTATGCGCTCGCTTCTAGTATTGCTTCAAACATCGCTTCGATCATGCGTTCCGCGCTTAGTATCCACTCCCCGTCTCGGGTTATGAAGGCAATCGGTAGCTTTACTGGTGAAGGTATGTACATCGGTATGGCTGACTGGGTATCAGATATTAACAGCGTAGCTCGCGAGTATGCGCAAGCGATCACGGATCAAGATTATCAAACTAATAGCGTATTAACGACTAGCGCGAACGTGACAAGCTCGGGCGTTCGCTCGTCTCTCGAGGACTTGAGCGATGAAGTCAAAAATTCGCAACTTGCAAACCAAAAATTCGAAGTACATAACGAGATCGTGGGAGACAAGATCTATACCACAATCAAAGAAAAGGACGCGAGAGAAAAAGCGCTAGACGCTTATTTCGCGTAAAGGGGGAACGATGGACTTATTAATTGAAAAAGACGGCCAAAGCCAGAAATTATCTGGCCTTGGTCTATATAATATCACGGTCGACGATTCTTCCCCGGCCGTGGAATTATCAAGGCGTACCGTAAAAGGGCGCAATGGTTACATTTTCGACGGTCTAACCTATACCGAAAAGAAAATCTCAGTCACAGCAAGACTTTCAGCGGGCTCAATGGAGCATTTTTTGAATTTAAAAGATGAATTGAGTCGCTGGGTCTTGGGTGACGATAGCTTCTATATTACCAAGTTATACCAAAACGTAAATAATATTTATGACTTCCAAAAGCCCGGCCAAACGACGGGGGATCTCAACCTTGCCCAGTTGCCACACGCTAACTGGAAATATCGTTATAACGTGGTTGGCAATGGTCAGATTGAGTTTGATTTCATCGGCAATTCGGAAGCTGGGATTAAATACAATGTTTCATTTTCATTCGTGACGGCTACACTTCCTTATGGAGAGACAGTTTCGAGGGATCTCGTTCTTACGGCAAATAGTTTTCCATACAACGGCACGGCTCCACTCAGCCAGCTAGAGGTACCGTTTACCGTAGAGTTGACCGCAAACGCTGATAATACTAGCTTTTTCGTCGAGATTGACGGTCGTCGGTTTACTTATCAGCACACAGAAACGCCTTTAAGATCTGGACAAAAGCTCCTTTTGAAAGGAGTCGAGACGGCGATCTATCAAGGGCCAACCACACAAGATCTAAACGTCAACAACCGGACGAATTATGAGTATTTTGTTATTAGGCCAAAGCCTAATCGGACGGTTAATTGGTTTACAAATTTCAAGGGGACCGTCAAGATCCTCGGATTTAAAGAGCTATATCGCTAGAGAGGAGGCGGATCATTGATTACTTTTTACGACGAGAAAGGCAACGGATACGGAGCCCAAGTTGAATTAAAAACAAAAAATGCTGTCAATGGCGAGCGATCGATTTCGGGGACGATTATTTCAAACGATCAAGTCCTTTCAAAATTAGATCGTGGGTGGAGCTTCACTTTCGACGGCGAGCTTTATAAGATCATTTATGCGAAGCCCAAAGACGAAGGAAAAAATATTTCTCTATCGTTTGACGCAGTGCACCAATTCTTCTATGATTTCGAGCACTCTAACTGTTATCAAGAGTTTAACGGTTCGAATCGTTTTGAAGTCTATATCGAAGCGATTTTCAAAAATAGTGGGTATCGTTACGTTATCGAAGCAGAAGCGAAGGCAATTCGGAAAGAGAATTTCGGGAACACGAAACGTCTTTCCATGTTTAAAGATATTATCAAGGCGGCGGGGCTCGAGTTTTCAGTAACTGGAAAAGTCGTCCGGATCTTGAAAAAGGTCGGGACTGACCTTTCGACAGTCGTCCGGAAAAATTTTAATATGAACGAGCTCACGATTGAGAAGAATATCGGAAACTTTATCACCTATAAAAAAGGTTTAGGGGCTTGGAAAGATGAAGAAAACCACGACGCGGGTCGTTATACGTCCGAATATGAAAGCCCACTCGCTCGGATCTATGGCCGAATCGAAGGCGAGCCGATCAAAGACGAGCGATATAAGGATACAGGCAAACTCTTAGAACGCCTAAAGAAAGAAGTCGACGAATCCTATTCGATTTCGGTTCAGCTTGACATGGAAGATCTCACACAAGCCGGATACAAGTACACACGGCCTCGCGCCGGTGATTATATCATGGCAATCAATGAGACAATCGGCTTTCGCGAGAAGATCCGTATTGTGTCTTATGAGAGCTCTTATGACGTAACAGGCCGATTATTGTCTCACAAGGTAACTTGTAACGATATCGGCACCGTCCAGAAAGCGATCACGTCCGAAGGCTCGATCATGCGAAGCGTGTCCGAGTCGAAAGAATACGCCGAAGGAGCTCTTGAGGTGGCCACTCGGGCGCTTGTGTCCGCGAATGGCAAGAATACCAACTATTACGGCACGACGAAGCCCAAAGACGAGCCAAGAGGGACACTCCACGAAGGCGATCTTTTGTACTTGACCGTGGGCGAGGAAACAGAGCTCTATTATTGGTCGGGGACGGAATGGCTCCCGAAGATCCTCAAAGTTGACACGAAGAAGATCGAAACGTTGATCTCGGACGCTCAGACGGCTACAAATAAGGCGATCGAACAAGCGAACGCGAAAGCAGACGAAGCCTTTAAAAAAGCTGGTACGCTTCCCGATACGACCAAACTCTCAGACCAGATCAAACAACAAGTTTTGAACAGTCCGGATTTACAAAATAAAGTCACAGAAGGTGTCAAGAGCGTTGACGGTGACACGATCTATAGTAAGATTGTGTCCAAAGTGACTCAACAATTCGCAAGTAAAGGCCAATTTGACGAGTTGGATAGGGTCCAAAACGATCAAGGACGCGATCTTCTGAATCTATCCAAACAGATCACGGCTCAAACATTGGAATATAATAAGCTCACGGAATCTAATAAGATGTACGAGCGTATCCTTGGTAAGAGCGAGAGCGAAGCTCCGGACAAGCTATCTCGATTGGTTATGTCCAGTGATATCTTTCAGACCGAAGTCGGGAAATATTCAACCAGCGGTGGTCCTAACATGCTCCGAAATTCGAGGGCGGATGATGGGTTGAAATATTGGACGGAAGAAAACGGGCGTTTAGGCTTTACTAATCACACCTTTTACTTCAACGGTCAGAAACGAATGTTTGAGTTGAGGCCGGATGCGGTTGTTAAAAGTCCGCGTTTTATCGTAAAACGTGGGGCCAATTATATGTTAAATATGCTTGGTTTTGACACTAACTCAAAAAGCTTTAAGGTTTATTTTTGCAAACGCAAAAAAGGGAATACGGCGGATTTTGAAGAAAAACAAGTAATCTTTGAAGCTACCGGAAGCCCTATTTTTAGCAGTTCAAAAGCTGTTAAAAAATCCTTTAAGTTTAATGTTGGTGAGTTTGATGATGGTTACTTACAATTTGAATATTTGAGAAATAACCCCAATAGCTGGGGCGGTTTGTTCATGACCGAATTGGATTTTTATGAGGGGGGTAGTGATCGCTTGTGGCAACCAGCCCCAGAAGACAGTGCAGAACCTATCGAAGCGGTCAGAACTCAAGTAACACAACTCGCAGGATCATGGGCGGTCAAAAACCTTAATAGTAACGGTGACGTACTCAACTCAATCAATTTACTTGCTAACGGCACGAACCGAATAGACGGACGGTTAACGCACATCACAGGTCAGACTAAGATTGACAATGCAGTGATTAAAGACGGTATGATCGCTAACCTTAACGCAGATAAAATCACGGGTGGCACGATTGATGCCAGTCAGATCAACGTTATCAATGTCAATGCTGGTAACGTGCTTGCTGGTACGTTAACTGGTATGACCGTTCGAGGTGGTCGGATCGAAGGTCTAAATGGAAAGATGTATATTGACTTACAAAATAGTCAATATAACGTTTTAAACAACGAAGCCACAATCAGACGGATTGACGATACCAATTCCTCGCAATTTATTAAATTAACAAAGAGTGGATTTGTCGCAGAACGATTCAGAGATAGCAATGCTGCACTCATGGTTTTAGGCACGAATCACAACAAAGACCCTAAAGAGGTAGAACGGCATGATAATGAAACGTTCGCAGGTATTCGGCTTTGGTCTGGTAAAGGAAACGGCACGGAAGAAAGCCTTACTGAATTCGTGGGTGACCGTGTACTGATCTACAATAACGGTCGATACCGCAGTCCTTGGAACTTCCACGGAAATACGAATGACGGAAATGCCTATCTGATACCGATGAACCAAAATAATGTTAAGCATTATATTGGCCGTGGTGACTTCTTTGTCGAGGGTATTTACTCACGGCATTTCTATATGAGTGGCGGGCAAGATATAGGTCAGTATCTCTGGGATCTTTTGACTTGCTTTGGTATCATGAAGCGTTATGGACAGATTAGTGGGTCTGCTGGTGGACACGTACAAGGTGTACTTGATAAATATGGTTTTAAATAAGAGGTAATGCATGAACACAACAGACAAAATTATCAACGATGTCGCAGTCCAACTTGCGAATAAAATTATCGAGTGCGCTCATTATAAAGCGTATTACGAACAAACTAATGAATTACTAACTAAATTTAATGATGTTTTAGCTAGTGACTCAGCACTTAAAGACCTCTTTGACGAGGCCTCTCAAAAATTAGAAGAAGGTAAATAATTATGGAATTTAAAATCACTAACAAATACTTGCAAGAAAAAGACCGTACATTCGTATCAATCCGTTGTGCGAATCCTTATACAGCGTTTGAGCGCGTCCTAATTGGTGATCGTACCAATGAATCAGACGACGCGCTTATCCAAGCTGTACTTGGCCAAGTAACGACCGAGCTAAACCCAGCGGAAGGCGTTAAGAAGTTGCAAGAGGACTTGCATACACAGGCTGAAAGTTACGAAGCTAAACTAGCTGAAAAAGATACCAAAATCGCAGAAGTAAAAGCAGTAGCTGATTGGGCAGTGTTGGCCCGTGTGACTGACACAGACAACCCACTTGATCCAACAATCTACAAGCGTGGTCTGGAATTGGTTGATCTTGGACAGTCTGGCAAAACTTACAAATCTCAAGAAATCTTTACGCTTGAAGATGCCACTCACAGCGCACAGTACGGTGAGGGTAACCGTGTCATGGTACAAGTCAATAGTGACTTTACTTACAACGGTGAGACGGTTGACCAACTAGCAAGCCTTGAGCAAAATGGTAAGCTAGCAGTTTGGAAGTGGACTAAGCCAAAAGAAGCTACAGACTTGGAAACTCAACCAGTAGCACAGTAGAAAGGAGCGTGATTTATGTTTCGTTTCACACCCGAAGACATCTCGATGATGGTTGGATTCATCGGGATCCTTCTTGGTATCTATGGCAATTTCAAGGGCACAATCGTCGCTCAAGAAAAGCGCCTAGTTGTCATGGAAAAGGATATTGAGAATATGCGTGACTTTCGTTTGACAGCAGTCAGACGACTCGACAACCACGATGAACAAAATAAGTCTCTACTCATTCTCGCTGAGCAGGTCAAAGCCCTAAGCGAGGATATGAAGGAACTTAAAGCGTTAATTCAAAACAAAACTAATTAAGAGGTGATATTATGAATAAAATTAACTGGTCAGTACGTTTAAAAAACAAAAACTTTTGGCTTGCACTCGTTCCAGCGCTTGCATTGCTCTTTCAAGCCTTTGCAGATATCTTTGGCATTAAGCTAGAATTTGGTCAAACGATTGATAAAATCTTGGTATTCGTGAATGTCCTGTTTGCGTTTCTCGTCTTGGTCGGAGTGGTCAACGACCCTACAACCGCTGGATTGAGCGATAGTGAACGTGCTTTAGGCTATGAAGAACCTAACCAAGATTAATATATTTCTACTGGCAACCATCTACTTTTGGGTGGTTGCCTTTGATTTTAGAAAGGACAGAAAATTATGAGTGTACAACAAAATGTTGTTAATTGGTTTGTCGCAAGACGTGGATTGATTACATATTCCATGCTGGGAAGCCGTAACGGCGCAGATGGAACTGGTGACTGCTCTGGGACTATTTCTCAAGCCCTAAAAGACACTGGTATTGCTATCCAAGGCTTACCGTCTACCGTCACACTCGGACAACAGCTTGCTAATAATGGTTTCTACCGTGTGAGTCGTAATCAATCTTGGGACGCTGTAACTGGTGATATCGTCCTTATGAGCTGGGGTGCGGATATGTCATCATCTGGTGGAGCTGGTGGCCACGTTGGAGC
>FLSG01585536.1_pt1 | contig 11689 bp, 9 predicted proteins | sample 1550511 | NCBI WGS metagenome assembly FLSG01 (sample SAMEA4031768, study PRJEB14383) | metagenome | biome: human; feature: oral; material: saliva | place: Philippines | collected 2014
GACAAACTGGTTTCCAGCGAAATCGGCCCCGTCGTCAACGAAGTCATCAACCAAGCCCTGACCGACTTCCTCGAAGAAAATCCGAACGAAGCCAAAATCATCACCGGCAAAATCGTCGATGCCGCCCGCGCGCGCGAAGCCGCCCGCAAAGCCCGCGAAATCACCCGCCGCAAAGGCGTGATGGACGGCTTGGGGCTGCCCGGCAAACTCGCCGACTGCCAAGAAAAAGACCCTGCCTTGTCAGAACTTTATCTGGTCGAGGGCGATTCCGCAGGCGGTTCTGCCAAACAAGGCCGCGACCGTAAATTCCAAGCCATTTTGCCGCTCAAAGGCAAAATCTTGAACGTCGAAAAAGCCCGTTTTGAAAAAATGCTCGCCAGCCAAGAGGTCGCCACCCTGATTACCGCGCTGGGCGCAGGCATCGGCAAAGAAGAGTTTAACCCCGAAAAACTGCGTTACCACCGCATTATCATCATGACCGATGCCGACGTGGACGGCGCGCACATCCGTACCCTGCTCCTGACCTTCTTCTACCGCCAAATGCCCGAACTGGTCGAACGCGGCTACATCTACATCGCCCAGCCGCCGCTCTACAAAGCCAAATACGGCAAGCAGGAGCGTTACCTCAAAGACGAGCTTGAAAAAGACCAATGGTTGCTCGGCCTCGCTTTGGAAAAAGCCAAAATCGTTTCAGACGACCGCACCATCGAAGGTGCAGAACTTGCCGATACCGCAAAACAATTCCTGTTGGCGAAAACCGTCATCGAACAGGAAAGCCGCTTCGTGGACGAACTCGTCCTGCGCGCCATGCTGCACGCATCGCCCATTGATTTGACGTCGTCTGAAAACGCCGATAAAGCCGTTGCCGAACTTTCCGGTCTGCTCGACGAAAAAGAAGTCGCCCTCGAACGCATCGAAGGACACGAAGGCAACCGCTTCATCAAAATCACCCGCAAGCTGCACGGCAACGTCATGGTCAGCTATATCGAACCCAAGTTCCTCAACAGCAAAGCCTACCAAACCCTCGCCCAAACCGCCGCCGCGCTCAAAGGCTTGGTCGGCGAGGGCGCCAAGCTTTATAAAGGCGAGAACGAATACGACGTAGACAGCTTTGAAACCGCGCTGAACATCCTGCTCCAAAACGCCCAAAAAGGCATGTCCATCCAGCGATACAAAGGTTTGGGCGAGATGAACCCCGAGCAGCTTTGGGAAACCACGATGGATCCCGCCGTGCGCCGTCTGTTGAAAGTGCGCATCGAAGACGCCATCGCTGCCGACGAAGTGTTCGTTACCCTGATGGGCGACGAAGTCGAACCGCGCCGCGCCTTCATCGAAAACAACGCCCTGATTGCGCAAAATATCGACGCTTGATAGGGGGTGAAGCATGAAAAGGTCGTCTGAAAATGGGGATTTCCGGTTTTCAGACGACCTTTTTGATTGGCAGGAACCAAGACAGATAAAACAAATACGGCTGATTCATTTATTTTTTGATATGACACCTACCATCATTCCCTGTACGGACAGAGATAGGCATCTCAAAATAGCTTTCTTGTTTTCATTCACCTTATTTCGTGGGCGAAGCCCACACTACAAATTGCACAGAACAGACAGCCGTAGCGTGGGCTTTGCCTGCGAATTATTTTTGAGATAAGGTCATCTGAAATCTCCCCGCTACCGTCATTCCCGCGCAGGCAGGCATCTAGGCTTCTGCATTTTGAGAAGCTTCAAAGCTGCTGCCGCTTCAACTTTCCGAACTCCTGACAACGCGGGGATGATGCCCCAATAAACAAGCAACCGCAGCTTGTTTGCCCACGGATTGATTTTTATCTACAAACAGTCGTCTGAAAAAACGGAGTACAATTTTCAGACGACCTTTTATCGAAAAAACACGTGGGCAAAGCCCACGCTACGATGTCTGCCCTGAAAGTTTGTAGCGCAGGCCTCGCCCGCGAAATAAGGTGAATGAAAATAAGAAAGCTATTTTGAGATGCCTATCTCTGTCCGAACAAGAAATAACGGCAATAAGCATTTCTGACGACCTTCAGACAGGTTTGGCTGCAATACCGTAGGGGCAAATCAAGACCCAACGAATTCTTTTCGCCCCAATGCCTTGTCGGGTTTACCAACCCGCCCCGCTCCACCCGTAAGCCGAAAATTCCTGCCCGACACCCCAAACAAAAAACAAACCCTGTTGCAATATCATAAATTACGGTAAATTCGCAAAGGAAACCCCTTACCTTCCAACCATCAAGGAGTAAGCCATGCGTTTGATTATCGCCGCCCCCGCCAACGGGACAACATTGAAAAACGCGCTCAAGGCGCATTTGCAAAACGATCCGCGAGTTGACAACCTAACCGATTTATCCTCACCGGATGGCACCTATCCGCAGCTTTCATTTGCTGCGGCGCAGGAGGTAGCGGCAGGGAGAGCCGACCGCGCTATTTTAATTTGCGGCACAGGAGTCGGTACGGCGATCGCCGCCAATAAAGTCCGCGGCATACGGGCAGCAACGGCGCATGATTTAATCACATTGCGCGGCTCGGTAGAAAACTACGATGCACAGGTATTGTGCATGGGACAAAACGTCATCGCCGCCCCCGCTGCCTGGGCATTGGTGGACATTTGGCTGAATTTGCGCCACAACACGGATAGCGGATACGCACCGAAAGTCGGCGAAATCGAAGCCTACGAATGCGGTAAGTAGTACGGTTTTTGCAAAAGGTTAGTCTAGACTCGCCATTCCCGCCCCGCTTATATGAAGATGGCCCATCGTAGCATGAGCTTTACCCGCAGATTATTTTTGAGGTAAGGTCGCCTGAAATCTCTCCGTTACTGTCATTCCCGCGCAGGCGGGAATCCAATTCTCGGCATTTTTGGAAGATTTCAAGGATGCCGCAACTTCAAATTTCTAGATTCCCGCCTGCGCGGGAATGACGAAATTGCAGCACACTTGTTTTGACCTGCCATATTTCATGGGCAAAGCCCACGCTACGGTTGCCCGCGTGAAAGTTTGCAGCGTGGGCTTCGCCCACGGATTAAGTTCCATCTGAAAAAGCGGTCGTCTGAAAAGCCTGCGTACACAAGAATTCAGACGACCTTTTATTTAACGGATTAAAATAAAACAGGATATTCACACCAGCCATTTCTGCGCAGAAAGAAGCAAAAATAATGGTATAGACAGAGCAAGCAGCTTGTCGGGGATAAATGCGAACCGACCTGAAACCGGCATACTGACGTATCCCGCATTTTATCCAAACATATAAAAAGAGCCTGCATAAAGCAGGCTCTTTATTTAGACTAATCGTATCAGATTAGAATTTGTGACGCAGACCAACCAGACCGGCGGTAGATTCAGTTTTTTCGCCACCTTTACCTTCTTTCAACCAGCCGGCAGAAATCAGGGCAGAAGTGCGTTTAGAGAAGTCGTAATCAGCACCAACGATAACTTGGTTGTATTGGCTATTAGCTTGTTTCTCGCCATCTTCTTTGGCTTTGAAGCCGTGAGCGTAAGAAACGCGAGGCATTAGGTTGCCCATACGGTAGCCGGCAGTTGCAGCAACTTCAGTGCGTTCGTTTTTCTTACCATCAGCATCGTCATTTTTGAAGCCTTCGTATTGACCGGCAACAGCAACCAATACGTTGTTAGCATCGTAACCAGCTACCAAACGGTGTGCTTGGTAGTCTTTGTAAACACCAGCTTTCACTTTCTGAGAGTTGCTATTGAACAGTTCTACATGTTCAGCGTCCAAAGATTTACGTTTTGCGAAAGTACCAGCGTAGCGACCGAAGAAACCAGAGTTCTCATAGTTCAGACCCAGGCCGAAAGAGTGGCGGGTTTTTTCGTCATGAATGTGTTTATCTGCAGGATTAGCATTGTCGCGTGGTTGGTATTGAACGTTGCCGCTGAAGCCAGCAAATACTGGAGAGTCGTAACGTACAGATACTTTACGCTCGTCAACACGTTTCAGTTTACCCAATTGCAAAACTGATGCATTTGCGTCGCTAGATTCCCATGGATCGATGCTGTCGCTAGTATCGTCCAAAGCGTTGTTCAGATTACCAGCACGCACTTTACCGAAGCCACCTTCCAAACCGATGAAAGATTCGCGGTTACCCCAACCTTTGCTATCACCAGCAACAGAAGTATTTTGTTCTACTTGCCAAATAGCGTTCAGGTTGTTGCTCAGATGTTCGTGACCTTTGAAACCAATACGGGAACCGAAGTCAGCAATTTCAGTTGCAGTTTTGTTTGCTTTGCTTACATGGTTAGTAGTTTCTTTTTTACGAGAAATTTCCACACCGGCTTTAACTTGACCGTACAGAGTCACATCAGCCATAGCTGCAACAGGCAAAGCTGCCAGAGTCAGAGCAATCAGAGATTTTTTCATTGCTGTATTCCTTTTCTATCGTGAAGAAATAACTTAAACAGACCCAAATAGAATCCGCTTAGGCTTTACATTATCGCTGGAATCAGCGATTCCATGGCTCTTACTATAATTGTTCCTCTCTAAAAAAACAAACTTTATTCACTCCCCCCACTTAGCACTCCACACCACAACACCCACACCACAACAGATACCTCACAATATTTCCCTTATAAATCATGGCGTAATATTATCCTACTCATCATTTGCATTTTTACAACATACTTTTCCCAAACGGTCGTTTTTAAAGATTGGCTGTTGTTTTTTGACTAACTCAGGTAAACGAGTAAATCAGGTAAACGAGTAAATTAAGAGAGAATCAATATGTACTCTCTTAAGCGTGCAATTTATAGGCGTAGCCAGTCATGCACATTGGAAATACCCGCTCTTTTAAGATGGAAGTATGCATTCTCCCCTTTGGATTTACGATTTCACTGACGTAGCATCAGCATTACCTATGCTGCTCCTCCAAAGAAAAGGTCGTCTGAAATCTGTGTAGCGTTTTCAGACGACCTTTTACAATTAGCACATACAAAGCCAAGAAACCAAATTTTCCAAAGGTCTGGTCAAAATACCTATGTTGTATCGGATTGCTATACCTTATTCATGTAGCGTGGGCCTTATCCACAAACGGGATATTACTAAAAGGGATTCTCTATAAGCACGCACTTGGTTTTCAGACGACCTCACAGCCATACCGGCATTTCAGGACGAATGATAGCGAACTCGGGGGGATAATCCACACCGGTCAGATACAGCCCGTCAGGCATAAAAGTCGGCGGTGCTTTTAATCGGCTGCGTTCTTCAATTAAGGCTTGGAATTCGGAAACGCTCATTCTGCCACTACCGACATAAACCAATGCACCCATGATATTACGTACCATATGATGCAGAAAGGCATTGCCGTGCAAATCCAGTTTGAGGAGTTGCGGCGTACCGCTGATTTTTGCACTGTATAGGGTTTTAATGGGCGATTTTGCTTGGCATTCGGCAGCACGAAAGCTGGAAAAATCATGTTCGCCTTCTAATAATAGAGCTGCCTGCTGCATTTTTTCAGGATCGAGTTTGAGGTGCGTCCACCCTACTCTGCCTTGCAATATCGGGGAGCGGACGGGAGATGATTCCAAAAGGTAACGATACTTTCTACCGTATGCGTCAAAGCGGGCGTGAAAATGTGGGGCAACCTGCTGCGCGAACAATACAGCCACACCTTCGGGAAGATGGGCATTAACGCCCCGCACCCATGCCTGCTCGGGACGGACTACTGTGGCATCGAAATGGACGACTTGCGCAGTCGCGTGTACGCCTGTGTCCGTCCGTCCGGCGACTATGGTTCGGATGGCTTCACCCGCAATTTGGCTGAGCGCATATTCTAAGGTCGTCTGAACAGTAGGCAAGTTACCGGCTTGTTTTTGCCAACCGTAAAATCGGCTACCATCATAAGATAAGGTTAATGCCCAACGGTAAACGGCGGGTTGATTTGAAGAAAGAAACGTCATAATCGGCAAGGGTTCGATATTCGAACAAAATCATACAAAAATTGCTTATCCGACAGTATAGCAATAAAAAAGATGCCGCTTTTAGACACGGCATCTTTATTTTTCTTTCAAGAAAGGGATTATCGGATTAATCAGCCTAGCTCTGCCAACAAGGCTTTGGTTTTATCTAAGATATCACCGGTAGCCTCTTCCATCAGCTCTTGCAAAGTTTCACGGGCTGCACCGGGGTCTCCAATTTCAACATACATTTTTGCCAATTCGTATTTGGCTTCCAAAGGAGCGGTCATTCCGACGGATTCGGAAATAAAGCCTGAGTCAAGTGCAGACTTGCTTACTTCTTCATCAACTGTCAGGTTTTCCCATTCAATGGTCTCTTCTACCTCATTACCTTGAGAATCTGCCAATCCGAAATCTTCATCGCTTTCTTGGAAGGTAATGCCTTCATCTTGTTTGATTTCAAAAGGCTCTTCGGCTACGGCTTCATCGGCTGAGGTATCAACGGAAGCAAACTCTAAAGCTTCGTCCTCATTTAATTTTTCAGACGATGTTTGCTCAGATGTTGTGAACTCAGGCAGAGGCTCGATAGGTTGGGATTCGATTTTTTCCGAGAAGAAATCCCATCCTTCTTCTGCTTCTTCAAAGCCTTTGACATCTTCTGTGCCAACAGTCTGCTCCTGCTGTTGAACTTCGGAAGCATCGGAAGCTTCGTAGTCAAACTCCAAATCAGAAACTTCTTCCGCAACGGCGGGTTCGGTATAAGAATATTCTTCCTCACCTACTGAGGCATCCGCCTCTTTGGTTTCTTCATTGGCGTCATGGGAAGACGTGCCAAAGTTTGACTGAACCTCATCAAATTGCTGAATATGAGCTGTATTATCAGGCTCTTCTACTGCTTCTTCTTGATGTCTGCCTTCTATAACTACTGAAACCGGTTGATACGGATTCTCCGGTTCGGGCTCATATACGCTTTCTGTCGATTCAACTGAGTCCCAATCCAAATCACGGCGTTTTTCCGTTTCCTCATCCACGGTAACTGCGCTGGATACGATACCGACGTGCTTATCGTCAATATCATCGATATTGATATTGATCTCATCTTCAGCGGCTTCTTTGGCTGCATTGGGCTGTACAAAAAAAGCCTCGTCGTCAAAATCATCCTCGATAGACAGTCCGTCAGGCTCTTCTGCCGGAACAGCTTTCGCTTGAACAAACTGTTCGGGCTTCGCCTCGTCAGCTATCACGGTTTCTGCAAAGCTAATGTCGTCATCTTCTTCGTCATATCCTGCAGAAGGAACAGGTACGACAGGCGCGACAGCAGCTGCTTTTCGTTTGCCCAAAGCTTTCAGTAACAGCAACAATGCCAACAGCGCACCGCCGCCGATTAACAGCCAGCGCCATAATCCGCCATCTTCAGACGACTCTTCTACTGCTTCACTTTGAGCAGCGGAATTTTGCTGAGCAGCCAAAGCTTCTTCAACTTGGGCTTCCGGCGTAGATTTTGCTGTTTCACTTGCAGCGGTTTGTTCTGCGATGCCGGGTTGTAATACTTCCTCAGTGCCTACGGATGAAGCAGCTTGTTCTTGTGTTGCACCCTGTGGAGCGGAAGCGGTTACTTGTGCCGGTTGTTGTTCAAGCTTGGCTTCTTTGTTTGATTTAGCCTCTTCGCCAGCCTTATTTTCACCTGCCTTATTTTCCGCAGATGCATTAGTTTTGGCAGCTTCTGATTTTTCAGACGATGCTTTAGATGCTGCTGCGGTCTGCGGCTGCTGTTTATCAGACACAAGAGACTTCTCGGCGGCCTGTTTAGCGGCTGCCTGTTTCATATCGAACTGGGTCGGGATATTCAATACTTTGCCAGCCAACATATGGTCGGCATTTTTATTGATGAACACACCAGGGTTGGCTTTTACCAATGCCTGTATTGCCTGCTCGACCGTCATACCCTGAGGACGGATACGGGTCGCAATTTCAGTCAGGGTTTCACCCTGTTTGACTAAATGTCGTTTGCCATAACGCGGCTCGCCCTGTACAGAAGAGGCAGCATTTTGCGTCTGTTTAGGCTGTGTTTGGGCATTTTTTGACTTTTTATTGTCGATTCCGTCTTTACGCGTATTATTCGCAACATCTGCAGACGCATTTCCACTACGCAGCGCACGGTTAATCCGTTCGCGCGCAGCTTGACGGTCTATCTGCTGGGAGGCGTATGCGGGAGGCGGCTCCTGACGAACGCGGGGCGTACTGTCGCCCTTGACCGAGTAATCAGCCGGATCGATGATTGCGGTATATTCTCGAGATTGAGAGCCGGTACTGACTTGGAAAATCAGCACAGGGTCTTTGATGGCTTTAGCCGAACGGATATTTATGACGGCACGATCGCCCGCTCTGTGAACGCTGGTTCTGAGGTTGGCATTCGATACGGAAGCCTTGCCGCCGTTAAACAATGCCTGTGCTTCTTCTCCGGTTACGGTGATGTTGCCGGAAAACGGCTCACCCAAATGCGATTGAACATTTAAACCGCCCAACCCTGCGCTTGCACCCACCGAAACCGCTAAGGCAACGGAAGCTGCGATAAGTTTGATTTTGTAATGTTTTTTCAAAACTTGTCCCCTATGAAATGAATCCTGCTGTACTGCCGATTACTTAACCGTCTATTACGATATATTACGTTATGATATAGTCTAAGTCCCTAATCTGCCAAGTAACACTGTCATTTATGTTATCAAAAATGTCATAAACCGTTGCTGTTTGCATCGGTGTGTTTCTTTTTTACAAATCTATTGAGAACTTATTTTATCATTCCATTTGCATTTTTAAAACCTTACAACAAACTGTCGGCATATCAAACAAACCAAAGTTTGAGATTTACGGTAATGCAAAAAACCGCGGCTGCCTGTATGATTGCCGTTTGTTTGTTTGGTTTCCTTATTTTTGTTTTTTATATATGAAAATTCTGAGTGATTTATTGGCGGTAATTTTGTTTTTTCTGACTTATACGATTACGAAAGACATGATTGCCGCGACAGCCGTAGCTTTGGTAGTCGGTGTTTTGCAGGCGGCCTTTACCTATTGGAAATTTAAAAAGCTGGATACGATGCAGTGGGTCGGATTGGTTTTAATCGTGGTATTCGGCGGGGCGACCATCCTGCTGAAAGATCCGCGATTCATCATGTGGAAACCGTCCGTATTGTTTTGGATAGGCGCACTGGTTTTGCTTTTCAGCCACCTTGCCGGGAAAAACGGACTTAAGGCGACAATGGGCAAGGAACTCGAATTGCCCGATACCGTCTGGAATAATCTGACCTATGCTTGGGTAGCGTTTCTCGTATTTATGGGCATAGCCAACTGGTTTGTATTCACTCATTTTGAAAGCCATTGGGTGAATTACAAGATGTTCGGTTCGACCGGACTGATGTTCGCTTTCTTTATCGCTCAAGGTATTTATTTGGGCAAACATTTACCGAAGGAGAATTAAGCAATGGAATTTTATATGCTTTTGGCCACTGATGCAGACGACGTGCATGAAGCCCGTATGGCTGCACGCCCCGATCATCTGAAACGTTTGGAAGCCCTGCAAGCCGAAGGACGCCTTCTGACCGCCGGACCGAATCCCCTGCCCGACAATCCCGAACGCGTCTCCGGCAGCCTTATCGTCGCCAAATTCGCATCGCTTGACGAAGCCCAAGAATGGGCGGAACAAGATCCTTATGTCGCTGCGGGCGTATATGAGGAAGTTTTGATTAAGCCCTACAAAGCTGTTTTTAAATAATGGATATGCGTTCAACAATAGAAGGTCGTCTGAAAACTCTAAATCTTCAGATATTCGAGTTTCAAGACGACAGCCATTTGCACAAAGGACACGCAGGCAATAAAGGCGGGGGGCATTATGCCGTAACCGTCGTCAGCGAGGCTTTCACCGGGATGAAACGTATCGAACGCCAACGCATGGTTCAAAACCTGCTCGAAGACTTGTTTGCCGGCGGCTTCATCCACGCCTTGAGCATTAAGGCGGCAACGCCCGACGAATATTTCCATTGAATTATCCGCAGTGTTTCAAATTAAAGAGAAGATTATGAGAAAAACCCATTTTACAGCCGCATTGGTTATGACCGCCCTATCCGGCAGTCTGTTTGCCCAAACCCTGGTTACCGTCAACGGACAAGCCATCGACAGCAGCGTGATTGACGGACAAGTTGCCGCCTTGCGTGCTGAAAACAAACAAATCCAGGATTCGCCACAACTGCGACAAGAATTGACCAACCGCCAAGTTATTAGCACGATTGTCGCGCAAGAAGCCAAACGCCGCAAGCTGGATCAAAGTGCGGAATTCAAAAAAGCCCTTGAACAAGCCCGTGCAGATGCGAAGAAACAAGGCGCGGACAAAAAACCGTCCTTCAAAACAGAATGGGCGGCATTTGAAGACGACCTGCTCGGACAGGCCCTGGCCATCGACGTATTGCGCAAAAATCCTGTCAACGAACAAGAAATTAAAAAATCCTACGATGAATTTGTCAAATTCTACCAAGGCAGTCAGGAAGTCCGCTTAGGGGAAATCGTTACCCGAACTAAAGCCGACGGACAAAAAGCCGCTGCCGATTTGAAGGAGAAGAAAGCTTTTGCCACAGTATTGAAACAATATTCGATTGACGAAGAAGCCAAAAAAGCAGGTGGTATTCCTCAAGCTTATGTTCCGCTGAAAGACTTGCAAGAAGCCGCACCGCCTCTGTACGCAGCAGTCAAAGACCTGAAAAAAGGCGAAGCGACATCCGAACCGCTGCAAGACGGTAATTCTTACGCCGTGTTTTACGTTGACGACCGCCGCGATGTCAAAGTCCCTGCCTTTAACGAAATCAAAGGCAACATAGCCCGCGATCTGAGTACTGCCCGCATTGACGACACTATGCGTGCGCTCTTGCAAAAAGCCGACATCAAACCTGCCAAATAACCTTTAAGCTTCCTATAACGGATAAGTAAAGGAAATTAAGCCGGATTCTTTTTGCGGCATTGATGCAATCCGCCTAAAGGTCGTCTGAAACCATAACGTTTTTCAGACGACCTTTTCTACCTGCATTGCTGTCGAAACACTTGTGTATCTGAATCCGCTGTCAACCAATCTTTTGAATAGAGATAAAGAACCGCTATGCGAGCCGTCATCCAAAAAGTGAGTTGTTCCCGTGTCGATGTATTGGACGGAAATCATAAGGAAACCTGCGCAGAAATCGATAACGGGTTGATGATATTGCTCGGCGTTACCCACGACGATACCGAAGCAGATGCGCGCTATATTGCCGACAAAACCGCCAATCTGCGTATTTTCGAAGACGATGCCGGCAAATTGAACCTGTCCGTCAAAGATGTCGGCGGCTCAATCCTGCTGGTTTCACAATTCACGTTGTATGCCGATGCACGAAATGGCCGCCGCCCGTCTTTCTCGGCAGCCGCCCCTGCCGAACAGGCGCAAACGCTCTATCTGCATACCGCAGAACTATTGCGCGGACATGGTTTGAACGTACAAACCGGCCGCTTCCAAACACATATGCAGGTCAGCCTGTGCAACGACGGCCCCGTTACCCTGCTGCTGGACTCGCAAAAACTGTTTTGACAAAAATCCTACTGCGGAACCAAAAAAGTATTGCCCTTACCTCATATAATCCAAAGGTCCTTGGATTCGGATTTCAAGTGCAACACTATGGTACCAGTGGTTGGAACAGATTCAAGAATAAAACACTTGGCGTTTCGTAGCCAAGTGTTTTTCTTGGCCGGTGGTT
>FLSG01585479.1_pt1 | contig 11481 bp, 13 predicted proteins | sample 1550511 | NCBI WGS metagenome assembly FLSG01 (sample SAMEA4031768, study PRJEB14383) | metagenome | biome: human; feature: oral; material: saliva | place: Philippines | collected 2014
AGTGGAAAGCATTAAATCGGATTTGATAAAGGAGGCTAAAAACATGTACGAATTACAAACAAAAGCAATTGAAGCAGCTCGTAAAGTATTAATTGAAAATTTAGGCTATCAAACTGTTGAACCAGAAGATATGTTCATTGTTTGGTTTTGTAAAACCTTACAAAATTGGAAAGCCATTGTTAGTGGTCGGACTATCGAAGAATTTATCGAAGTAACACATAATGGTGATTGTAATGAAACATATGTTGATGTGTACTGCAAAACTAAAAATGTATGCATTAAAGATGAAAGCGAATTAAAAAAAGCTTATTTTAGCGGTAACAAAAAATGAAAGATAAAGTATTTGAAACTGTAATAGTTGGACTGTTAGCGTGGAGCTTTGTATTGTTGATTTGCATAACGATAATGTTATTCTTGCCGTTGTGCAATAAGTAAAGGATATGGGCGGTGAAATATCCGTCCTATCATAAGAGGTAAGTAATATGATTAGAAAATACAAAAAGAAACCGGTAGTTATTGAAGCTATACAATACACAGAGGAAAGCTTTAGAGAATGTGTATTGTTTTGTGGTGAAAATTTTATAAAATGCCGGATTAATGGTGATATTATTATTGAAACTTTGGAAGGACCACATATAGCATCGCTAGGTGATTACATCATCAAAGGTGTTAAAGGTGAGATTTATCCGTGCAAACCTGATATTTTTGACATGACATATGAAGAGGTGAAAAGAGTATGATCACAGATAAACAAGGTAGAGAGTGGTTACTTCAAAAGTTATATGATGATGGCTGGCGGTATTGTGTAATGGATAAATACGAAAATATATATCTTACAAACAAAAAGCCATCTATGCTTAATGATACAGATGAGATAATGGTGAGTAGTTGTGAAAAGGCAATTGGTATAACTGCCATTAATATGATATTTCCTGAATTAAACTGCAACGAGTGTATAAGCATTGCAGAAGAATTAGGTATTGTTGATTGGTCGAAAGTAACAGTTAATGCACCTATAATCGTTACTACACCCTATGGTGATGATGTAAATATGCATTTTGCTAAATTAAAAAATGGCTTTATATATTATTACAGTGGTGGTCGTACAAGTTGGACACAAACAACTACTGGAGTTTATAAAACCACACCTGAACATGTAAGACTAGCAGGTGATGCCGATGAATGAAATGGTTATTATTAACATTCTATTGGCGATTTACCTTGTGGTTATTTTTAAAATGTCCTATTACTCTTATCGTGAAGCTGCTGCATTAAAACATTTTATGGTTTCTAATGCATATAGAATGCAATTGCAGAAAATTATTAGATCACAAATACGGGATATGGTAATATGTAGCATCCTGTTTGTTTTAAATATTGTCTGTGTGGTGGTCCTATGGTAGAACTTAGCAAAAAAGAATATCGTGAACTGGCATATGAGTATCTACACGAGGCGAGTAAGGCAGCATTGAGGATTAAATCGTTAAAGCGTAATATCCAACGCATTAAAAGTGATATTACATCATTACGTGCAGTAAACTATGGCAAAGAACGAGTAGATGGCGGTAAACCATCAGGAATTGAAGATGATATTAACCGGCTGCTAGATATGGAGATGAGGTACAAACGTCAAATCCATGAACTATTGATTAAACGTGATGATGCTTGTCATATGATTGATGCCTTAACCAATACTGTTGGTTCTATTATCCTCATGCAACAATATATCAATGGTATGTCTGCTAAGGGGGCATATTCATTTGTTGGTTACGGTGAATCACAAGGAAAAGAATATAAGAATTTGGCTCTTATTGAGCTTGGGTATAAACTCCGACGGAAATCGGCGGTAAACGGCTAATATCGACCTTTTAAGACCGCCATATCTATGATATATTGTAGTTGGAAAAGTTGATTTTTCTTCTAAATATTTAAAGAGTACTTACACACAAAAAGGCGCATCATAAATGGTGTGCCTTTTTTGTTACAGAAAATTATGACACAAATACACTGCATCAAGCACAAATGCTTGAATAATAAAAACGGAATATGTGGGGCTAATGAGATGTTCTATGACGGACTATGTCAAACGTATATCACACATTCTCATGCGAGCAAGAGCAATTGTGGATTGTGTACACGATCGCATGGGAAGTTAGTCCGCAAGGGCGGTAATACATTAAAGTGAGGTGATGATCCATTGCGAGTAAATAGAAAAAACTGGCTAACTGACCCAGATAATTTATTGCGTGCAGAAGGTTGGGCTCGTGATGGCCTTACTGATGAGCAAATAGCAAAAAATATAGGTATTTCGATTAGAACTTTATACGACTGGAAAAAGAGTTCGCCGCAGTTTCTGCAGTCCCTTAAAAGAGGGAAGGAAGTCATTGACCTTGAAGTTGAAAATGCATTGCATAAACGTGCTATAGGTTACGAATATGAAGAGAAAACATACGAGAATGGAAAGCTTGTTAAAGTTGTAAAGAAACAGCAGCCTCCGGATGTTACGGCTCAAATATTCTGGCTGAAAAACCGTAATCCTGAAAAGTGGAGAGATACTAAGAATATTGATGTCAAAGGTGAACTTACTGTATCTGCTATGGATAAATTGAAAGCTGCACGGGAGAGAGCTAATGGAAAAACATGATGAGTTAATAGAGGCATTAGGAGCTCTTACACATGATCCGTTAGCGTTTGTATATTTTGCCTATCCTTGGGGAGAACCGGGTACGCCATTAGAAAATATGGAAGGTCCCGATGAATGGCAAATACAAATCTTAAAAGACATCGGTGAACAATTAAAGAAAGGTAAGGATCTACAAACCGCTATTCAAGAGGCGGTAGCATCTGGCCATGGTATCGGTAAATCGGCACTGATATCATGGCTTATTCATTTTGCCATATCTACTCATGAGAATACTCGTGGTGTAGTTACGGCTAATACAGAAGGCCAATTGCGCACTAAGACATGGCCAGAACTTAGCAAATGGCACAATATGTTTATTGCTAAGGATTTGTTTACCTACACAGCTACAGCTATATTTAGTAGTGATAAAGACTACGAAAAGACATGGCGTATCGATGCCATTCCTTGGAGTAAGAACTCACCTGAATCATTCGCAGGTCTACATAACCAAGGTAATCGGATATTGGTTCTATTTGATGAAGCCTCTGCTATTGATGATGTCATTTGGGAAGTAACCGAAGGGGCCCTTACAGATGCTAACACTGAAATTATTTGGTGTGCATTTGGTAACCCTACTCGTAATAGTGGGCGGTTCCGTGAATGTTTTAGAAAGTACAGAAAATTCTGGAATACATATCAGATTGATAGTCGGACTGTTAAGATTTCTAACAAAGCGAAGATTGAAGAATGGTTAGAGGCTTACGGTGAGGATTCCGACTTCTTCAAAGTTCGTGTTCGTGGTGTATTCCCTTCCGCATCAGATTTGCAGTTCATCTCTACTGAAATAGCTGACAAGGCACAAAAGAGAGTGTACAAGGTAGGACAGTTTGATAATTTGCCTACTATCATCGGTGTAGACCCTGCATGGACTGGTGGCGATACATTAGAAATCGTAATGCGTAATGGCTATCACATGAAGTGCTTAGCAACTATTGAAAAGAATGATGATGATATGCGAATGGCTAGCCTAATAGCACAATTTGAAGATGAATACAAAGCTGATGCGGTATTCATTGACCAAGGGTACGGAACAGGTATTTATAGTATCGGTAAATCAATGGGTAGAAAATGGCGGTTAGTTGCCTTTGGTGGTAAATCGCCTAATGATATGTATCTCAACATGAGGGCGTACATATGGGGCGAGATGAAAGAATGGCTGAAAGAGGGCGGTTCAATTCCTAATGACCAAGGATTGTACGATGACCTCGTAGGGCCAGAAGCAATCATTGATAAGAATGGCCGTATCCAACTGGAAAGCAAAAAGGATATGAAAGAGCGTGGCTTACCATCACCGAATAAAGGCGATGCATTAGCCTTGACCTTTGCATTTAGGGTCACTAAAAAAATAAATGGCAATCAAAAGAGGGTGGCGAATACGGAATACAATCCGTTTAAGTAAAGGGGGTATGCGAATGTGCATGAAAAACAAAATGCCTGATGTTAAACAGCCAGCACCAGCACCAGTAGTACAAACTGATGACTTGACGAAAAAGGATGAACAATGGTTCACCGATAAAAAGCGTAAGAAATCTGGGTATGACAGTACGATTTTAGCTAGCGCGTTAAATCAAGCTGCAGGCAAAACAACATTAGGTGGTTGATATGAGCGGTACTATTTTATCCAATCTAGCAAGACAGCCGACTGAAAGCAAGTTGATTAAGTCTAAAAGCTATAGGCGAATTAAAACTAAATTTAATCAGATGTTCGACAATCGTCAAAAGTACATCTCGAGGTGGAAAGATATTCGAGATTATCAACTACCATTTCTTGGTGTGTTTGATGATGAACAAGACCAATCAAAAGTACACACCGATAAGATAAATAATGGTGTAGCATGGGAAAGTTGCCAGATATTTGCTAGTGGTGTAATGAGTGGCATGACACCGCCTAGCCGAAAATGGTTTAAATTGACTATGGAAAATGCAGATGTAGCAGCGAATAGTGAAGTGGCGGAAGTGTTAGATGAGCGTGAAGAGATACTATATGCGGTATTTGCAAAATCTAATTTCTACAACACAGTACATCAAGTCTACATGGAATTACCATTTGGGCAATCGCCAATGAGCGTAATGCCTGATAGTAAAGCAGGTGTTCGTTTCACATCCTATCCAATCGGTACTTATGCATTGGAGTGTGGAAGTAATAGCGACGTAAACACATTTGGTAGAAAATATCGAATGACCGCTGATCAGATAGTCGAGGAGTTTGGATACAACGCTTGCCCTATCAATGTTAGAAATGCATACGATGATGGTAAAGGCAATGCGAAAACATTTATTGTGTGTTGGTTTGTGTTACCGAACAAAGACCGAAAAGGTACAATTGGCAATAAAAACATGCCTTACTCATCTATCTACTGGATTGAGGGCAGTCGAGAAGATGAAATATTGAGACATAGCGGATTTAATGAATGGCCTATTCCTATTGCAAGACATACCACTCATGATTTGAGCGGCTATGGTAAAGGGTGTGCATGGTTCGCACAAGCAGATGCACGAATGCTGCAACTACTCGAAAGGGATTTAGTAACCGCTATTGAACTTGGTATTAAACCGCCGATGAGTGCAACGTCCGATGTGATTGGTAATGTAAATCTGTTTCCTGGTGGCATTACGGAAATTGATACAGGCGGTAAGGTTGAACCTGTATTCAATGTTGGAATTGATGTGGCGAATGTGCAAGCTAAAATACAATTCGTATCTGAAAGCATTAAACGTGCTTATAGTGCGGATTTATTCTTGATGCTTGATAATTTGGGTACTATACAGATGACCGCAAGGGAAGTTATGGAACGTACACAAGAAAAACTACAACAATTAGGGCCTGTAGTTGAACGCTTACAATCTGAATTTCTTAATCCAATTATTGAACGAACTTATGCGATATTAGATCGTGCAGGTGTATTTCCACCGATTAGTGATGAATTGGCGGAACAATTAAACGGACAAGATGTGAAGATTGAATATATTTCACCGTTGGCACAAGCACAAAAGGTATCGTCTTTGACATCTATTGAGCAGTTTTTTGCATTTCTTATGTCATTAGCACAGGGCAATCCTAACATCTTACAAAAGTTTAATTTTGAAGAGGCGGCGGATTACTATGGCGTAAATCTCGGTGTACCTGCAAAAGTTATTGTATCGAATAAAGAATACATGACTAAGATGCAAGAACAACAACAGGCACAACAAGAACAAGAGGAGCAAGCACAAATGATGCAAGCAGCACAATTAGCACCACAAATGGCTAGTGCGGCTAAACAAGCAACCGATGCAGCGAATGATGGAAACCCTGTAATGCAACAGTTAATGGGAATGGGCGTAGGTGTGTAGATGAAAACTAAACAAGAACGAATACGAGAGCGTGATATTGAGGCTCTTAACCACGTACTAAGTACTGAACTTGGTAGGTGGTTTTTTTGTAGGCTTTTAGACCATACCAACATATTGAAACAATCGTTTACAGGCAATTCAGAAACGTTTTTCAATGAGGGAAAACGCAAGGTTGGTTTAACGTATATGAATATGCTCGGACATATTGGAGATGGTGTAGAGGGTGTAAAGAAGTATCACCAAGCACAACTTGAATATATCCAACAGCAAAAACTATTTAACGATTTAGAGAAGAAAGGTGAATAAACCACATGGCAGAAGAATTAGAACAAGGCACGAATAATAACACAGGTAGTGCGGATGGTGGTACACCACAGGACACGAACACACAAGACCAACAAAGTACGATTTTAGGCGGTGGCGGTGATACTAACACCGACCAACCTGCAGAACCTACTGTATATGATTTCTCAACTGCATTTGAGGGTGGCGAAGTTGACCAAACAATCGCAGATGAGTTTTCCAAAATGCTAAATGGTGTAGGTGCTACGCAAGAGCAAGCAGTAGAAATGGCAAAATTCGGTAGTAAGTACGCTGCTGATCTAGTGAGTGCTTATGAAACACAAAAACAACAAGCGTTAGATGAACAGTACAAAGGCTATGCAGAAACCGCAAAAGAAACATTAGGGGTTAAATTTGATGAAACTGTAAGCCAAGCGGCCGCTGGTGTAGAGGCAGTAGAAAAGACAATTCCTAATATCCGTGAAATCCTGGCAGAAAACGGTTTGGGTAATCGATTAGAAGTAATTCAACTATTCGCACACATTGCCACTATGGCAAGTGAAGATAACAACGCAGGGAATGGAAATCCTGCAAATCAAATTACAACAGAAAAAGATTTAGCGGATGCTATTTATAAAGACATGTAAAGGAGATTAATATATGGCAATCGGAGTAATGAATCCAACAATTTTAGATATTACAAAACGCATGGAGGGTGATGGAACACTTGGCAATATCGTTGAACTTATGGAACAGACGAATGAAGTGTTAACAGATATGACAATGCTTGAAGGTAACTTGCCTACAGGGAATATCTCAACTGTTCGTACTGGTTTACCTAAAGTCGCTTGGCGTGTATTTAATGACGGCGTAGAACCAAGCAAATCTACAACTGCACAAGCAACTGATACTTGCGGCATGCTAGAGGCTTATGCTGTAGTAGACCGTGATTTAGCAGATATTTCTAATAACGCAAAAGAATTTCGCTTACAAGAAGATCGTGCTTTCTTAGAATCTATGAACCAAGAAATGGCAACTACGCTATTCTATGGTTCCAAATCCATGCCAGAAAAATTCGTAGGCTTTACGCCTAGATATTCTGATAAAACTGCTAAAAGTGGTGAAAACATTATCGATGCTGGCGGTACAGGTGCTAACTTAACATCTATTTGGTTAGTAGTATGGGGTCCTAGCACAGTACATGGTATTTATCCTAAAGGCTCTAAAGCTGGTTTCAAATGGGATAATGATGGCGTAGTTGATGTAACTACTAACGATGGTAAAAAATACAAAGCATATCAAACACACTACCAATGGAAAAATGGCTTAACTGTTCGTGATTGGAGATATGTGGTTCGTATCTGCAATATCGATGTAACTAAATTGACTAAAAATGCTGCTACTGGTGCAGACCTTATCAACTTAATGATTGATGCGGAAGAAAAAATCCCTAATTTAGGTATGGGTCGTGCGGTATGGTACATGAATAAAACTGTTCGTGGGTGGTTGCGAAAACAACTTAACGAGGGGCATAAATACCAAACTGCAGCAGGTGCAGAACCAGGCAAAATCACAGTTGATTTTAATGGTACACCAGTTAGACGAACTGATGCATTAATCATTGGCGAAGAACAAGTTAAATAATTAGGGGGTAACGATATATGCTATTAGATAAAGAGAATATTTTTTACAACAAACAAGCGATCACATCCAATACATCCTCGCCTGCAGTATATAACGGTGGCGGCGATGCGTATAATGCACCATGGCTCGTGATTCGCATCGACAAAGATGTAACAGGCACACCATTATTCAATGTGTATACATCCCATAAGGAAAATATGGAAAGTGCGGTGTTGTTGCACGGCATTACTTTACCTGCTAATGCGAAAGCTGGCACAGAAGTTGTAACACGTTTAGGTCAAGGGGTTAAACAATACATCAAAGTTAATGCTAACAACATGACTGGTGGTACAATTTCCTCTTTCTTGGTGTTTGATGTGAATATGATCTAAGAGGTGTAGTTTATGTTAGTAACGACAAAAAAGAAAATTTACTTGTGCGAATACGGCGTGGTTGAAGAAGGAACAGAAGTAGATGTTTCTGCTGAAATCATCGAACAGTTTGGTGAAGAAGTGTTTGATGGCATCGTAAAAGAAGATGAAGAACCTGTTGAAAAGCCAAAGCGTGGTAAGAAAACAGAAGAATAACAATTTAAGAGGGGTGCTTATGCATCCCTCTTTTTCACTATAAGGGGGCAATATGACACCTACTGATATTTGTAATATGGCTCTTAGTCTTATCAATGGTGGTAGGATATATAGCCTTGATGAAGAAAACGAAACAGCTAGACAATGCAGGCTGCACTACGATGCTACACGAAAGATGCTATTATCACAGTTTGAGTGGAATTTCGCACGAAAGCGTGAGAAGTGCATCCAATCAATGCATAAATTGGATGGCTATCAATTTGTATATGCATATCCTGAAAAGTGCTTACGTATTTTAGGGGTTATTCCTAAAGGGGAACGATTTAAAGCGGAAAGCCAAAAGGAATATGATGTATTTACCTTTGACAATAACACAAAATATATCGTGAGTGATGTACCGCTTGCGTACATCGATTACGTGTACGATGTGCAAGATATAGATGTATTCAGTCCTGTATTCGTACAGGCCTTAAAGTCTAAAATGGGGGCAGAACTAGCCATGCCATTAACTGGTAATAGTGGTTTATTCGACCAATGCTATAAATTGTATCAAGCGGCCACACAAGAAGCTAAATCATTAAGTGCTAAGGAACGTAGGCAAGATATGCCTTATGTTTCAAATTATCTCAAGGTAAGGAGTTGGTGAGTATGAAACCGTTATATATTCCACAACTAGCCTTTACTACTGGTGAAATCTCGCCTGATGTATCTAGGCGGTATGATCTAGAACAATTTAAAAGTGCTTTATTGGTGGCAGAAAATGCAGTCATTAGACCTTACGGAGCGGTGGCTAGACGGCAAGGTTCAGAATATATAGGGCAAGTTAAAAACAATGATAAGTCAACACGGCTATTTGAATTTACGGCCGAAAAGAACAAATCGTTTCTACTTGAAATCGGTGAGCAGTATATCAGAGTATGGTGGAATGGAATTTATACAGGTATCGAACTAGAAACACCATTTGAAAGCGATGTAGTCGATAAATTGAACTGCATCCAAAGTGGCGATGTAATGTTCATTTGTAGTGGCAAGTATCCAGTAAAAACGCTATCACGATATAGTGATACAGACTGGCGATTTGATACATACAAGTTATCAGAGCAACCATACGGCGAAGTCAACACAGACAAAGAAAGCACTGTAATCTTGAATGGCGATACCTTAACAGCTACAAAAGATATATTCAATGCTGATATGGTTCATTCTGTAATGCAGATTGAGCATTTTGTGAAAGCAATTACAACTAACAGTACTGGTTCAGTAATTGAAAGTAGTAGATGGGGATATGGTGATGAACGTGGACATGAAGTGCATAATACGGATTATAACAACATCAATTACGATGTAGAACAATTCAGTAGTGATGAGGATTTATCATGGAAATTTACAACACATGGCACGTGGAATGGTACTGTTAAAATTCAAATCAGCAATGACAATGGCACAACGTGGAAAGATTACAGGGTGTATACATCCAACAATGACTACAACGTTACCGATACAGGCAAGGTATCACCTAGTGCTAAATTGAAAGTTGTATCTGATTTGAAAGGCGGCAGCGTTAATGTAGACCTATCATTCTTGCCACATTCTAACTGTGGCGTGGTTGAAATCAAAGAATTTGTTGATAGCAAGCACGTTAAAGTAAATGTATTGAATAGCGTTGTAGAAAATGAAGCCACATCTAAATTCAGATTTGGACAATGGGGAAAAGGCCTTGGTTATCCTCGTGTGTGTACGTTTTACCAAGATAGATTTGTCCTAGCGTCTAGCGCTCAATATCCCAACTACATATGGTTTAGTCGCACAGGTGATTATTCAAATTTCGGTGTAGAAAAGGTAGGCGGAACGATTACAGATGATAGTGCAATCACACTACCAGTAATTAATCGTAAAATGTATGACATCAGGCATTTGATACCAGCTAATGACTTATTGATTTTGACGAGCGGTAACGAATGGATTATCGATGGTTCAAAAACTATCACACCTACTAACTGCAATCTACGCACACAAACCCAACGAGGTGCATCTGAATGTGAGCCACAGTACATAGGGAATAGATGCGTGTATGTGCAAGCTAGAGGGTGTGTAGTGCGTGATTTAGGTTACTCGTATGAAAGCGATAACTACACAGGGGCTGACTTAACTCTATTTGTTAAGCATCTGACAAAGTATCGTAATTTTATTACAAGTGCTTATGCACAAGACCCAGACAGTATTGTGTATTATGTTACAGATGACGGTAAAATCAATTGTTTAACGTATATACCAGAACAAAAGGTGTATGCATGGTCGCACTTCACAACAAAAGGCAAATATAAATATGCTGAAAGCGTGGCTGATGGTGAGCAAGACAGTTTGTATGTTATCGTTGAGCGTGATTTTAAAAGCGGTACAGTGATGTGTATTGAACGATTTGAGCCAATGTACAATAGCGATAATAACAATGTGTATATGGACTGTTACACACGTATGGAAAGTGCTAATGATATATCAACAATTACTGCACCGCATTTAGTTGGTGAGGACGTGCAAATCGTTGTAGATGGTTGGGATCGACCAATCAAGAAAGTACCACCAACTACAATCATCAATATTGATGGAAAATGCCAAAGCGTTGCAGTTGGACTAGGATATACAACTAAAATGCAAATACCAAGCATTGAAACACAAGTACAGGATGGCACATTGCAGGGGCGATTGATTACTATGAGTAGAATGTCAATGTATCTACTTAATTCACATGGCGGCAAAATTGGAAAGTGTTTCGATGTCATGGATGAAATAGTGTTACCGCCAAAGAAATTATTTAGCGGTGATAAAGTATGTGTGTTACCAAAAGTTGGCAGTGGATGGACAACTAACTCATCCATCTGTATTATGCACGATAAACCGTATCCATTTAACCTTTTAAGCGTTACAAGAGAGGTAGAAATAGGCGGAGGATTCCCAAATGTTACAGGACTTTGA
>FLSG01000012.1_pt1 | contig 11422 bp, 18 predicted proteins | sample 1550511 | NCBI WGS metagenome assembly FLSG01 (sample SAMEA4031768, study PRJEB14383) | metagenome | biome: human; feature: oral; material: saliva | place: Philippines | collected 2014
TTTATTTTTATAAATTATAGGGAATTTAAAGTTACAAAAGTATATATAAAACTCTATTTAAGCCTATTATATCAACGTTTATGAGGTGTAACTTTGGGTGTAAACTTAGCCATTTAAAGTTACACTCGATACGGATAAACGTTGATATAATCACGTTTTGTATTTTTTCAAAGTTACACCAAAGTTACATTTGATTTTTTGATTTGTAACTTTGAAATTAGAAAGTTACACCTCAAAGTTACACCCTACGAAACCCTTTTTGAGGTCCGTAAACTCCAAATCTTGATGTTTTTTCTTCCTTAACCCACCCAACTATATTACTAATTATTTGATTTATCTCTTTAGCTTCTTGTCGTTTCATATACTTAATGTCTCCACGTAAACACTCTTCATAAATCTCAGCTGCACATACTTTATTTCTAAATACTAGCTGTGAATCATCAACTGTATATGTCCCGGATAGGAATGAAATCCTTTTGTTCTTATCTAGTGAATACCAGTCAGGTAAGATAGGCCTGTCAAGGAATTCCTTAATTAATCCTTCTCGCATGTTAACCTCTCTATGCTGCTCACGTGCCATATTGGCCAACTCTTCGGCCTCCTTGCTAAGTTGTAAGCTTTCCCCCATTACAAACAGGGTATATGCTTCAGCCCACACTTGATCAACTTCATTAGGTAAATCATCCCAAACGCTCTTTTTAATCTCTCCTAAGCAAATGTCAATTGGCCAAAAACGTCTATTACCTGTTGGGTCTTTTAGAAATTCATCATCATTAGAAGTTCCGTAAAAAACACACCTTCTAGGATATTTGCTTGTACGTCTTCCGTAAGCTTCCCTGTAGATATCCTCACTTTTACTTAGGAATTGCTTAATTGCATTTGTATCATGTCTATTCATAGCTGTAAGCTCTCCAACTTCTACAATCCAGCTACCCTGGATAAGTTCAGAAGCTTCTTTGCCTTCAAAAGTTTGTAAGCTGTCATTGAACCAATCTTTACCTAATATAGAAAAGAATGTACTTTTACCAACTCCTTGAGGCCCAGCTAGAATTGTCATTACATCGAACTTTACACCACCAACAATGGCCCTTGATACAGCTGCTACTAAACTTTTTCTAATAGCCTCCCGTGTAAATGCATTGTCCTCTGCACCGAAATAATCTATAAGAAGAGTATCAACTCTAGGCACTCCGTCCCAGGTAAGAGATGTTAGGTAACGTTCTACATAGTTTATTCTGTTTCCATCGCTTACTATTAATAAGGCTTTATCCTGTTTATCTTGACCAGTAATTTTATATACACTTTCTAGATATCTAGCAAAGGATGCATCATCAACTTCTGACCAGTCCCTGTGTTCCTTGCTTGCATCATAATGTCTATCCCATGGTAGCTTACCAAACACTAACCCTCTGTTACTGAAAATATCAATAGCTATTTTATCTTTTAAATTTGGGTCATTCTCCAGGATTAAAACTATATTATTAATAGTCTTTTGGATTCTACCTTCTTCATTTCTCTCAAGCTGCGTTAACCAATCAAGCTCATCATCATTTTGATTATCATCATCTCCTACTACATTGAAAACATCTTTAGCATTCGAAATCAACTCACTGTTTAATAATGCAGCTACTTTATCATCAGCAAGAGCTAGTTTTTTCATAGCTGAGTAAGAAGGATATTTACTAACAGGAGTACCATCCTTAACATGCTCGTCTAGGTTGCTGAACTTGTGTATTCTGATTAAGTCAAAAGCATTAACTAGTTGGCCGCTGCATGGATCTGTTGCGTGGTGTGAGTATAAGAATTTATTATCATATAGCACCGCACCACCTGAAGTAGTCCCACCTGTAAAAGTATATCTATCAGGGCTTGCTGTAGCTTCATAAAGTCCAGGTATGAAAGTTTGTATAGCTGATGTAATATCATATACCTTACAGAATGCACCAACTAATCCGTTTTTTGTTAGCGGGTCTTGTTGTCTTGCAAGTAGTTGTTTTTGTCTAGTATCTTGACCAGGAACATGAGGCCAAGTCGTGATATCAGTCCAAACAGCATACATATTAAGCACGCCTTTTCTACTGCAAAATTGACCTGGATAAAACTGATAAATGTACTCGCTATCTGATGAACATGATGGATAGTACATAAATCTGTTAACCTCAAATGTTGTAGGATCACAATTCTCTATCCCTAATAAACTACCTAACTTTCTAGCTATTGGTTCGTACTCATCAGGTGTACAGCTTTCATCAAGAGGAATTAAAACCCTTAATCTAGGTGTATAATTGCTATGCTTTCTAGTTGAATAAACAACCGCCGTACAGCCTAAAGCACCTACTCTTTTAAGAATGTCATCTGTCATATTAGGTTGGATGTTATCGAGATCTAAACATACAATATCACGACTTAATATATTAGTTGCTTTTCTTCGGCCATCTAATAGCTTAGCACCAGTAAAGCCCCCAACGTCTTTTAATTCATCTTGTTCTGACTTTTTAAGCTTAAGAAATTCATCATATTTCTCTTGAGTTCTAACAGGAGATTTTAAAGTTTCCACAAAATCTAACCAACTAATATCTGTATTTTGCCATATAGTCGCTTTTCTGTGATTTGCCTTAGCAATTCCTAATAATCTATTTGCTTGCACTTTTTAACCTCCTTTCTTAATCCTTCATATAATATTTAGTTTCAAATCCAGCACCTTTTAATATTAATCCTGGAGCCCATGGTATTGGCTCGGCTAAAATATTATTTACATCTTCTAGTTTTTCGTCATCGTAAGCATCTATTACCACTTCATCGTGGATATGCATTACTACATCATAATTTCTATCGTAAAGTCTCATCAGTGTTTCAGCTAAACAATCCCTTGCTATTGCTTGAACAATGTTCTCGACTAGCTTTCCACCATATGTAGAGTTAACTTCCCATTTTTTAGTTGTTTGGTTAACTCCGTAATAGTGAAGAGCATCTTTATTGAATTTGTTTTGCTGTAAGAAAGGTTTGGGATAGAATAATTTTCTACCACTTGGCAATTTAACGGTTATAAAATCTAAACCGTACATCATATCCCATTCCCTTCTAATTTCTAAGCTCTGAACAAATTGAGTTCCGTTGCCGTTCATCGCTTGTATAACAGCATCTCCTACTGCATACCACAAACGGACAATATTTTTATTTGCATCCCTCCAACGAACTTTAATATCTGTTAATTCTTCGCTTGAGAGCCCCATTCTATCGGCCCCCATCGCTATTAATGCTGATTCACCTCCTTGATATCCAAGAGCTAATGTTGCAACTTTACCTCTTTGTCGTAAGCTGTACTCAGGGTTTCCTTTTTTAATCTTGTCAATAGGAACGTTGAACATTTGGCTTGCTGTTGCTTCATAGATTTTTCCGTGAGTAGCAAATACCTCATTTACCCACTCTTCCCCAGCAAGCCAGGCAATCACTCTTGCCTCAATTGCACTAAAATCACTTATTATAAACTTATCTTTACTAGTTATAAAAGCTGTTCTTACTAACTGACTTAATATATCCGGAACGTTTCCATATAAGAGCTTAAGCCCTTCAAAGTTTCCGTTTTTTGCAAGATCTCTAGCATCATCTAATGTATTGATGTAGTTTCTAGGTAAATTTTGTACTTGAACTAATCTACCAGCCCATCGACCAGTTCTATTAGCTCCGTAAAACTGTAACAATCCTCTTACTCTATCATCACTACACATTGCATTTTCCATAGCTGCATATTTACTAACACTAGTTTTTCCTAATTGCTGCCTTATCTCTAGAACTCTTTTAACTTTCAAAGGTAAGTTATCTCTTGATAAAAGATCTGATATATCATCTTTTGTCAGTCCTGGTAAATCTTCATCTATTTGACTTTCTACCCAGCTTTTCAATTGAGTAATGCTGTTAGGATTTTCAAGGCCCGTTATTTTTTGAGCTTCATCTGTTAATTTCTCAGTACTTTCAGCATCTATTCTTAGAACTGAATTAACTAACACTTTATCAACTTTAACACCGTTAGCATTCATCAGGATATCCATTTCCCACAGCTTCTGTTCTTTTGTAGGAACTTCAAAGGCTTTTAAATATTGATAAATTGTATATTCAGCCTCCACATCTTGCATATTATATTCACAGTAAAGCTTCCATTTATCTAAGTCGTGATGTGGGTCATTCCAAGTTCTACCACCGTTAGATTTAGTAGGCTTACAAGGGACTGAAAAATATTGAATTAATCTATTTCCTGTTGTAAGCTTCTTCTTATCTTCTGAAATTCCAATAGCTTTACCAGTCATTCCTAATCCAGCAGGCAAGCCTAAATATGTTGCGTGAAACATTGTACATCTCCATTGAGTTATATTCGTTTCATATCCTGCTTGATTAAGACAATACCACTCAAAAGCTGCGTTATAAGCGTGCTTGATACAATCCGGATTATTTAGTAATTCTAGAATATTATCAGGGATTTTTTCTCCTTGCTTTAAATCAACTAAAATAGTTGGGCCATCGTTTAGTTTGTAAGAAAATAGCAAAATCTCAAAATCTTCAGATTGAGCATATTTATAAGCTCCACTTTTAGAAATGTTAACACTACTACGTGTTTCAATATCTACATTTAAATGTTGCATAATTTCCTCCTAAAATCATAAGGGGGATAAACCCCCGATACTTTTATTAAAGTGGTAATCCAGTAATAGGATCTACACCAAAAGTATTTTGATTTTGTTGAGGTTGTTGCACTGCTGCTTGTTGCGGGTTAGGGAACGGGTTCGGGTTCGCTGCACTACCTATAGCTGTAAATAATTTGTCAGCTGCTACAGGTGCACCTCCTAACACTTCCCCATCTCTAACTTTTTGAATATGAGTTAATCCAAACCCTACACCTTTTTTACCAGTGTGCATATAAGGGAAAACATTAATAGCTACGTTTGCATAAACTCCTGAATATATTTGTGACTGGTCAAGAATAGGTTGAACGTTTTGGTCAACTATTTGAGGTTGTCTATCAGCGTTTGAGCTAGCTGTAAATACCCAACATCCTTTACACTCATCTCCAAAAGGTGTACCATCTTGTTTAACTCCGTCCCCATCATGAATAGGGTTAGCTACAACCGGAGGCATTACACCATTCCATTTTTCATTTAAACCTTTTTGAGCAGCTGCTTGAATTGCTGCATCTAATCTTTGTTTACTTGCTAAATCGCTTTTTGGTAACAAAATTGTTGTGCTATATTTAGCCTGTAAATCCGGATTATTTGAATATGGTTTAAATACATTTACATAACTTAATCTCACGTTTTGAACTACTGCTGTTGTTTCTGTTGTCATAATTTTAAAATCTCCTTTAATATATATTAATTTAATGGTTTAAAAATGCTTGTTGCATTTACTTTATTTGATATTGCTGGTCTTTTATCATTTTCAAAAACTAAAGTAGGTTTACCCTCACTAGTAACGACCAAATCTCCTACTAAAGCTGTAAACTGTTGTTTACCTAACGCTTTTTCTAATTTAGCTAAGGTTAACGGTACTTTATCATATATTATTGCCTCATCTATTCCCCCTTCTATTAATTTATTAATTGCCTCATCTTGATTAGTCCATGAGCGGGATGTTCTTCCAGCTACAGCCTTAAGGCCTTTTACTTCTTCTCCTTTGAGGCACATATCTAATGCATAAGCTTTTAAATCAGCAACCCATTTAGCTATGTCTTCTCCTCTTGAGATATATTCGTATAATTTATCTTTAGGGATCTCATTAGGTTTTAACTTTATTTCAGATTCTAAAGATAAATTATTCTCAGCTCTTGCGGTGCAAATACCACGGGCCTTACAGAACTTACAAGCCTTAGCTGATGGAACTAGTTCCCCATTACCTCCTAATGCTTTTTCAGCTTGAACTTTGAAATAATCTCCCCACAATAACAATTCAGTTAGAGATATCTCCCAGGTAGAAAAATTATTAATTCTAGGTTGTACAATATTCAGTTCAATTTTATCTAGGTTGTATATTAGGTTAAAAGCATCATAAGCCCCTAATGCATATAAGATTAGCTGTTCATTTTGTTCAGATGAAACAGGAACGCCCTTTCCATATTTCAAGTCAATGATTGAAAGTGTTGAACCGTGAATTAAAATACAGTCACAAGTCCCAAATCCACCATCTACCCATCTAGAAAAGTCAACTCTTTTCTCTATCTCAATATATGGATTAGATGGAAAGCTTAAGGCTTTTTCTTTTATAAAATCTACATAAGTATCAGTGTAAGATTCCATTTCAACTTGATACAGTTCATTTTCTTTTAATTTTTTGATGGCTGCATTTAGCTTTCTTTTGACAAACCCTTTAGGGTCTAAATAGTGTTTGAGCTTTAACTCGCTCATCTCGTGAGCCAATGTCCCTTCTTGAGCATAGATAGATTCTTTATCAGGAATTCCATCCTCCATTTGAACACTACCAGGACATGTAGCCCACCTACTAGCACCACTAGCACTAAGCTTTGCGTGAGCCCTTTCTTTGTGGTTAATATCAGTCATTAAATATCAGCTCCTAATTCTCTTAATTTAAGTGCAAATGCTCCAAAATTATCTTGAGAAAGATGTGCTAATGATATAGCGTTGAATTGTTGTAACAAAGCTTGTAATTGAGCGATTTTCCCTCCTTGCACTAGAGCAGCTGAAGCACGTTGAATATCTTCTAATGTATAAGTTTTTTCGCTAACTGGTACTTGAGTAGTTTGTACAGCAAGCTCTACAGGTGCTACTGTTTGTGTAGGTGTAACTGGTGTAACTAGTTGTGTAGGTGCTGTAGGCTCTACTGGTGTAATTGGATGAACAATATCCGGAGTTACAACTTGAGGAACTCCTGCATAAGATCCTTTTCCTAATTTAGAAAGGACATCCTCTAATAAAACTACATCATCTTTACTTGCTATAATTACATTTACATTTACGTTTAAATCCATTTTTCTAATCTCCTTTAATACTTTCGTTTTTTATTTCTTCCCACTCGAAGACTTTATTATCTAATATATCCATTGCTTCTCTTAGCCTTCTTCTTTCTAAACTATCAAACTCAAATAAGCCTAAGCATTCATCAATTTTATTAGATGTAAATCTTAATTCTTTTAATTTATCTGTTAGCCTCATGTTTGCCATTTCGTCTATCCTCTTTTTCTTTAATAAAATCTTCTAACATTTTTAACCCATTTAGATGAATTACTTTAATATTCTTATCTTTAATCAGCTCCATCTCCTGGTCATTTAGAAGGCTGTGCAGCTTATCAAATGGACTAAAGTCTTCATGTTGATGGGTAGTTTCTTCAGAACGTTTCTCGCTAGCTTTTTTACCTTCTAAATCATTAAGCCAAAACTCACAATATCTAATTATTTTATTAATGTCGTCTTTTGGGTTATCATGCTTTCTATTAGCTCTTATTCCATATTTCAGTATGTTAGCTTGACACACACTGCCAAAATCTTCTACTACTTCCTGAATTAAATCTATTGTTTCAAAATTTCCAAATTTATAATGATTTGGATTAATATTATCTTTTACCACTTGCAATTTCTCCTTTTTTATGATATTTTATAGTTGAAAATTTATTTAAGTAGTCGTTGTTTTAAACGGCTATTTTTTTATTTAATACCCCTCTTTTTGTCGTTGGATATTTACCATTGATTTTTTCTTATAAGCTTCAAACAGCTCATCTAATGAGTAATAAAGCATTGCTATATCAAGAATTAGCTCTAATGCAAATTCAGTAGTTTGAATGTAAACAGTATTACCAACTCTTTTATTAAAAAGATATCCTGTTTCAATTTCATTTATCATTGCTTTTTTATGATCTCTATTAGATATTCTTTTTAGAATGAATCTACATCTTTCTATACTGTAAACATGTCTATCATCGTTAAGTAGAGATAATGTAAATGCTAAACAATCAGCTAATTCATCTAGTTGTTTTTCTTTTGGTGTTTTATTTAACTTCCAATCTTTGAAAAGCCCTATAGCGTTATACCATTCATGGAATTCCTCACAAAGAGCTGTTTCTATATGCTGCCTATCCCATATCTTCATATGGCTATCAACTTTTCTTTGCAATTCCTGAAGCTCAGTTAATGTTTTATGCAATTCAAATTTATTCATATCAACCTCCTAATTAAAATATTTTTTTGCAAAATCTTTATCAAACAAGAATTGAATTATTGCTATTAATCCGGTTGACACACCGCCTATTAATTGCCAATCAACATTTGTTAATGTCAAGAAGCAAATACTCACAACGGCCACAGTCCAGTAAATCACGTTTAATTTATCTTTCTTTATTTTTCTTTTGAGCATTTTGTCGTTCCTCCACTCTATTTTTTTGATTGATATAGTTGTAAATTCTAACTTTATTAAATGTTTTATTTGTTGCTAAAGTCCCTTGGATGAAAAGGTAAGAATCTTCAAGCCCTTCAATCTCTTTAATGAATTTATTGAACTTATCTTTTGATTTGTCCATTTCTAAAATTTTACGTAATATAGTTCGTTTAACCCAATGATCTGGATTCTTCATTTTATCTGAATAAGCGTCGTAAATTTCCTGCATCTTAATCACCTTCTTTCAATTTGTTTAAGAAGTACAATAATCATTGTCATCTTTTTCCTCCTCTTAAAGGAACAACTTTTAAATTCTTAGGTATAATTATCTGAATGTAATCTAAATTTACATATTGTATAGTCGATTTATCAGTTGTTATTTGCACGAAACTATTTGATATTTCGGCTATTTCTTTTGGAATATCGTGAGATAAAGTACAATTTTCTAAATATGTATCATCTAAAAAAATTAATTTCTTTATTTCCATCCTTGCACCTCCTCTCTCTTGTGTTATAATTACCTCAAAGGAGGTGAATTATAATGAATGATATTTCTTTAAATTATTCTTTAGTTTTGACAGATGGTGAAATCAATATAGACACATCTTTTGTTGGTGACGATAAAATTACAAGAATTATTATCGAAAACAATGAAGATGTTATTGCTCAACTTCAACTTTTGCCTAAAGATGTAATATTATATTTTGAGCAATATAAAGATAGAATCACACTTAAATCAAATAAAGAATTAATTCAAAAAGAAGATAAAGTTTATATTAACTTTTAATTTTCTCTACCCTCAATTCAATAGAGTTGGGGGTAATTTTTATGCTTGAATAATTTTTTGCATCTGTAAGTACTGTTTCAGATTTTAATGTTTTTTTATTATTTATAATTTCCTTTTTATTTTTTGAAAAACAATAACTTCTATCAAACACATCTAACTGTAACCAAGATTCAGCATATAATTTACTGTTCTCTTCATAAACCGTTAGATAGTGTTTGGTACTTAGTACTACTTTAGAGACTAATCCGACAGTTGCTAATGTTAGTGCTATTTTTGTTTTATTTTTCATCACCACTCCTCCTTCTACTCCACAAAAACTGTTTAAAAAACGATAAATTGCCCGTAATATAAAATATGTAAAACAGTAAACCTAAATAACATAACTCAAAAATAATAAATGCTATAAATTCGTTAATCGTTGTCATCCTTTTTCCCTTTGAAAGTACCAATAATTTCTGAAAGAATAGTAGTTATTAATGTGTGCAAAATCAAAATATATCCAACAATTGTTATTACATTCATTAATTCACTTTTTATCAGTTCATAATATTCAGTTATCATTTCTCACTCCTCCTTTCTTCTATCTTGAAGTAGCCTGTTGGTAATAAGTTTGTTCAGTTTCTCGAACTTCTTCTTTTAAAAAATATAAATGAACTTTGTTTTCTGGTAGTTTTAACAACTTCATAGCTTTTTTAATTTCGTTATCTTTCCATGGTCTAATATTATTTAATTTCAACGACATTGTTCGTTCTGATAATCTCATAGCGATAGCAAAATTACCTTGATTACCATAAATTTCTGTTATTCTACCTAATAGTTTACTATAATCAAATCTCATTGTTTCTCCTTTCGCTTTTTATTTGGTTCAATCCTTTGAGCTATCTTAAGTATACTACACCTTTTTTCTTTTGTCAAGAATAAAATTTCAATTTTTTTGAACTTTCAACTTGAACTTTTTGTTCAAATAGTGATATCATAATAACAAATAGGAGGAAAAAAGTTATGGCAACTTCTACTGAAAGAATTAATCAAATAATGAAAGAAAAAAAATTAAGACAGATAGATGTTCTTAATTTAGCTAAACCATTTCAAGAAAAATATAATATAAAATTTTACAAAAGCCATTTATCGCAATACGTAAATGGTAAGTCAAACCCTGATAACGAAAAGATATTTTTATTATCAAAAGTATTTGGTGTTTCCGAAGCGTGGTTGCTTGGCTATGATGTACCAAGATATAAAGTTACAGAAGAATTTGATAAAGACATCGCCCCTAAACCTCAAGGCTTAAAAATCCCAGTATTAGGTACAGTCGCAGCAGGAATACCTATTTCAGCTGTTGAAGATATATTAGACTATGAGGAAATTCCTCAATCATGGCAAAATCAAGGGGAGTTTTTTGGATTAAAGATAAAAGGTGATAGTATGAAACCAGATATAAACGATGGAGACACTGTTATCGTAAAACAACAATCAACAGCTAACAATGGAGATGTGGTTATCGCCCTAGTAAATGGTGATGATGCCACATGTAAGAAGTTTGAAAAGCTTGATAATGGAATAATGCTAATATCTAATAATTCAGAATACTCACCTATGTACTTTTCAAATGAAGAGGTTATTACTAAACCAGTAGTAATCGTTGGACGAGTTGTTGAGTTAAGAAGGAAGTTTTAAAGGGAGGGTAAAATGGAATTATATCTAACAGATAAAGAAGCTCAGAAGCTTTTGAGTATTTTAAAGGTTATATTTGAAAAACATAATAAAACAATAAAAGAAGATGAACATACAAGTGGTGATATAAAAATTCAATCCACAACAGGTGAAAAATTTATTTTATCTTATAAGTATTCATTAAGAAGTAAAGTATTTAACTTTAGGGAGGTTCGTTATAATCATACACTATTCAGAATTAATATAAATAACAACTTTCATAAAAATGCTGATGGTGAAATAGTACGTGGAAATAGAATAAATATATTTTCTGAACAAGAATATATAGATAAAAATGACGGATACACTCATTACAAAGCCTTTCCTTTACCTTATGAAAACATTAAAAATACTGATGATTTTATAATAATATTAGACTCTATATTAAAATTCTCAAATACTGACAAAAACGATAATCTTTCTATACAAATACAAAGAAATCTTATATAATAAAGTAAAAGGAGGTGTTCTTACAATGGATAGCAATAAAATAAAAGATTCCTATATAGAATACATAAAAGAGAATACACATGTTAATCTATTGGAAGG
>FLSG01315466.1_pt1 | contig 11160 bp, 9 predicted proteins | sample 1550511 | NCBI WGS metagenome assembly FLSG01 (sample SAMEA4031768, study PRJEB14383) | metagenome | biome: human; feature: oral; material: saliva | place: Philippines | collected 2014
CAGGTAGGGTGAGACATTGTCGAGGTCCTTTGAAGATCGCGGGGGTAGAAAGTCCGCTCATCATCAAGGACCTCGACCTCTACCCGCAACCCCTGACCACGAATCGGTCACCCACACTCAACTCGGAAGAGCCCTTATACGGTGATGACGATGAGCTGCTGGAGCGATCCTGGCAGGCCTTCCAGGGCATCTGCGCAGCAATCAATGAACACTGTGACTTTCATGTTGCTGTTACCTCATGTTCAAAGAATCTCTCTAAAGTTGACGACATCTACGTCGATGCGCGTAAGCGTGCGTTCGAAGGCGCGTTGGAGCAGCTAAGTAAGCCGACTCGACTGATCGTCGCTGATGCAATCACCACAGGTGTAACGATGAGTCAGGGGCGCCGTCAAGCTGTCATGAAAAGCGATGTCCACTTAGTTGCAGATAAACGTCAGTTAGCGGACCACCCTCCCGTGTTTCAACGAGATACCGCGTTGGCATATGTGTCCCAGTGGGGGGATCCGATTTTGTGGGCAGCTGACGTAACTGCTATGGCGGGCCGTGAGCACGCCAATGGCGATAGCACACTGCTGTTAAAACTAGCGAAGGATCCACGTGATGTTTTCACAGATATCGGCATGACCCCCTCCCAGATGGAACAGCCTCGGCCAAAGCTGGGGGATAAGGTGGAAGCGCGGCTCACGCAGATCAAAGCCGCCTCGTTCCAACAACAGATGCGCCACGCGCCCCAACCTGCCCCACCTCCCGTACGCCCGACACCGCCGCAAGCACGGCACCCTCGGCGCGACGACCCGCCCCCGCGCCGAGGCCCCTCCATCCACTAACACACTAACAACCTAGTCTACTTGTTAGCTAGGTGACTAGCGTGTTAGGTGACTAGTTTGTTGGTGGGGCGAAAAGGGAAGCAATGAAGGATTCTGCCAGCGGCGTGTGCCCCGCGTTGGTGGCGTCTAGGAAGGCGTCGAAGAGTTCTCGGTGGTGTTCTTCCTCCTCGGCGTCGACGCCTGACCCTAATGCGGTGGGGGTCTGCGCACTCCAGTAGGAGCCTTTATCTGTGGCGCTTTGTCCCCAGGGCGGCGCAGGGTTCCCAGTGACCAGTGTCAGGACGCGGGGAGTGTCTTCGAGGACGCGCAGCATGAGGGAGGTGCCAACGGTGGGGGCATCCATGCTGACGTAGGCTTCGGCGTAGGCTGCTTCCAAGGCAGCCAAGTGAGCCACGGTCAGAGGGTTTTCCCACCAGCGTGCGCGTACATAGTAGTCAGCCATCCCGCTGGGGGAGCGCAGGGAACCCCACGTAGCGTTGAGATAGTCCACGAAGGCATACAGACTCTCCCAGGCGACGCGTCGCGTACCGGGGTCAGCGATAAAGCGAGGGTCAAACACGTGCACCGAAGCCCCGCCAGTAGATGCAGGGACGGTGGGAGCGGCAGCCATGTCAGCCACAGCATCCATGACGACGGACAGCGCGTTTTCAAGGGCACTGATGCGGTCTCTGATTCCGTCGTAGGGGTCGCTTACCATGTCATCCTCATCCACTCAACGTCGCCACTCACCCCGCTGGCGAGATATTCGTTGTAGATACTAGTGCCTTCCTTGACGAGGAGGCCCCATGTGGGATCCTCAGCAATATCGGGCAGGTCAATCATCGTGGCCTCATGGCCCGGGGCCAGGAGCACGGCGTGCCCGACGGCGATGTTTTGAATGTCCGAGGCGCGCAGGGCATGGCGATGTTCCGTGTGCGTGGACACGCTGCGCCCCTGGTTCGAGGTGGACACCGAGGAGCGTTGCGCCTCAAACTCACGCGAAAGGGTCGCAATCTGCTCATTCCACTCAGGATCCTTGCTAGACCCCATGATGTAGGTCAAGCGCGCCTGCTGGAAAATCGTTTTCGCTTGAATGGCGCCCCAGCGGGCCTCCATTTGGTGTATGTCTTGGAAAATAGCGCACATGAACAGGCCGCGGCCCGCGCCCTCGGAGAACATGGCTCCCAGGTTCGGTAGGGGCGCGATGTTCGCGGCTTCATCGAGGACGAAGGAGATAGCCGGCACGTGCCGGCCACCCGGCTTGCGGGCCGACATGGCGCGCGCAACCTCGTAGATGTCATTGACGAACATCGTGGTAATCGCCGCCAAAGCACCTTCAGAATCAGGAGAGAGGACCCAGAGGGTGTCACGTGAGGAGATGAAGGCATCGACGTCGAAAGAGTCTTCCACGCTCGGGGTGAGCATCTCGTAGACGGCGGGGATCATGAGCGGTTCGAGGGCGCCCTGGATCGTGCCGATGAAGCCGGCGGCGGTCTCAGGTGCCATCTCCACCATGAGGTCATTAAGAGCGCCCGCCATACGCACCGTAGTGGGGCCCTTCGCGCGCTCCAAGATGGCCACCGCTTCGCGCGGATCAGATACCCACGCCTGGATATCAGCAATCGTGCGATCCCCCAACGCCGCCGCGTGGAAGAGATACCCCAAGATCTGGGCGCCGCGCTCAGCAAACCACCTGGAGTTCCCTTCCCCCATGGCTTTCGTGGACCCCAAGGCCAGCGCCGCGCCGCGCCGACGCGCCACATCAAAATCATCGCACCCCTCAACCGGGTTCCACCGCACACGCACGGGCCCTGTGGCCACGGATAAGGGATCAAACGAAAAAATCTGCGACCCCGGAGCCGCCACCTGACGAGCCCTCCACGTCAAATACACCCCATCAGCTTTCGTCGACGTCGCCACCACCGCCCCAGGCGCCTCAATCACGCGCCTAGCCACAATCGAGCGGGTTTTACCGCCGCGCGTCTGAGAGACCACCATCTCTGAATCCTCCTGCTGGGCATACAACTTCTTACCACGCAGGGACCCGATCAAGCGCACCAGCATCTCATCGCGTGCGCCCGAGGCCTCCCCTAAGAGCGCGTCGGATAAAATCCGCTTCGCCTTCGCAGTGGCCGCCTTCTTGCGCATGTCCTTGAAGGCGTCATGTTCCCCACCCTTACTGTCCGTGCGTGTCGAGACTCTGAGCCATAGCCACACGATGGCCCCCATGATGATCAGGAAGATCACCAGGGAAACAGCCAGGGTCAGGGGCGGCAATCCTACGATCTGATGCAGGCGCATCATGCCGGGGAAGCGCGCGCCCGTCAGCCAGCACGCCAACGCTGCGCACCCCACGTAAATCCACAGAGTGACCAGCGCGATGCTCACGTTGCGCAGCGTCCTTGCTTCACTGTCCATGAGAAGCCTCCTTCTCGTCGTCGTTGAGTGAATGGAATGCGTCGGTCAAGGTGGCGCGGCTCTTCATGGCAGCGTCGGTCGTTGCCACGCTCAGCTCAAAATCGCTGACCATCCACGAACACACGAGCGGGCGGCCACCACCAATCTTGACAACACAGATCCCCGTCCCCAGGTTCTGTAGGAGCGGCGCCCACTCCCCCACATCCCAGCCGAACAACTCGCACACAGCGACCGCGTCATCGGCTTTATCCTGCCGGAACACAAACGCGGTCTGCGATTCCTTGATCATCGAAATAGCCGGGGAATCTGGGGAAATATCACCCGGATGCTGCAAGATCGTCATGTTCGAGATGCCCAGGCCGCGCGCCAGTTTGGCGTTTTTGCGAGCAATGCGCGCGAAATCGCCTTCGGTGACGTGCCAGGCCTCATCGACCACAAAAAGGGTGGGCACCGTTTCGCGTGAGCGGGCGATCATGGCATGCAACCAGGTGTTGAGCACGCTCATCATGATGCCAACAGCTGCACCCTCATCGGGCAGGGACGAGATGTCGAACACCGTCAGGGCGCCCGAGACGTTCACACCCTCACTTGTCGGACCGTCAATCAGACCCGCCAGCTCTTCGGTGACCATGCGCTCCAGAGCGAAAGCGACGTCCCGGCCCCATTCCGCCAGCACATCAGCGCTGGAAATACCGGGCATTGACTGCTCGACAGGTTCAAGCAGGAACTGAGTCACGTCCCCCACGTGCGCGACGCGCCCCTGCCTCTCAGCTACGCGCGTCGCACTTTCCCTGGCCACGCGCAACGCCTTACGTTCACGCTCATTCAGCGAGCGGCCCACCGCTGCCGATGCGACCGTCTCCAACAAGAGCTGCTGACCAGCAACACCATCAATACTCTCACCCGCAATCAGCGGGTCCAAGATGTTGATGCGAGTACCACCACCGCCCACTTTCAAAGTGATCGGCGTATACCCCAAGGTGCGAGCGAGCGTCGAATACTCCCCCGCGCGCGTACCATCACCCAAGGCTTGCAGCTTCTTATCCACGATCACCACACGCCGGCCCACCATCAGGTTGCGCAGCACCCAGGTTTTCGCCGAGACTGATTTGCCCGACCCCAAGTCTCCGAACGTCACAATGTTCGGAGAAGAGAACCCATCGTTGCCATACAAGGTGAACGGGTCATGAAAAATCGGACAACCACTCTCCACATCCACACCGAGAGCCAAGCCAGCCGTCGTCGTGGAAGGACGTGCCTCCGCCAGAGCAACACCGCGCATCTGTCGCGTGGTCGACGCCAAAGGCTCCATGCGACGCGACCGCATGGAACGACGCACCAGCGCCGGCCAACGCGGCACCGCTCCACGCACCACTACACCACGACCACTAGCACCCTGGCTAACAAGTCCACTAGCATCATCATCCACTAGCACACTAACACCATTATTAGCTATCACCCTATTATCCTCGTGTACTTGCACACTCACACCACTCACCGTCCTTTCTTCCATGCCAGGCCCATGCCGAGCATCCACGGCAACACCTGGTCCTGCCGGTAACGCAGCCGCACAGGATTCTCGATGAAGCAGTCCTCCAGGGCCGCCGCCATATGGCGCGCCGCGTCCCTCCACGTCTCAGGGGAGGCATGAAGCCCCACAGCCATGCTCCACCGCACGCCACCGGCCTGCATTTCCGGCGCAAGATCACTCACGCGCACCGCACTCGACCCCGCTTGCGCGTCCTCCTCCCCCGTTGACACCGTGCCCTGAGTCTTATGCAGATGCGCCAAATCGCTCGTATGATCGGCGCGAGCAGCTTTCACAGCCTCAGAGCGCGGCTGCACTTCTGCTGCAACAACGAACGTGCGCACCGGCACCCCCTCCACATCACGCAGTGCCCGATACAGCCAATCCCGGCTCATCCACCCCGGAACAATATGCGAGGCGGGCACCTCCCACAGCGAGGACCTCCACACCCCTGCAACCCCATCAATATCGACACACCAGCCATCATCGGTCACCTCCCACGACGGCCACACCCCCACCCACGAGTCAGTGATCCCGTCAAGATCATCAGGAGAAAACGACGGATCCATCATGTGCCGAGCCAACGCACCACGCCCCAACACCGACAACGGACGCATCGCAATACCCAACCCATCCGCACGCTCCACCACATTAGCAACCACACGCGCAACAAGAACAGCCGCCGACATACCACGCTCCATCGCCACAACTCCTTCGACCGGAATGCGCAACGTCACCCAGGTACGCTGAGCCGACGCCACACGCGACAACTCATCAACAATCTGCGCATAAGAGGTCACAAGTTCACCACTGGGCGAGGCCGCCGCCAACGGCACCACCCACGCCACATGATCAGTTGCATCCCAGGCCATAATGCGCGCCGTCTGCACCACATGAGACACCGGGGAGGACTCAGACGACAAATGCGCCAACAACGCACTCCAAGCCTCACCCGACGTGCGACCGCGCCCCTGCGCTTCGACCACAGCCGTGAAATACCCACCCGCAGCACCACCATCCGCAACACCCGCATGCTCCCCCACACCAACGACACCAACCGGGGTCTCCACATCCTCAAACAGGATCGACCCCAGACCCGCCGGCGCAACCTCACCCGCCCCAGCGCGCACACCAGCCCAACCCCGTACCGCCCACGAGATGCGCGTGCGCACCCACAACGACAGCGAGCTATCCAGCCCCACCATCGGTAGATTCACGCGGACAACAAGGCCCCAGCCCACGCCAGCAATCAAAGCACCCACCAACAAAGCCAGGACCGAGTGCCACATGAACATCACCACGGCAGCGCACGCACCGAACACCGACAGGATCACCCACTCAGGGCGCTCCATACGATCCACGCGGACCAGGGACCGCGATTTCGTGTCCCCACCCAGCCACACGCGCCCCGCATTCGTCTCAGACACCCGCGCCGTCTTCTCGCTCACGACAAGCTCCTCTCAGCAGCATCAGCCGCTCCCGCCGCCGCATCCAACAACGGCGAGGACACAGCCCGAGACACCCCCTGCACGCCCCGGCCCGCAACGCCCAGCGCCACACCAGACCCGCGAACGCCCGCGCCGGCCACCCCACCGATCCCCCGCGCAACACCACGCAGCGTATCCCCATTCAGGCGACCACCAGACCCCTGGCTGCCCCCAGGCACCAGCGCTCCCGAACCACCCCGCACCATCGCAGAACCACCAGCCCGAGGACCCCGGTCAAACCCGGCGCCCGTGCGAGGCGACCGCCGCACCACACCACCAGAAGGCACCCCAGAGCCAGACTCCCCAGAGCCAGACTCGCCACCCGCGGCCCCACCAGACGACACAACCGACCCTCCCGACGCCGCACCAGCCACACGATGCGGGCGAACCGGCGAGAACCGGCGCATACGATCCCCCAGGAACGCCGCCGCGCCACCCACAGCACCACCCGCGACCCCGCCGGAAAGGAAACCGCCACGCGAGAACCCACCCGAGGCCCCGCCGGCCACCGGAATAAACTTTGCCACCCACGCCGGCGAGACCGCCACCATCAACACAGCGATCAACGACACCGTCACACGCATCAACGTACCCATCGGATCAGAACTCCACCCATCAACCGTCGCCGAATACGCCGCCGACACCTGCATCGCCACCCACAAGAAAAACAAAATCACAGGCTTCGCAAACAACGCCGACAAGAAGAACGCGCCAACACGCTTCAACCGCTCACGCCCCTTCTCAGACGTCACAAACCCCCACATCACACCCAACGCAACAGCACTGAAATACGCCGTCACCAACTGAGCCGCCAACGACAACATCAACGCCACACCCGCAACAAAACACAAAACAAACACCAGAATCGCACCCATCCAACCCAACGGCGTCGACTCCGTCGTCATCGCCGTCGCAGGATTCAACAACGACCCAGTCAACGAATCCTGAGAAGCATCCACCAACGACTCCACACCATCACCCGCAGCATCCACCACCGTCGAAACCGAATACGCAAGAGCCGGCGTAAAAAACAACCCCACCATCCCCAACAACAAAGACGCACCCAAACGCCCAAACGCCTCCGACGCCGGAAGATTACCACGCGCAGCCCTCGCCAAACCCACAACAAAATTACCCGCCAGCAACACCAGACCAATACCCGCAGCCGCAGCATACGTCGACCGGAACCAATCAGCATCCGCCTCAAAACTAAACGCAGAATTCATCAACGAAAACGACTCACGAATAGCCCCCACACCATCCTCCTTCAACTGATTCACAAACTTCGCCACCTGACCAGAAGGATTCGACACCGCACTAATCACATCCTTATCAACACCCGCGGCGCCCGCAGCACCACCAGCCAGCCACGCCCCCATTTGCCCAATGGCACCCGCACCGCCAATACGCGCATTCATCGACGCAATAGCAGCAGTAATCGTCGAATCATTATTACGATGGTTAATATAACCAGTGCCTAGCGAATAGTCATCTACGAGATGCTGAAGAAGACCTTCATCACCTTGCCAGTCATAGAAATCGTCATACTCGAAAACTCCGGAAGCACTAACATTCTGAGGCGCATAACCACAGTCCCAGCTCCTAAAGACAGTGAGATACTCACTCTCCACACCAGTGGCCTGAAACGCCTGAAGGCACACCGGCCACCACGCGCTCCACATTTTCACAAATGCCTCAGGGGTACCCTGACTAGGATCATCGGAATACGCCTGCGCGATCTGTGCTTTCTGCGCATCCGAGAGCATGTCCACCGTCAACTCCTCAGGCCACGCCTCAGGATGATCAGCAAACGCCGCGTGCGCGCCCGCCACACACACGCCCACCGCAACAAGGGCAGCAACAACAATGCGCACGGCATATCTCCGTGCTCCTCGTCCCCAAGATACAAGACCCGCCATCATGACGCCTTCCCCCACTCACCATTCTTATTCTGAAAATAATGAACACCCTGCGACGCAAACAGCGTGCGCGACACAATCTCCCGCGCCTCATCAGTGACAGGACGCTGAATCAACACCGGATACTCCGTATCCACATCAATCGTCCCGCCCACATTCATCATCCGTTGATAGTTCGTCTGATCGCGCGGATCTAGCAAATGCACCAGCCGCCACGACCCATCCACCACCTGAAGCTCATAGGTACGCACAAGCCACCCAAACTCAACGTGCGCATTTCCCACCGCCTCACCAAACGGGTTATCCACGGGCATTGCGACTCGAACAACAGCCGTCTTATAGTCAGAGTCAGGATCACACTTAATCACCTGCACAACCCCAGCCTCCACACGCGGAGACACAACAGGGTAGTTACCTTCACGATCTTTCCCGGAAAACATGTCACCGAAAAAGTCTTCACCTACCGTCGATTGGAGCCTGAGGACACCTGGCACCACTCCAATCTCATCCAAAAAACTAAGCATCTCTTGTGAATTATTTGCAAGCATAATGTCGCGTCGTTCGGTGGAGCCAAAGACTTTTTGGCTCCACTCCGCGGAGGCTTGGATGGCGCCCACGCACGTCGCCGGGAAACGTGTGCCCACTCCTTCAAACCCGGGGGTGGCGCTGGTTGCGGTGGCGCCGGTGCCGGCTACAACATTGTCCATCGAGGTGTTCACCGGAGTGGGGGCCGTCGGCTTCACCGTTGGAGATGCAGACTCTTCCACGTCAGACTGTCTACTAGTAAGCATGCCTACTAGCACACTAGCTAGCAAGACCACTAGGACAACAAGGACAATAAGGATAGCTTTCTTGTTTTTCATGGCTTTTGTTCCTGTTAGCCAAAGAGACCGGCCGCGGCACCGAAGATCGTTCCCGCGCCACCCAGGCACGCGATCGCAATCAGGGGCGTGTAGATCAGTTTCGCCGCATCCGACAATGCGTCAGGGTTATGATTCACGCGTTTCGCGTGACCAAACTTCGCGATCCCGATCACCAGCCACACAGCGCACGCCAGCATGGCGAACCCCCAGATACCACCAAGCACCAAGAACGCTTTCGCACTCAACGTCGCACCGAACACCGTGATGTCCGGGTTCGTCTGATCAAACGGATTATCCACAATCGGGAAAATGAGAGAGAACATGATGGGAACTCCTAGTTGTTGATGGTTCGGTAGATGTCCATGATGGCCGCGCCCAAGCGAATGCCGGCGGCGCGGGTAGCATGCGTAAGATCGCTGTAGCGCAGCGTGTCACGCGCGTCGATATGAGCGTCATAGGGCACGGGAACCGTGTGCGCACACACGGATTCAAGCCAGACTTGTCCCATGTCTCCGACGTGCCCGGTGGGCACCAGGACGACGCGGCTGCCCCACTCCTCGCCCCACTTGGCTTCCAGGCGCCTGGCGAGCGCCAGGGTGGGAGCCAGCGCCGCCTCCGAATAATCCGTGGGGATAACAACGACGTCAGCAATGTCGAGTGCGTTGAGGAAATTCGGGGAAGCCAAAGAATTACCCGTATCGATGATCGCTTGGTCAAACCAGTCGCGCAGGGTTCCCCACACGGCGGCGAACTCGGGGGCGGTGAGGTTTTCTGCTCCCTCACGTGAGGGTAGGACCGTGTAGGCCCCGCCGTCTTGGATCACCATCGAGGAGGTGATAGTGGAGCGGGTGACCGCGCCGCGCTGCGCCGTATCAACCAGGCGCCCAACCGCCGACGACACCGCCGGCACAACCCAGCGACCACCACCGTTATCGTTGAGGTCCCACACCACAGACTCGCAGCGGGTGTTCGCGCGTAAGGTTGCGTCGATGAGCATGGCTGTCGGGGTTTTCCCGACACCGCCTTTAGGCTGGGCAACCACGATGGCCCCGCAGTGCCCGAGGGGGACGGGGGCCTGGAGGCGAGCCAGATCAACACGCGCACACCAGGTGGCTTCATCTTCCAGGCCCGCAGCACGCCCGCCCGTCAGGACGCGCAGGACGCGGGCACGCATATCAGTGCGCACACCACGATCAGGGATACGCACGCCCAGCGAGGAGGGGACAGGAACCGCGGGCACCGGCTGGGGAATCTCCTCAGCCACGGGCGCGACCACCTCGGGCCCCTGCTCTCCCACAGCGCGCACGGATGGTACAGGTGCAGGCATCGGCACTGGTTCACCTTGCGGGGCCGGCATCGCCGCCAAGCGCCGCAGGCTGTCACCACCCTGGCGCCCCTGATAACCACTGCCAGACCACAGGGGACTACTCATAGCCACTCACCACCATCAGCCGCAGAACCACTCACAACAAAGGTCACAGCAGGGGCAGACGTCGGATGCGCGCGGCGCATACCACGAATGACCAGGACGCCGGCGAGAGTCAACGCGACAATCAAGACAATGATCGCCACGGGCACCAGCCACACCCCCGTCTTCTCACCCGACGACTCCCCCACGCGCGCCACCTGAGGCGCCTTCACCACCCGCGACGACTTCGAAGACACAACAGGACGCGACGCAGGCACCCCCGCGCCACCTCGCGCGTCAACACTCATCTGACGCACCTGTTCAACCGTGGGAATCACTCTCTTCTATCCTCCCTCGTTATGCAGGCAAATCACGGCGGCCAGCCCTAACACCCACACCCTTATTAACCAACTATTAGATGGCGTATTTTCCTTCAACCCATACGATTAACCGACGCTGCACCCCTCCTTCCACGTCTGCGCGAGCGCCCAAATTCTGTCACCCACCATACGCATCTGCGTACACCCCGTGCGCGCCGCGCCCATCATGAGACAACACGACACCACACAAGAGAAGAAAGAAGAAGGAGGACCTGACACGAACAAATCGCGTCAGATCCTCCCTTCCATATCAGGTCAGATCAGAATCAACAGGCCCATCAGCAGCGGGAAGCTCAGGGACCGGAGAAGGCGCATACGACAACACCACACCCCCACGCACGAACGTCACGG
>FLSG01062035.1_pt1 | contig 10981 bp, 10 predicted proteins | sample 1550511 | NCBI WGS metagenome assembly FLSG01 (sample SAMEA4031768, study PRJEB14383) | metagenome | biome: human; feature: oral; material: saliva | place: Philippines | collected 2014
GTTCGCCCAATGATTGCGGTTCAAGCGCTTTGGGCCTTCATGGGACCTTTTGGAGACTTCATCTTGTCTAAATTCTTGCTTCGCGATGAAATCAATTACACGGTAGCTGTTGGTCTTCAAACCTTTATCAACGACCAAAAAAATCAAAAGATTGCCTTCTTTGCGGCAGGTTCGATTCTGATTGCAGTCCCAATCTGTGTTCTGTTCTTCTTCCTCCAAAAGAACTTTGTTTCAGGCTTGACAGCCGGTGGGGATAAAGGATAAAATAGAGCCTTATTTCAAACATATTTTATTTTTAAGTAGAGGGTAGTATGGTGGATGCCTTACTACCCTTCGTTAAGAATAAAATTCGCATTAGAGATTCTCTTTTTCTATCTCTAGTCCCTTTATTTTTAGAAAGGTCATCTTATGCCCTATCCTTTTAATTATTTCGCAAGTATCTTCAATTTCCGCTCTTCTTTTGCAAACCGCAAAAAACTGAGCTGGTTCCAAATGATTTTTACTTCTTTCTTTCTAATCTCTATCACACTATTACCTGTGGCTCTGCAAAATGCTCAACTCAAAACCTATCCTTTGACAACCTTTGTCAGCGATGTGTTTGATCCTTTATCAGCAGACGTTATGAAAGATATCCAAGAACACGTCGTGATCAAAGACCAAGAGCTCACCTATACAGGAAATACCCCTGTTCACAAGACTTCAAAAGGACAGGTTCTCTTGGGCCAAGAAGCAAAGGCTAGCAAAGGCAAGGAGTTAACACTCCATTTTGATCGCAAACAATTGATCATTTCAAAAGAGAATAAAGAACTCGCTACAGTCTCCTACCAGGCGATCAATCAAGAGAGCCTTCGGGATAAAAAAAGCTTCACTCAAGCTATCTCTAGCGATTGGTTCCGCGACAATCGACTTCCTGTCAGTCTCTTTCTCGTGATTTTCTCTGGCTTCTTATCGACCGTCAATTATCTGATTCTCATCCTAGGGGCCTCTTTCTTCCTCTACTTAACACGAAAATCTCGACTCTTTTCACTACAAACTTTCAAGGAATGTTTCAATTGTATTCTGAATTGCTTAGGACTACCCATTTTACTAAGTGTCCTCGTCAGTTTACTATTCCATCAAGTCTTTACTACGACGATCATGATCCAAAATGTCTTATTTGTACTCTATCTTGCCATGGTATTTTATAAGACCCACTTCCGTGATCCAGACTATCACCGCTAGGAGGTTTTTTCATGCGTGTTACCATCAAAGATGTGGCGAAACTCGCTGGCGTCGCGCCTTCTACTGTCACGCGCGTCATCCAAAATAAATCCACGATTAGTGATGAGACAAAAAAACGAGTCCGCAAAGCCATGATCGAGCTGGACTATCATCCCAATCTTAACGCTCGCAGTCTCGTCAGCCAATCTAGTCAGGTCATTGCTTTAGTCCTTCCAATCGATAGTGACGTTTTCTACCAGAATCCTTTCTTTCCAACTGTTTTAAGAGGGATTACCCAGATTGCTTCAGACAATGATTATGCCATCCAAATCTGTACAGGTCAAAATGAAGAGCGACGACTCGACAACCTCAAGCAACTCATCTATGGAAATCGTGTAGATGGTTTGATTTTCCTTTATTCCAACCCGGATGATCCTCTTGTTGACTTTGCGATCAAAGATAAGTTCCCTTTCCTCATCCTTGGAAAAGCAACTTCTCCTTTTGTATCACTAGTCGATAATGATAATATTAAGGCCGCATTTGATGCGACGGATTATTTCATTCGACAAAACTACCGGAAAATTGCTTTTATCGGGGGAAACAAAGAACTATTTGTATCTCAAGACCGTTACCAAGGGTATAAAGAAGCCCTTGACAAAGCAGGGATCCCTCTGGACAAGAAACTGGTTCATTTTTCATTTGGTTTTATGTTAGAAGATAATTCTTATCAACTGATGGAGAGTCTTCCCCTAGCAGAATTAGATGCGATCATGACAACCGATATTCTTGTTGCCGAAGGAGTTCGCCAGTATTTGCAAGAGCACCAGCTGACGATCCCGATTATTTCTTTTGATTCGATTAAGCCACGTCTAGATATTGAAGCCTATATTGATATCAATGCGGTGGAACTTGGACGCGAATCTGTTCGAACGATGCTTCAAATTATCAAGGATAACAAAGAAGGAAAAACTGTCTGCTACCGTCAATTGATCGACCATACCATTACGAAACTATAGGAGTCTTTATGTCTACATTTACTGCTTATTTAGACGATCAAGATCTGATTCGTATCCACAAAGGAGAGGAGCACATCCTTCCTTTTTATTTGGAAACAAATCAAGGTCACCTCGCCTTAATCCCTGTCAAAACGTCAAGTGAAGTCCCTGATACAGGAGAATTTTTCTTAAGCCCTATTCCGCTTGAACTTGGAGAAGAGTACACCATCTACGATTCTGCTGGAAACTCTTCTATCCTCCACTATCGCCAAATCGTTCGCAAACCTATTTTTGATCAAACCTTCACTTATTCTGGGGATGATCTAGGAAGTTTCTATACACCAAGTCAGACGCAATTTAAATTCTGGGCTCCGATTTCGCAAGATGTGACCCTCCATATCGAGAATCACATTTATCCAATGAATCGTACAGAAAATGGGGTCTGGGAACTCTTACTGAAAGGAGACTGGGAAGGAGCTGCCTACCACTACGAATTCCGTGTCAATGGCCTAGAACGTCGCATTCACGATCCCTATGCACTTTCTTCCTTAGCCAACTCTGGAGATAGCTTGGTCATTGACCGCAAGAAGATCACACGTCCTATCACACGCGCTGTTAGTCAAGTAGACCCAACAGAAGCGATCATCTACGAGATGAGTGTTCGTGATTTCTCTGCCCAAAAAGAGGCTGGCTTTAAACATCCTGGCAAGTTTACAGCCCTGACCGAATCTCCTCAACTCAATGGTCAGACACTTGGATTTGATTACCTTCGCCATCTTGGCGTCACTCACGTGCAGCTGCTACCCGTCTATGATTTCGGTAGTGTCGATGAAGAGGATCAATGGAAAGCCTACAACTGGGGCTATGATCCTGTCCAGTACAATGTGCCTGAAGGAAGCTACGCGAGTGATCCTAACCATCCTTATGCACGAATCCTGGAGCTTCAAGATGCCATCGCTACCTATCACCAAGCCAACCTCAGTGTCATCATGGATGTCGTCTACAACCATGTTTACAAGGCAGATGAGTACGCTTTTGAACAGATTGTACCAGGTTATTTTTATCGTTACAATGCAGACGGAGAGCGTACCAATGGGACCTTCTGTGGCAATGATGTAGCTAGTGAACGAGCAATGGTTCGGCGTTATATCAAACAGTCCCTCAAACAATGGGTAGAGCTATACGGCTTTGATGGTTTTCGCTTTGACCTGATGGGAATCTTAGACATTCAAACTATGACAGAGATTGCAGAAGAACTCCGAAGCCTCTATCCCAATATCTACCTCTATGGAGAAGGTTGGAAGATGGAGACAGGCCTCTCTGAAGACCAGCTGGCTCATCAGTACAAAGCAAAAGCATTGCCAGACTTTGGCTTTTTCAGTGATAATTTCCGGGATACGGTCAAGAGAACACTCCTAACCGGTCACCGTCGTTACAGTCAGCATCCAGCTAATGATTTCGCTAACATTCTAACGGCAAATGTCGGTAAGCTAGGACCTGCTCATTTCACCCAACCCCAACAAGCCATTCAGTACGTCGAATGCCATGATAACGCAACTGTTTTTGATTATTTCCAACTTGAAAAGGACACGATTCGTCTAGAGGAGAGAAAAGCTCTCTCACGACTAGCTCTTCATTTAGTGTTACTAGCTCAAGGAGTCCCTTTTATCCATGCTGGTCAAGAATTTTATCGCACAAAAGGGCTCGAAGAAAACTCCTATAACCTGCCAGATAATCTCAACCAACTGGACTGGACATCCCTTTCAAAATGCAAAGAAGAAATTGCTTTTCTAAAAGAATTGATTGCTTACCGCAAATCGCAGCCACTCCTTCGTTTGAGAAAAGGGCAAGAGATTCGAGACTACTGTGATCTTAAATGGTTGTCTGATCATCATTTTATCTATACCATTGAAAAAGATCGTAAGAAAATAACTATTCTCGTCAATATCGGCGATCAAGAAATGACCTATCATCAGCCGAACGATAGTCAACTGCTATTTGCCTATCCAGAAGCTAATCTCCAAACGTCTATTCCTAAAGGGAAAGAACTTTCTCTTTCTGCCCATAGTTGGATCTTACTCTACGAAGGCGATTAAACAAAACAAGGCCACCACAAAATGTGGGGCCTTATTTTTATTCTTCCGTTTCCACAAAGTATCCAATAATATGAACGTTTTCTGAAATGGTGATAAAAGCCTGAGGATCAGCTTTTTTCATAATATATTTAAATTCATTGAACTCTGCACGCGTAATAACTGTCAACAGAACCGCTTTTTCTTGATGGTTATAGGTTCCTTCTGCGTTGTGGATAATTGTTGCTCCTCGATTCAATTTTTTATGAATCTTTTCAATAATAGCATCTGGATGGCTCGTCACAATCATGGCCTGCATGCGCTTTTGCTTAGTGAAAACAGCATCGGTTACGCGACTTGATACAAAGATGGTAATCATAGAGTAAAGAGCATACTTCCAACCAAAGGTCAAACCGGCAATCAACATGATGGTCCCATTGACAAAAAAGGAGATGTTCCCAACATTCTTCCCAGTGCGTTTTCGAATCGTCAAACTGACAATATCCGTTCCCCCACTAGAGATATTGTTCCGAAGGGCAAAACCAATCCCTGTCCCCATGACAACCCCACCAAATAGAGCATTCATAATCGGATCATTGGTCAAAGTGACCACGGGTACAAGCTGAATAAAGAGGGAACTCATCGAAACCGTAATAAAGGTAAAGATGGTAAATTTATGGCCGATTTGATACCATGCCACAATCATCAAGGGAATATTAATGGCATAAAAGGTTAAGGAGACCGGAATCGTAAATCCAATAAAGCGTTGACTTAAGACAGATAAAATCTGAGCTAGCCCTGTAGCGCCACTGGAGTATACATGTCCTGGTTGGAAGAAAAAATTGACAGCAATTGCCGATAGGAACCCATACAGCAAGGATGCTGATACTTTTTCATCGTATTTCTCTCGAGAGATACTCTTCATCACGCGCAATAATTTAATGTTATAAGCTAGTCGCCGTACATGATAGCGAAATAACTTATGAAAGCGAGTTTTTTTCATTTTCAATCCATTGATTAGAAGAAAAGGAAAATCTTAGAGCAACTAATTTCAAGACTTTCCTTTTTCAATCTTGTCCTATTCCTGATCTGCTACTTCTAATTGAAGCTGTAACTCTTCTAATTGTTTTTCAGAAACGACAGATGGAGCTTGTGTCATTGGATCTGTCGCTTTGTTATTCTTAGGAAAGGCAATGACTTCCCGAATATTGTCTTCACCTGCTAGAAGCATCACGAAGCGGTCCAAGCCAATCGCCAATCCGCCATGGGGTGGGAAACCGTAATCCATGGCTTCCAACAAGAACCCAAATTGTTCATTTGCAGCTTCTTCTGTAAATCCAAGGGCCTTGAACATCCGTTCTTGCAAGTCTTTATGATTAATCCGAAGGCTTCCTCCACCTAATTCATAGCCATTTAAAACGATATCATAGGCAATGGCACGAACTTTTGAAAGATCGCCTTCCAATTCATGCTCAGTTTCAGCTTGTGGAAGTGTAAAAGGATGGTGGGCAGACATATAACGGCCTTCTTCTTCAGACCATTCAAACATTGGCCAATCCACTACCCACAAAAAGTTGTATTGATTGTTGTCAATCAAGTCAAGCTCTTTAGCCAAACGAACACGCAACGCACCAAGCGTTGCATTAGCTACTTCAAGCGTATCTGCTACAAAGAGAACTAAATCTTTGTCTTCTAACTGTAAAGTAGCTGTCAAGTCACTTGTCAAGTCTGTCAAGAACTTCGCAACAGGACCGTTCAAAGCACCCTCAGAATATTTCACCCAAGCAAGACCTTTTGCACCGTATTGCTTCGCGACCTCTGTCAATTTATCAATATCTTTACGAGAATACTGATCCGCCGCACCTTTGACAACAATCGCTTTAACTGCAGGAGCTTCTGAGAAGACTTTAAAGTCCACACCCTTGACAAGCTCTGTCAAGTCTTGTAGCAACATCTCAAAGCGCGTATCTGGTTTATCCGAACCATATAAGGCCATTGCATCGTCATAATTCATCCGTGGGAATGGAAGTGTTACCTCGATTCCCTTGGTTTCTTTCATCACACGGGCAATCAAACCTTCTGTAATATCTTGGATTTCTTGATCACTCAAGAAAGAAGTTTCCAAATCGACCTGTGTAAACTCAGGTTGACGATCTCCCCGTAAATCTTCATCACGGAAACACTTCACGATTTGATAATAACGATCAAATCCAGCATTCATTAACAATTGTTTTGTAATCTGAGGACTTTGTGGAAGTGCATAAAAATGCCCCTTGTTGACGCGAGAAGGAACCAAGTAATCTCGCGCTCCTTCCGGAGTTGATTTAGAAAGAAATGGTGTTTCAACATCAATAAACTCTAACTCATCTAAGTAATTACGGATCGAATGGGTCACTTTCGCACGGAGTTTGAGATTTTCTAACATTTCAGGACGACGAAGATCTAAGTAACGGTAACGAAGACGAGTGTCATCATTGACTTCAATTCCATCCTTGATTTCAAACGGAGTTGTTTTGGCAGTATTAAGAACCGTAATAGCTTCCACCTTTAGTTCTACTGCACCTGTTGGCAAGTTTGGGTTGGCTTGTTCACGAGCTTCCACAAGACCTGTTACTTCCAGAACATATTCACTACGGATGCTTTCAGCCGTTGCCATTACTTCTGAACTAACTGTCTCAGGATTGATCACCAATTGCATGATTCCTTCGCGGTCGCGTAAATCGATAAAGATCAAACCACCTAAATCACGACGACGACTAACCCATCCTTTCAAAGTAATGTGAGTTCCAACGTGTTCTTCACGAACACGTCCAGCATACATTGAACGTTTCATTTCTCATTTATCTCCAAACTAATATTCTTCTTTCTATTTTACCATAAAGACCCGTAGAAAGCGGCCTTTAGCTCAACTTTTTCAGAAGCTGAGCGATTCAGTTTTTATGAAGGTCATTCCCTCCCTTTTTGGGATCATCATAAAGAGTTGGCGCCAGCATTTTCATCAACATCGCTGTCCCAAATCTCAAAAAAGCTGCTGCTAAGCCAAAAATAGGGGATAAGTATCGAAAAAAGAAATCCCCTCTGATCATGTAAGTAAGTACACCTACAATCAGAAAAATGCCAATTCCCTGAACGATCGCGTAAAACCAAATCTTTCTCACACTTGTTCTCCTTTGTTCATTCTTTCTCACAAATCCACTGACTTATCCACTGTTTTCTATGAGTTATCCACAAAAATGTGGATAACTTCCTTCCATTTTCCCCTCAAAATAGGAGGAAACAACAGCATCAGGACTTGTTTTCATCATTTTACACCTAAGTTTCCCACAGCTTGTGGATAACTCTCTAGTTTCCTTGTGACTTTCCGAGCACCATACTCATAAATCAAGGAGCCAGGATTCGATCCTGCCTCCTTTATCCCGCGTTATTTAAATTGATCTGGTATCCCTTTATATTGGGCCCAATCTTTACTGAAGAAGCGATCATTCAGATGGTAAGTTGGTGCTTTTTCAGCCTTTGTGACAAAGGGATTGACCGCTTTATCAAAGGCTAGCCAACCATTCCATCCCATATGAATCGTATCTTCCATAAAGTAGGGCTGATCCCCATCTTTAGAAAAGTCTGCAATATTGGTGAATCCTTGACTTTCCAATTGGTAACGAATCTTTTGAACAGCCTGTTCATACTTTTCTTGGCTCAAGCCTGTGTATTTCATCCATTTAGCATTGACTGGAGGAATGACAAAGATGACATTGGTCCGAGATTTAGCAAACTGGTCTAGAACCAATTGCAAGTCATTGTACTCCGGCGATTGGACATAGGATTCGTTCTTTTGGAAACCTTTTAGTTTCTTCAACTTCATTTTTAAGCGGGTATTGTAAAAATGATTGCTGATTCCAAGATCGTTGTTGTTAGTTTTGACTTTTGCTTCAGCCGTTGCAATTTCTTCCAATTTATCATAAGAGAATTGGTCTGGTAAATCTTGTAAACGTTTTTTGACCTTATTTTCGTAATTTCCATTTGTACGCGTTGCAAGATTACTAAACAAAGCATCTTCACGCTGGACAAGATGAGAAACCAGTTGGTTCAATTGCTGATCAAAGCCAGAGATCTTCTCTCCTTGAGAAATTTTAGTCACCACACCTTGAAAAGCGACATTTGGGTACTGTTGCAAGAGGCGTTTGGCAGCATACTGAGATGCAGCATCTTGTTGGTGGTTAGCAATAAAGCTATTCAACTGATCACTATTAAAGAATTGTTGAAAAGCAGAAGAGTCATAGCCCTTCTTGGTAAACCACTGCGGAGAAACCACATAGACAGCTGTATTGTCCTTAAGTTCTGGCAAAATCTGTTGCATTCCAAAATACTGGTTCAATGAAGCTGCACCACGTTCCCCTAAAAAGTAAGGTCTGTAATTGCGGTCGTATTTTTCGGCTAAGACGGCCGGATGCACTATGTCAAAACGCAACCATTCACTTGATCCAAAGTAAGGTACAAAACGATGCTGTGGATCAAAAAGTGCTTCTTGTTTCTTTGAGCGACTCTTGAATCCTTCCGCATTGAGACTAACTGCAGCCTTTTTTTCTTCCGTATAGTTGTGTTTATGATTGATCGGGTATAAAGCTAGTAAGGTCACCACCATGAGAAGAGCACAGAAAACTGGCCCTAAAATCAACCACAAACGTTTAAGCATTTTGAAGCTCCATCACACCTTCTACGATCTTGTTAGCAGTGTTCCAGTCATCGCGTCCAAATTCAGACACAGGAACACGGATTCCAAATCGACTTTCCAACTCAACAATCAATTCAACTGTTCCCATACTATCAAGGACACCCGCATCAAAGAGGTCTTCATCCATCATATCTGAGACATCTTCCATAAACAATTCGTCAATAATTTCAATTACTTGTGATTTTACATCCATTTTTTATTCTCCTTTTATTTCACTTTTGGGAACCATTGCTGATCCAAGAATCCTGAGAAAATCAGGAAGGACAGCATCACTGTGTTAAAGGTGATAAAGATCCCCAAAGCCTTGGTCCAACGATTGTCCGGTATCGGATCCAATCCTTTTGCTTTTCTTTCTTTATTAATGGTCTTTTTCTTACGAATCCAAGCATCATTGATGACTAGTCCAAGCCCATGGAAAAGCCCATAAGCGATATAGTACCAAGTCACCCCGTGCCAGAAGCCCATGACCAACATATTGATAATGTAGGCAATATTTGAGGTAGTAATCCGGCTCTTGAAGACTTTATTGCGCATCAGTACCATCACGAGACGCATAAAGACAAAATCACGGAACCAGAAAGATAAACTCATATGCCAACGATTCCAGAATTCCTTTAAATCACGAGAAATGAAGGGGCGATTAAAGTTGATTGGACTCTTAATCCCCATCAGATTAGAAGCTGCTAAGGCAAACATCGAATATCCCGCAAAGTCAAAGAAAAGGTCAAAGCCATAAACATACATGACTCCTAGCGTTCCAATGTTGAAGAATCCGCCTTGAGATAAGGCATAGGTCTGCACATGACCTAACAATAAGTGGCCAAAAATATGGGCTAGGATAAATTTGTAAAGAAAGCCATACATGATGTACTTAACAGCTTGCTCCAACATATCCAACAATTCATCACGCTCTGGGATTTTTTTGTAATCCTCATCAAAACGCTTGAAACGATCGATCGGGCCACTTGAAAAGGTGGGCATAAAGAGCATAAAGCGCAAGAATTCCCAGAGAGTGAATTCTTTCAATACACCGTCTCGCATTTCAATAATCATCCCGACAGCCCGGAAGGTTAAATAAGAAATTCCTAAAAATCCAAATAAGGATTGGTGCTCATTCTTAATCGCTGGCTCTACCTTTACAAAGATCAGGGGCAAGACAGATAAGAAGGAATGAAGATAGAAAATCCACTTATTGTCCGCCTTCTGACGATAAAACTTGTAGGAATAAACAATCAAGATTTGCCAGACCACGTAAAAGAGCAAGGCATAAATTTGCTTAAGATTCGAACCTGTCAACATCAAGATGATAAAGATCAGGCTCACAAGTCCTTCATATATTGGAAATCTCTTTTTGAAAAAGAGACCCACAAAGATCGGCAAAAAAGCTAGAATGAGATAGATAAAATAGATCGGTGATCCATAGTGTTCTAAATGAGGGAGCTGTTTCAAAAACTCGATCATCGGTTATTAACCTCGCTAATCAGCCCTTTGATGTCGATTTTCCCGTTTGGAGTTAGCGGTAAACTATCACGGTAAAGGAATTTTGAAGGCATCATATAAGACATCATGATGTGTTCCAAATCTTCCTTGATAGCTTTGGTAATATCGATTTCGCGCTCAAATTGTTCTTTGACGCCATCTTTTAAGATAACATAGGCCAAAAGATTTTGAACCTTGTGATCTTTGTTGTAGCGTGGCACTGCAACAGCTGAGTCGATGTACTGAGATTTATTCAAGTTTTGAGAAACATCTTCTAGCTCAATACGGTAGCCGTTAAACTTGATCTGGAAGTCCATCCGACCGCCATAGAGAAGAAGACCTTCATCTGTCATGGTTCCAACATCTCCCGTATGGTAGGCTGGAAGTCCTTCAAATTCGAAGAAGGCTTCTGCTGTTTTCTCTGGATTATTCATATAACCTTTTGAAACAGCCGGTCCAGACACGATGATCTCTCCTTGCTCTCCATTTGGCAATTTGTTTCCTTC
>FLSG01003613.1_pt1 | contig 10783 bp, 10 predicted proteins | sample 1550511 | NCBI WGS metagenome assembly FLSG01 (sample SAMEA4031768, study PRJEB14383) | metagenome | biome: human; feature: oral; material: saliva | place: Philippines | collected 2014
CTATCCATTGATATCCCAGGCTCATTTTATATTTAGATGAATAAGTTTAAACAACGATAAAGATAAAAATTATTTTTTATCTTTTTTGTCGTCTTTTTTATCATTTTTTTTATCGTCTTCACTGCCACCAGTGAATTTATCGATTTGTTCAGATGCTTGTTTTGCTTTTTCGTTATCAGTATCTTTTAATTTATCAGAAACATTTTTTGCAGTTTCCTTTGCTTTATTTAAAAAATCTCCAGCCATAGTAAAACCACCTTATTTAGTATTAGTTAATGATTATTATTTTTTGAATTTATCAATAACATCATTTGCTTTTTCTTTTGCATTTTCTACTGCTTCTTTAGCTTTACCAGAAGTTTTATCTTCTTTGCCTTCTTTTTCTAAATTTTTATCATCGGTAACATTACCAACTGTTTCTTTCACATTTCCTTTTGCTTGTTCAAATTTATTTTCGTCTGCCATAAATAATACCTCCTTAGCAATGTATATATTAAATACCACATTACTGAAAGCATAAACATTTAAAGCAAAATTATTTAAAATTTCACAATAAAATCATAGGAAATACTTTAATAAAGATGATTTTTAAAATAATTTAAATATAGAACATATAACCATCTAAATTATTTGTATCATTGTAATCTGCTAAATATTGTAGCGTTGTATTATCTAAAACTTCTCTTACTGCATCTCTCATTCTAATCCAAAGTTGTTTCTGTGCAGGAGGTTCAGAATCAATGCTTTCTACAAATGTAATAGGTCCTTCTAATAAACGAATAATATCGCCAGCAGTAATTTCTTCAGCTGACACTCTTAATTGATAACCGCCTTTTGCACCACGAACACTTCGAATTAAACCAGCATTTCTTAATGGACCGACAAGTTGCTCTAGATAAAGATCACTTAAGTTATTTTCTTCTGCTATAGATTTTAATGAAACGCATCCTTGGCCTTGCTTTTTAGCTAAAGATATCATTAATGTTAATCCATATCTTCCTTTTGTTGATATTTTCATTATATAACCTCACTTAATTCGAATACTATATATTAACATTCTATCATTTTTTACGTTAAGATAATATTAGAAAGGTGTGAAAGATTGTGACGAACGAACCACTCGCTTCAAGAATGAGACCAAATACGATTGATGAAATTATTTCACAAGATCATTTAGTTGGTACTAAAGGCATTATTCGACGAATGGTAGAAACTAAAAGATTATCCTCTATGATTTTTTACGGTCCTCCTGGGATCGGCAAGACAAGTATTGCCAAAGCGATTTCAGGAAGTACTCAATTTAAATTTCGCCAACTAAATGCTGTTACAAATACTAAAAAAGATATGCAACTGATTGTTGAAGAAGCTAAAATGTCCGGGCAAGTCATTTTATTGCTAGATGAAATTCATCGGTTAGATAAAGCGAAACAAGATTTCTTACTGCCCCATCTTGAGAATGGCAAAATTGTATTAATTGGTGCTACTACTTCTAATCCCTATCATGCTATCAACCCAGCAATTCGTTCAAGAGCTCAAATTTTTGAGTTATATCCATTAAATGAAGACGATGTTAAATTATCTTTAGAAAGAGCGTTAAATGACGAGGAACGAGGTTTAGCTTCATTTAATCCAATAATTGATAAAGATGCGATGAATTATTTTACAACTCAAAGTCAAGGCGACGTGAGAAGTGCTCTAAACGCTTTAGAATTAGCTGTGCTCAGTTCTGAAGTAACAGATAACCAAAGACATATTACTTTAGAAGATGCTAAAGATTGTTTACAAAAGGGCGCATTCGTCAGTGATAAAGATGGGGATATGCATTATGACGTAATGAGTGCATTTCAAAAATCAATTAGAGGTAGTGACGTTAATGCAGCTTTACACTATTTAGCTCGATTAATTGAAGCTGGTGACTTACCTACAATTGTTAGGAGATTGTTGGTTATCAGTTATGAAGACGTCGGATTGGCTTCGCCAGGTGCTGGCCAACGTACTTTAGCAGCAATTGAATCTGCCGAACGACTTGGTTTTCCTGAAGCAAGGATCCCATTAAGTCAAGCTGTTATTGAATTATGTTTATCACCTAAGTCTAATTCAGGTATTACTGCCATTGATGCAGCATTATCAGACATTCGTAAAGGACATGTAGGACAAATTCCTGATTATTTAAAAGATGGTCATTATTCAGGTGCCAAAGAACTCGGAAGAGCTATAGGTTATAAATATCCTCATAATTATGAGAATGGATTCATATCTCAACAATATTTACCCGATAAGCTAAAAAACAAAATTTATTATACACCAAAAATGACTTCTAAAACGGAACAACAATTTAAAACTATATTTGAAAATATTAATAAAGCACAACAGAAAAACAAATAATCCTAATGCCACATCATTATTTCATCAAAAAAAGTCCTTAAAGCTTACACAATAAAGTGAAAAGCTTTAAGGTCTTTTTTATTTTTTATCTTTGATACGTGTAACTGGTATGTCTTTTAAAATGTCATTAATTACATAACTTGCACAAATTAATCCTACCGCACTAGGAACAAATGCATTGGATGACGGAGGCATTTGGGCTTTCCTTGTTGGCGCGTTGGCATCTCCTACTGTTTCTTTAACATCTTCTCTAATGACAATTGGGCTTTCATCTGAAAACACTACAGGGACGCCTTTATAAACACCTAATTTTTTCAATTTACGACGTATCAATTTGGCCATAGGATCCATATAAGTTTTGGATATATCTGCAATTTGAAAACGTGTTGGGTCTGTTTTATTTGCTGCACCCATACTTGAGATAACTGAAATACCTCTATCAAGGCATTCTTTCATTAAATGAACCTTGTAAATAAGTGTGTCACTCGCGTCTATAAAATAATCAATATTATAGTTGTTAAATAAAGCCTCGTATGTTTCTTCCGTGTAAAACATATGTAGCGAAGTGACTTTACAGTCTGGATTAATTAACTTGATACGTTCTTCCATTAATGTCACTTTACTTTGACCAATCGTAGATGTGAGCGCATGTAATTGACGATTCACGTTTGTGATATCCACATCGTCTTTGTCGATTAAAATAATATGTCCTATATTCGTACGTGCTAATGCTTCAGCTGCGAAAGAACCGACACCACCAACGCCTAAAACAACAACTGTTTTCTGCTTTAATAAATCTAATCCTTCTTGACCATAGGCCAATTCATTTCTCGAAAATTGATGTTTCATCTCTAAACTCCTTATTAAACAAATACTATTATTATTATATTATAACACTATACTTTTTATATTTTAAAAGCACTTTATAAACCAAACATTAACATGTATGGATTTACAGCGGCTTATCAACTTTATTATAAAAAAATACGCAAGACCGAAGTCTTGCGTACCGATAGAGTCCGTGAGTGCCGTAGTTATAAATTGCTTGATCATTCGGCCTGCTATTAACAGGTGGGTGCCCTGTTTCTTGTTTTGCAAGTCCTCCTTAAGAGGCGTGTGCGCTGCAAGAAAACCTATTGGGCTCCCGGATCAAAGAGTGTTAGGCCCAAATATGAAGCAAACTTACGAACACTACAGATGACTACCTTATGCAAGTATCATAACATAATATTTGGATTTAGCAAGAATTAAAACTTGGTCCATAAAAATTAATGTCTAATTCTTAATGATAATTCTTCTAATTGACTTTCAGAGACTTCACTAGGCGCGTTTGTTAATAAACACGTCGCAGAAGCTGTTTTAGGGAACGCGATTGTATCACGTAAATTTGTGCGACCTGTCAACAACATCACTAAACGGTCTAATCCTAATGCAATACCGCCATGTGGTGGCGCACCATATTTAAATGCATCTAATAAGAAACCAAACTGCTCTCTAGCTTGTTCTTCAGTAAATCCTAATACTTCAAACATTTTTGATTGTAAATCAGCGTTATGGATTCTAATAGATCCTCCACCTAATTCATAACCATTTAGCACAATGTCGTATGCATTCGCTTGAGCATTTTCAGGTTCATTATCTAATTTTTCAATATCTTCTTGTTTGGGAGCAGTAAATGGATGATGTGCTGCTGTATAACGTTTCAAGTCTTCATCATATTCAAGTAAAGGCCAGTCTGTTACCCATAAGAAGTTTAATTTACTTTCATCAATCAAATCTAATTCTTTAGCTAATTTCAATCTTAAAGCGCCTAAACTTTGAGCAACAACACTTGGTTTATCTGCTACAAATAATACTAAATCTCCTGAATTTGCACCAGTTAATGATTTTAGTTTATCAACATGTTCTGGTTCAAAGAATTTAGCTATAGGGCCATTTAAACCTTCATCAACCACTTTAACCCATGCTAACCCCTTAGCACCGTAAATATTGACAAATTCAGTTAACGCGTCGATATCTTTTCTAGTATAATTGTCAGAAGCACCTTCTGCCACAATTGCTTTTACTTGGCCATTATTATTCACTGCATCTTTGAAGACTTTGAAATCCATCATTTCACCAAGTTCTGAAACATTTATTAATTCCATACCAAAGCGTGTATCTGGTTTATCTGAACCAAAACGATCCATTGCTTCATTATAAGTCATTCTTGGGAATGGACGTGGTACTTCAACATTTTTAACATCTTTGACTACTTTTTGTAACATTTCTTCGCCTGTACCCATCACATCTTCTTGGTCAACGAAACTCATTTCAATATCAACTTGGGTGAATTCTGGTTGACGGTCAGCACGTAAGTCTTCATCACGGAAACATTTTACAATTTGGTAATACTTATCAAAACCACTAATCATTAACAATTGTTTAAATATTTGTGGTGATTGTGGCAAAGCATAAAATTCACCTTCATGTACGCGTGAGGGCACTAAATAGTCACGTGCGCCTTCTGGCGTTGATTTTGTCAACACTGGCGTTTCAATATCATAAAAGCCTTCAGCATCTAAATATTGTCTAATGGCACGTGTTGTTTGGTGCCTCATTTTAAAAGTTTGTGCTAATTCTTGACGTCTTAAATCGAGATATCTGTATTTTAATCTAATATTTTCATCTACATTTTGATTTTCTTCATTTAATGCGAACGGAGGCGTTTCAGCTTTATTTATAATTTGTATATCAGAAATTTGGACTTCTACTTGTCCTGTTGCAATCTTTGGATTAACTGTTTGTGGATCACGTTTTTTCACAATACCTTTAACTTCTACCACATATTCAGATCTGATCGTTTCAGCTGTTTGTAAAGCTTCTTTTGAAAAATCTGGGTTAAATACGATTTGTACATAACCTTCGCGGTCACGAAGGTCTACGAAGATAAGGCCACCTAAATCTCTACGGTTGTGTACCCAACCTTTCAATATAACTTCTTGTTCTAATAGTGATTCAGTAACTAAACCACAATAAGTTGTTCGTTTACTCATGCTATCTTCTCCTTAGTTTTTAAAATAATTAACAAGTTTACTTAACTCAATCAGGTCTGATTCACCAGATTGCATATCTTTAACATTTATTTTGTTATCTTCTAATTCTTGATCTCCGATAACTACCGTGTATTTAGCATTTAATCTATCAGCCTGTTTCATTTGACCTTTAACTTTACGCTCCATATAATCTTTATCAGCTTTGACACCATCCCTGCGTAAATCATTTAAAATTTTCACTGCGTATCGATCAGCTTCTTCTCCCATTGTGACGATAAACAAATCAAACTCATGTCCCATATCCAAATCAATGCCTTCTTCTTCTAAAGCAAGTAAGAGTCTTTCAATACTTAACGCAAAACCAATACCAGTTTGACTAGGACCATCAAGTAATTCTAATAATCCGTTATATCGGCCGCCACCACATAATGTAGTAATAGCGCCATCATAATTAGGGTTATCAATCATGAGCTCAAACGCTGTGTGTGTATAATAATCTAATCCTCTTACTAAGTTAGGGTCTTCTTCATATTTAATACCTAAATCGTCTAAATGTTGTTTCACTTCTGCAAAATACGCTTTTGAATCTTCATTTAAGTATTCTGTTATACGTGGCGCTGTTTTAACAGCTTCTTTATCTTTATCAACTTTACAATCTAAAATTCTCATTGGATTAGTGTGTAAGCGTGCTTGGCAATCTTTACAAAAATCTTCTATTACCGGTTCAAAATGTTTTACCAAAGCATTGTTATATTCTTTACGAGAATCAATATCACCAATACTATTGATAACCAATTTCAAATGTTTAAGTCCAAAGGATTGATAAATGTGCATGACCATTGCTAATATTTCAGCATCAATACTAGGATGCTCTGCGCCTATGGCTTCAACACCAAATTGGGTAAATTGGCGATAGCGCCCTTTTTGTTTTCGTTCATAACGGAACATCGGCCCGTTATAATATAACTTTACTGGTTGATTAGGTAAGCCTTGCATTTTATTTTCAATGTAAGAACGTACAACAGCAGCAGTCCCTTCTGGACGTAATGTAATACTGCGATCGCCTTTATCTTTAAAAGTATACATTTCTTTTTGAACGACATCAGTGGAATCACCGACACCCCGTGCAAATAATTCTGTACTTTCAAAAATTGGTGTACGAATTTCTTCATAATTATATAATTCCATTAATTGGTCTAATCGTGCTTCTATATATCGCCATTTTTTTGTTTCTTCTGGTAAAATATCTTGTGTTCCTCTAGGAATATTTATCATAAAATCTCTCCTTTTATACAATAAAAAAACCCTTGTATGACCTTAACAGTCATACAAGGGACGAATCTCCGTGTTGCCACCCTAATTGGTTATATATATAGCTATCTATAACCCACTTTATACGAATAACGTTCGTCACACGGCTTTATCTTCATAAAACACCTCTTCTTGTGTTCTAATTTCTAAATTACTAAGCATAATTTTCCAGCCTCGAATTATGTCTCTACGCATTAGCAAATGCTGTCTCTTCATCTAGAACAGTCAAGAATGATATCGGTTTTAATATAGAATTCATATCTAATAATAACGAGTTATCGATTAATATGCAACCTTTTTATTCTGAAAAGTATGCACTTAAACCATCAACAACTGCTTGTTCTACAATATGACGATGCAATTGATTCGTTATCATATTTTCATCGGTGGGGTTACTGATATAGCCTAACTCTAATAAAACAGCTGGTACATCCGTCTGTCTCAATACTTGGAAATTTTCTTGTCTAGCACCTTTATTTGTTAATAAAGCTTTCTTTTGTATGTAAGCATTCAATGTTTCGGCTAGTACTTTTTGATTATCTTTAAACCAATATACTGTAGTGCCATTGGCTTTAGAAGATTTTAAAGAATCGTTGTGTATACTGATATAGGCATCGCCTTTAATATTACGGTCATCTAAGCTAACATAGGTATCTGAGCTTCTCGTCATATTTACGGTCGCACCTTCTTTTTCTAAAAGTGTTTTGAGTTCTTTCGCTGTTTTCAAAGTATACACTTTCTCAGTACTATGCTTTTTGGTATTACTTGATGCTCCCTGATCACTACCTCCGTGACCAGGGTCAAGTACAATTGTTTTATCTTTTAAAGGGTTAGCGTTAGGATCTGCATCTGCTTGAATATCAAGATTAGTGTGCCAACCCGCTACCCAACCTTTATCTTTATGATTACTTGATTCTACTTCAATCCATTTACCAGATTTCCCAATTTTATTAAAATTTTGTCCTTGATCAACTGATTTTATCGCAGGATACACTGCATTAGGGCCTGTTCTTAAATCAGTATCTTCTGTAACATAAATCGAACTAGATTCTTCGTCATTATGATTTAAAAAAGCAATAATCATAAAAATAAAAATGACAAACGCTACCATAACAATGAGTGTCGGCAAATTCTTCAAATTATGTTTTTCTAACCAAGTATTGACTGTTTTCATACGATTTTGCCATCCTGACTTTCATATATAATCGTCACTGGTCCATCGTTGGCAATATTAACAAGCATGTCTGTTCCAAATTCACCAGTTAATACATTAATACCGTATGCGCGTATCGCGTCATTCAGCTTTTCATAAAATTCATTTGCTTTATCGGGAGGCATTGAATTTGTAAAGCCTGGTCTATTTCCTTTTTTTACATCAGCATAAAGTGTAAATTGCGAGATAGAAAGGACTTCGCCTTGTACTTGCTGTAGGTTGAGATTAAGTTTGCCATCTTCATCTTCAAATAGACGTGCGTTCACGATTTTTTTCGCTAATACATCGATATCCGCTTCAGTTGATGATTTGCCTACGCCTACTAACAAGCAATAACCCTTGTTTATCTTATTTTCGATAGATCCATTTGAAACAGATGCTTGTTTCACTCTTTGAACAACTACTTTCATGTATGTTTCACCTCTAATTCCAAACTCTTGTTACTGTATAAACATCTCCAAGTTGTTTAATTTTATCTACAACTTGATAAACTTCATTTACATTTTTTACCATTACGCCGATATTAATGACTGCATTTTTGTCAATATCTGAACGTCCAGAAACTTTCACTAAATTGCTTTTTGTCGAATTAACTGCTTGTAATACTTCGTTTAGTAACCCATTTCTATCGTAAGCAGTAACTTCTAAATCAACCTGGTAACGTTGCGTTGCATCTTTCGAACGTACCCATTCGACACTAATCAATCTTTCTTTTTCGTTTTTGATATTGGGACAATCTGTGCGATGCACCTTAATACCGTGCCCTTTAGTGATATAACCAACAATATCATCGCCAGGTATTGGATTACAACATTTTGACAATTTAATTAATACGTTTTCGATGCCTTCAACATATACACCGCTATCTGTAGTAATATCATTTTTAATCGGAACTGACTTTTGAACTTCTTGAACAGAATTTAATGCTTTTTGTTTATCTTGTATACGCTGTTTTTCAGTTAACTTATTAACGATTTGTAGTGCTGTTACACCGCCAAACCCAACTGCTGCAAATAAATCGTCTTCATTAGAAAAATTATATTTATCTTTGACCACTTCAATATTATCATCAGTCAAAACAGCATCCATTCTATAACCTTGGTCTTTTATTTCTGCTTCAACCATAAATTTACCTTTTTCAATATTAGAAGAACGATCTTGTTTTTTAAAGAAACTACGAATTTTACTCTTAGCGCTCGAAGATTTAACAATTTTCAGCCAATCACGACTTGGCCCATAGGAATGTTTGCTCGTTCTAATCTCAACAATATCGCCTGTTTGCAAAACGTAATCAATTGGTTCAATTTTTCCATTTACTTTAGCACCAATCATCTTATTTCCTACTTCACTATGTACAGCATAAGCAAAATCAATTGGGACAGCGCCATATGGTAATTCAATTACATCACTTTCTGGAGTAAAAGCGTATACTTTATCACTTTGCAAATCAAATTTTAAAGTTTCCATAAACTCTTCTGCATCTGTTGTAGTACTATCTGTTTCTGCTAATTCTTTAATCCAATTTAATTTTTTATTGAAATTTTGTGTTTTTTCAGTAACTTTTTTGCCTTCTTTGTACGCCCAATGTGCTGCAACCCCGTGTTCTGCAATTTCATGCATTTCAAAAGTTCTAATCTGAATTTCTAGAGGATCACCATTAGGGCCAACAACAGTAGTATGTAAGGATTGATACATGTTTTGTTTCGGCATTGCAATATAATCTTTAAACCTTCCAGGCATTGGTTTCCATAACGTATGTACGAGTCCTAAAACGGCATAGCAATCATTAATCGAATTTACAATAATTCTAATGGCTAATAAATCAAATATTTGATCGAATTGTTTCTTTTGTTTAACCATTTTTCTATAAATACTATAAATATGTTTAGGTCGCCCGTTTATATCTCCGATTATTTGCATTTTTTCCATCTCATCATCTATCCGATTAATGGCATTTTGTATATAATCTTCTCTTTCACTGCGCTTTTTTTTCATGAGATTAACGATACGGAAATATTGCACGCTATCTATATATCTAAGCGCAGTATCTTCTAGCTCCCATTTGATTGTATTAATCCCTAATCTGTGAGCTAAAGGCGCGTAGATTTCTAGCGTTTCTTTAGATATTCTTATTTGTTTTTCCCGTGGCATCGCTTTTAATGTTCTCATATTATGTAAGCGATCTGCTAATTTAACAAGGATAACACGAACGTCTTTTGCAATAGCTATAAACAGTTTACGGTGATTTTCAGCTTGTTGTTCTTCCTTAGAGCGATATTTAACTTTTTTAAGCTTAGTAACGCCTTCTACGATTACCGCAATTTCTTCGTTAAACATCCCTTTTACATCATCAAACGTATAAGGCGTGTCCTCAATAACGTCATGTAAAAAGCCTGCTACGATGGTTGGGCCATCTAAATGCATTTCAGTTAATATGCCAGCAACTTGAATGGGATGCATAATATATGGTAAACCGTTTTTTCGAAATTGACCTTCATGTGCCTCATAAGCTAGATGGTAACTTTTCAATACATATTCATATTCTTCCTTTGATAAATATGATTTTGCTTTGGATAATACTTCGTCCACACTGTATGGATATTCATTGTTCACTTAAGACACCCCTATACTAAATATTAATCGCTATTACATACCCAGTATTATTTTTATATCGATTGTAACGTATTTTTACGCTATTAGGTCAAATTATGTATAATAGTTATATAATACTACATGTTATTAAATAAATAAATGAGTACAGATAACAATTAGAAAAATGTAGCTAAATTTCAATTTTTTAATGCAAATAAAATATATTTTAATATAATACTTTATTAAG
>FLSG01003686.1_pt1 | contig 10627 bp, 8 predicted proteins | sample 1550511 | NCBI WGS metagenome assembly FLSG01 (sample SAMEA4031768, study PRJEB14383) | metagenome | biome: human; feature: oral; material: saliva | place: Philippines | collected 2014
CCTTTGTCATGTCAGATTTTGTCTATTTGTTATGTTTGCAGCACTAAGATAGGTGAAAATTCTGACATATCCAAGTGTTTTGAGGATATTGTTTCTCAGGCACTTGGATTTCTTAAAAGATTTTACGCTGCGGAATTAAGGAATTAAATAAAAATATATAAAATACTTTTCGTATCTTTGTTGCGTATTACCCATACCGAAAGCCCCAATGGGCAAAGGTGGGGTATACATACATATTAATAAAAGGCGTTTTTGTACGCTTTGGTTTTGACGAATTGGAATCTCGCAAATTCATCGACAAGTCAAGAACAAAGCAACAAAGAACGCTTCATGGGGTGTATTATATACGTTCTCAATGTCTTCAATCAATTTTCGGTTGTTGTCAAGAGGGCATACTATATATTTACACTGGCGTGGGGCTTTCGGCGTTGCTCGTTTCGACTTGTCGGGCAATGCGAGAGCCTCAATTCGTGAAGCGAGTAACAGAACTGGCTCCACGCTTTTTTATATGTATAGATTACGAGGATGAATTTCGTCAACAAAGGGAGTCTGTTGGCTGTGTTTGTGAACGAAATTAGAATGAATGTTTTAAAGAACAATCCTTACCGACTACTCGGAGTCTACACTAATTCTCCGACCAAAGAACGATTGGCTAATCACAATCGGATGAAAGCATTTCTGAAAGTAGGCAAGTCTGTATCTTTTTCCTTAGATTTACCCCAATACCTGCAACCTATCAATAGGACAGATGCTTTGGTAGCCGATGCTGATGCTAAACTCGCATTGCCCAAAGATCAAGTGTTCTATGCGCTGTTTTGGTTTATCAAGACAACGCCGTTAGACGATATAGCTTTTAATCACCTTATAGCAGGCGAACGCAGCAAGGCGGAAGATATTTGGCAAAAGAAAGAAACTCTTTCATCGTTACAAAACCGCATTGTATGCGCCTTGATGTGCGATGACTACAAACAAGCCCTATCGTGCGCAGAGACATTGTATGGCAATATGCAATATGTTGGTCAACTGGTGTCCACGGTGATTGGCACGAGTGGGGGTGTAGACGTAACAAACTTACCTTTCGCATTCCTTGATGCGCTTTGTGAAGAGACTGATGTAAAGAAGATTCTTCCGAACATCACAAATAGTACTTGGAAAAAATATATTGGCGAGAAGGCTGTCAAACCGCTAATCGATAAGATACAGGAAGCGGTTGATGTTGCGAAGAAATCAAGAGGAAAAGGTTCTCAGGCAAGGTTGGAAGCAGGCGAAGTACTTATGAAAAGTACAAAAGCTACTTTGCAGCAGTTAATGAGTCTTCTACCCAAAACGGACTTACAATACCAGATGATTGCAGATAAGCTGGGACTTGAAATCTTGCAATGTAGTATTGACTATTACAATGAATCTGATGATGCTGATGCTGCCCACAAAGCCATGAAGCTACAGAAATATGCTCTGAAGATTGTTGTTGGACAAATGGCAAAAGATAGATGCAAGGAGAATGTAGATATTCTTCAAGAGATTATAGACAACCTGCCACCGTCTGACGTGTTTGCAGAAGACAAGGCTATCCATGAGGAGTTGCGTAAATATTGTTTATTGCCAAACAAGATATGTCATGCGATTACTTTACTAAACAATACAAAGCCTCATTTACAGACTATCAAGCATAAACTCGGAGCTACTAACAATTATTATCTAAAAATATCTACACGGATAGTTGGCAATGCCCTTAGCAATGTAATTGCTGAAGTAAATGAGGCGCAGTCTATCTTCAATGGTGATTCTGAAGATGACCTTGCAATCCTTTTTAGCGGTTATCTCCCCCTTTTAAAAACAGCTTTGAGAGAAGCCTGGAAGGCGACAATGATTATGGATGGTTTTGATATGGAAGCCGATTACAAAGCAAAGAGATACAATGAAAATCGCTCTACGTTAAAAAGGTTATGTGAGCAATTGGGTGTTTCCACATCTATTGATACACCAAGAACGTCAACACCACGGACAAGTCAGAATGAACCAACTTCAACAGCACGTCCTTATTCTACTACAACAAATAGCACATTTGAAAATAAGCAGCAAAGTTCTACTTCCTCTAATAGTTCAGACCACGGATGCGTTTTAGGACTTGTTCTTACTGGTCTTGGTTTAGTCATAGGAGGCGCCATTGGCGGAGTTGGTGGAGCTGTTTTTGGAGCTCTCTTCGGTATTGGAATATGGGGTAAAATATCAGATTAAATAAGTATCAATATGAAATATTATTTTTTTAGTACAATTTTCTTTTTAGGATTGAGCTTTAGTACGTTAAAAGCTGAGGACATTTCTAAAAAAGTTGAGTCTTTGAAAATACAGGTCAACAGCTTAAAGACGCAACAAGAGCACTTTCACAAAGAATTTAATGACTTGTCTGCAAAGAATGCTAAGACAGAAGAGCAGATATTGGAAATTCAGTCTGCAAACAAGAAGTTGGTTTCTAACATAGATAGCCTACGAAACGAAAACAACATAGTTGTAGCTAATCAAAAAGCAGATAAGTTGGAGCTTGTCAATAGCATAGACAAAACGAAAGAATTGATTCAGACAACAGAGAATGTACTTTCTTCACGCACATTGTGGGGATCTTGTGGCTTAGTTATACTGCTTGCGGCAATAATTGTCATTATTCTTACATTTTTTAAGAAGATTAAGTCGGGCAACACATCTATCGACGAAGTGCGCAAGGCACAAGAAGCATTGCAGACAGCTCAAACAAAGATGCAAGAAGAGTCTGTGAAATTGGATGATAAAATGCTGGAATTATTTGACAGGCAAATGTCTACAAAGCCAAAGGAGATTGGCACAGACAAACTTGACCATTCGCTTGCCTTGAAGGTAGCAGACGAAATTGTCAGAATAGAACTCAATATGTCACGTATGGACTCTTCAATAAAGGGATACAAGCAATTGGCAAAAGCCGTAGAACGCATCAAAGATAACTTTAAAGCCAATGGCTATGAAATCATCGATATGTTAGGGAAACCATACAACGAGGGCATGAAAGTAACTGCCAACTTTGTTGCTGATGAAGAATTAGAAGAAGGAAAGCAAATCATTACAGGTATTACCAAACCACAAATCAACTACAATGGGCAAATGATACAAGCTGCTCAGATAACCGTAAGTCAAAACATCTAAGATATTAACATTATGGCAAGAAACAAAATTGATTATGGCATAGATCTCGGAACAACCAATTCCGCAATCAGTCGCATGGAAAAAGGAGAACCAATTGTAATAAAGACTGACGTATTAAAAGACACTATGCCTTCCTGCATCTCTGTAAACAAGAAAGGCTCTATAAAGGCTGGCGATAGTGCCTACAATACGATGAAGCAAGATAAACGCCGTGCTACAAAGTCGTGGCATAAGGGAGCCTCCAATACATATGTGGAGTTTAAACGCACAATGGCGACAGATACAAAATATTCATGTACTAACTTGAATAAAGATTTCTCATCAGAGGAACTATCGGCAGAAGTTCTGAAAACTTTAAAGTCTTTCGTTACGGATGAAACATTTGGTTCTGTTGTCATTACCGTGCCAGCAAAGTTCACGGTGAACCAAAAAACTGCAACAATGGAAGCTGCAAAGCTGGCAGGGTTCAAACATTGTGAGCTACTTCAAGAGCCTATTGCAGCAGCTATGGCATATGGTGTTACTGCAGAGGAAAAGCATGGACTTTGGATGGTTTTCGACTTTGGAGGCGGAACTTTTGATGCTGCCTTGTTGAAAGTAGAAGATGGAATCATGCAAGTTTTTGACACTGAGGGAGACAATTATCTTGGCGGTAAGAACCTTGATTATGCTATTGTGGATAACTTGCTTATACCGTATCTTCAGAAAAATTATGCAGTAGATAGTTACTTGCAAGATGCAGAAAAAAAAGAGGTACTTCGCGATGCTATGAAAACATACGCAGAAGATGCAAAAAATCAACTTTCATTTAAAGATCATGAGGATATAATTTCCAATCTTGGCGATCTCGGAGAAGATGAGGAAGGAGAAGAAATAGAGCTTGATTTAACCTTAACTCAGGCACAGGTCTTTGATGTAATGCACCCCTACTTCCAAAAAGCAGTAGACATCTGCAAGAACCTTGTAAAGCGCAATAACATTGACGGAGCACAAATCAGCAAACTTATTCTTGTGGGCGGTCCAACACATAGCCCTCTCATCCGACAGATGCTGAAAGAGCAAGTTACACCTAATGTTGATACAAGTATCGACCCTATGACTGCTGTTGCAACAGGAGCGGCACTCTATGCTTCTACAATGGATGCAGAGATTACAGACGAGGACATTCAAGTGGGAACTATCAAACTCGATGTGAATTATGAATCTACAACTGTTGAAATGACAGAGTATATACCAGTTCGTTTGACAGCCGACTCACCTTTAAGCAGAGTTTTCGTTGAGCTTGTAAGAGGAGATAAGGCATGGTCAAGTGGAAAAGTGGAAATTGACTCAAATGGTGATGTGCTGGAAGTAAATCTATTAGAAGGAAAAGCTAACTCGTTCAATGTTTTCTGTTATGACGATAAGGGAAATACGCTCCCTTGCTTTCCTTCAGAAATTACTATTATTCAAGGTTCTGTAGTTGGAGCTGCACCATTGCCTTATAATATTGGTATTGCCACATGGAATGAAGACAAAAGACGTGGTGTATTCCGTATGGCAAAGGGATTGGAGAAGAACAAGCCATTGCCTGCCACTGGTGTGGTAAATGATTTGAAAACTTCTAACCAACTTCGTCCTGGTTTAGAGAGTGATATGCTAACCATTCCAATTTACCAAGTAGATGATTTTACTGAAGCTGAAGGTAAGTCTGCATCACTCTATGAACATGTAGCAGATGTTGTTATCACTGGCGATGATGTTGATACACTCATTACGGAGAATAGTTTGGTGGATGTAACACTTAAAGTCGATTCTTCCGAACAAATGAAACTTGAAGTTCATTTCTTGTCTACAGATACTACTGTAGAAAAAGAGCTTGATACAAGCAAGAAGCATACCATGCTTGATGCCAGTACAGAAATAAAGAAAGGATTTACAGAAGCAGAGAACAGCCTTAAGACCTTGTCTGATAGTGGAATCAATGTAGACAGTCTGAAGGAAGAACTTGCTTCTATCCGTACAGACAATGAAAACACAACAGAGAAGAAAGAGGTACTAAACCATCTAAGGGAGTTACTTAGAAAGATAGAGCAACTTGATGCAAATACAGAATGGCAGCGAGTGGAGCAAGAGTTACGTGAAGAGTTTGACAGACTTGAAAAGGCACAGAACGATCTGGGTAATGATAAATCCGCACAATTGGTTAATCAACTTCGCACCCAGACGGACAATGCTATACGTGGGAAGAATGTGCAAGTCGGTCGTGAGCTGTTGGAGCAAATCAACAGTTTATTCTTCCAACTTACCATGATTTATCAGTGCATGGGACTTATTCGGTCTTGCAACGATCGCTTTGGCACTATACGCTGGAAAGACTCGTCGCGTGCCCGCCAACTTGTAAATCATGGAATGGAGCAAATTAGTAACAACCCTACAACAGAGGGATTGCAGCAGATTGCAGCAGAATTGATTGAACTTATGCCGCACGATGAGGCAGCGAATGCAGGTGGATTATTGAAATAACAGATGCGATATGGACAAGAATTGGAAAGAACAGCAGTTGAATCTATTAGGCTCCAAAGATTCTATATTTAAGTATATTCCCGAAGAACTTGGGAATATACTTTATTGTGACACAGATAATCCCAATAAAGTTCCTCTTTCAGCCCAAGAAGCACGTAAAAAAAAGATTATTGGAAGTTGTATTTCTATTATGTTGCTCATTGGGTATTGGGGATTTCTTTATGATCATTATATTTGGGGAATAATCTTCACAATTGTAGTAGTGTTCTTTACAATTGGTTTTTGTGCTACAAATTTTGTTGGAAAAGACTACTTTGTTGGTGAAAAAGGATTTGCTATCGTTTATTTTTCGGATAGCCGAACAAATATTACAGAGAAAGAAATAGTGCTTTTTGAAGACTTGTCATATTTATTTACAGGAGAAACTGTAATAAAACAAAACTTTTCCTATTTTAGGACAGACTATTATTTTTCTTTGTATAAGAAATTAGATTCTGATGGTCAACACTATAATTTAGCATATAATGCTGTAGGCTCATATTCAGATAAGGAGCCCAAAGACGTTATGAATCCTAAAGGTGCTCATGAGCAATATTGCATGCTAAAGAAAGTAGAACAAGTGTGGACTCTGTTTTTCTTTGAAAATCACAGGTTTGATAGTGAACTAAGCTTTCCGCTATTAAAAGATAAAACCATACTTGAAGATGCCTTAGTTTTTAAAAATAATAGCATTTGTGTTAATGGTATTAACTATGATAAAAGCAATACTAAACGTATATATTTTTCAGATGGTCAGTTGGTTTTTGAACACGAAAATCATTCGAAGAAATTCTTTGGTTTAGTAGAAAAAGGTAACATTAGTAAAATATCACTTTCTGGTTTAGGAAATCGACGTGCATTCTTAATGCTATTTGATAGTATATATAAATCATAATAATTCGACATAGAATAGATTTATGCTCTTCAAAAAGAACGATAAAATAGAGACATATGTAGTAGTGTTTCCGCATAAGCAAGGTTCTTATGCGGAAACCTATCGCGTGAAAGATGCAAATGGTAAGACTCGTTTTTTGAAACTTATCAATTATTCCAAACTCCATCATCAGCAAATAGATGATAATGGACAAATAACGGAAGTTGAGATTGCCAAGCAATTGACTCATCATAACCTTTGTCAGTATGTTGATTCAGGTAATATGATGATAGGCGGTCATCAATATGCTTGGCTTGTAACGGAGTTTGTGAGTGGTGAAACTTTGTCTGAGCGCACCATCCGTGATAGCGATCTCAGTGTATATGAGATAAAGAGGATTGCAAAGGCTGTCTTGTTTGCTTTATCGTATCTACACTCACAGCAGGTACCCATCATTCACAATGAAGTAACAATACAAAACATATTACTGAATCTCGCTGGTGATTTGAAAGACTTGAAGTTGATAGATTTTGGACATGCTCGATACTTGGGACAAAGGCTAAGTAAGCCAAACTTGGATGAATTGAATCCATTTTATCTCGCACCTGAACGATTCTCTGGCGTATACTCTGTACAAACTGATTTATATTCAGTAGGAGTTATGATCTACCATTTACTTTATGGCAGCTTACCTTGGTTTATTGATATTTCTAAAAAAGATAATCAAGATGTGGTGGACTACATCTTGGCAGAACGAAACAAAAAGCTTAAGCTGTCAAAAGATAACATATATGAGCTTGATAATCAACTACTGAATGTAATAGCCAAATCACTAAGTTATGACGCAGAGAATAGATTCCAAACTGCGCAAGAGTTTATTAAGGCTATTGACGGTGAAGTCAGGGTGGAACATCAGTCTACCAAGCGGGAAATCCTATCAGGATTGCAACCGAACGAGGCTGCAATTCTAACACCAACAAAGAAAATAGGTGAAGGGTTCTCTGCTGTAGCAGGTATGGAAGAACTGAAACAGCAAATGTATGAAGAAGTGATAGAACCACTTCATCATCCAGAGGAATATCAACGTTATGGCGTTACTATTCCCAATGGAATGTTACTCTATGGACCTCCGGGTTGTGGAAAGACATTTTTTGCCAAACATTTTGCAGAGGAACTCGGTTTTAACTTTATGTGCATCACTCCCGCTACATTGAAAAGCCGTTATGTTAATGCAACACAAGAGAACATAGCAAAAATGTTCAAGGAAGCAGAAGATAATGCACCAACGGTGATTTTCATTGATGAGATGAATGAACTCGTGCCTAATCGTGATAGTAGCGATGTACACGAGATGTCAAGAAGTGCAGTCAATGAAATGCTCGCTCAAATGGATAAGACTGGTGAAAAAGGAGTTTTTATCATTGGTGCAACTAATTACCCAAATATGATAGACCCTGCAATACTACGTGCAGGTAGATTAGATAAAAAGTTTTATATAGGTGTACCAGATACAGAAGCAAGGGTGGCGTTATTCAGGTTGTATCTTGAAAAGCGTCCATACGACTTTGGCTTGGATTATCAACTCTTAGCAGACATGACTAAGAATTATGTGTCTGCTGATATTCAATTGATAGTAAATGATGCTTCAAGGTGTGCACTTCGATTACATTGCAAGATAACTATGGAAATCTTGAAATCTGTAATAACAAATATTCAGCCATCGCTCAGTGCTAATGAATTAAATAAATATGAGCGCATTCGTGCAATGATGAATGGCGAAACACCAAGCAAGACAAAAAACAGACCTCGAATAGGTTTTAATGTTTAAATGATTATGACAAAGAAAGAATTATATTTAAAAACAGTGTTCTGTTGCATAGCATGCGATGGAGACATTGCCGAAGAAGAAGTTGGCTTGATAAGAGAACTTAGTTCTAAAGATAAACTTTTCAGTGATATGGATACTGAAAAGTATACCAATACGTGGATTAATGAAATTAATAAGCGAGGCAGTATGTTTCTACAAAACTACCTTAATGAAATTGCCACGGAAGATCTAAACGAGAAGGAGCAACTTCTGCTGATATCACTTGCATTCAATGCTATTGAGGCAGATAACCGGATAGAGTATTCTGAGGTGAAATTCTTCAAAAAGATACGTTCAAGATTATCTATCAGCGATGAAACAATCTTAGGGAAGTTCCCTAATAAAGAGGATTTTCTTTTGCCCGACTTGAGAGTTGCAGAGTTACCAATGTGGGACGAGAATACACACTTTAATCAAATAACTATACCAACCCAAAGTAACTAACAACTTTTGATTAAATAAAATCGAAAGAAGGATAATCTACTTTTGAGCCAAATGTTATCTTCCATTTGGTAGTTTACAATAGTATATAATAATGAGAAGTTATGTTGAAATGGAAATACCATTTTGATAAGATAAAAGTTTGAAACAATTCATTAGGAATGACCATTTCTATACTCGAATATTGAGTAAAGAAATGGTCGAGTAAGGTCTTTCTTTTTTACATTCTCCCTCTGTCAGTAATCATCGGAATCTCATTGCACTTGCACTTTTTTTAGTTTCATGACAACCTATAAGTACACCACGATAGGTGTATATCCCAATCCTTCAGCGATGTCCCAACTGCCATATATTACGTTTGACACTTCGCTCGATAGGTGAGAGGACAAACTCCATGTAATAAAGGTGCCTCCGTGATTTAATAACAACTTTGCTGTCACTTCTGTCATCTCTTATATGCTTATAATATATTGAGTATAAGCACATAAGAGGAAGTGTCAAAAGTGACAGGAAACGAAAATATTTGTAAGAGAATAAATGAAAAAGCAGCAAATGATTGCTCACTTGCTGCTGTATAGTAATAAGGTTTTATTTATAAGCCATCAAGGTTTTCCTGTAAGTTTCTGTTCTTATTCTTATTTCTTTGTCAGACGAACATACAACAAGTAAAAATATATGGTGTGGCTTAGGAAAACCGATGTGCTCATTATTTAATGATTATCTTTTTACCATTGACAATATAAACACCCTTAGGCAAAGCATTAATTTCGTCAGTGCTTGCTTTACTTAGCCGTTTTGTTCCATCTATTGTATAGACATCAGCAAGTCCTGCTTTATTATAAACAGTGTTTGTAATGCCAGTAGTACTACCTTCTATTAAGGAAAAATCTTCCCATTGGTATGCTTGTTTATAGGCATCAAGACTATTCTTAGGAACAATAAGTTTACATTTAGATGTATTTACGTAGAAAAAAACACCTGATTCACAGGTTGGAGGTACGACTGCCTCACTTGAAATCTGTGTTATATTGGTACATTTGTTAAATGCGAATTCTCCTATAGTCTTAACACTATTTCCGATATTTACTTTTTGTAGGTTGGTGCAATCGCTAAAAGCTTCGCTACCTATTGTCGTAACACTATTCGGAATGGTTACAGAAGTTAGAGAACTGCAACCCATGAAAGCATTGTCGCCAATTGTAGTAACACTATTTGGAATGGTTACAGAGGTTAGAGAGCTACAAATGCTGAAAGCCCAACCTCCTATTGTCGTAACACTATTGGGAATGGTTACAGAAGTTAGAGAGCTACAACCGCTGAAAGCCCAACCTCCTATTGTCGTAACACTATTGGGAATGGTTACAGAAGTTAGAGAGCTACAACCGCTGAAAGCCCAACCTCCTATTGTCGTAACACTATTGGGAATGGTTACAGAAGTTAGAGAGCTACAATCGCTGAAAGCCCAACCTCCTATTGTCGTAACACTATTGGGAATGGTTACAGAAGTTAGAGAGCTACAACCGTTGAAAGCATCCTCTCCAATTGTCGTAACACTATTGGGAATGGTTACAGAAGTTAGAGAGCTACAATTGCTGAAAGCTGCCTCTCCTATTGTCGTAACACTATTGGGAATGGTTACAGAAGTTAGAGAGCTACAATTGCTGAAAGCTGCCTCTCCTATTGTCGTAACACTATTGGGAATGGTTACAGAAGTTAGAGAGCTACAA
>FLSG01014548.1_pt1 | contig 10595 bp, 15 predicted proteins | sample 1550511 | NCBI WGS metagenome assembly FLSG01 (sample SAMEA4031768, study PRJEB14383) | metagenome | biome: human; feature: oral; material: saliva | place: Philippines | collected 2014
AGAGATTGCAGACGCAGTCGATCAGATCTTACGTAAAAAATATCATTTAAATAGAATTTTTCTATACGGATCGTACTCTAAAGGTCGAGCTAAACAGTCTAGCGACGTAGATCTAATTGTGCTCGACGAAGAAGTTCCAAAAGGAATGAAATTTCTACAGATGATATCTGACGTCGAGTCAGTTCTAGACAGATCTGTCACGATTCAAGCTGCTAAATATTTCAAACGCGAAGAAGAAAAGAAATTACTAGAAGAAATTATGAATACTGCTAAGGAGATTTGAATGAGTGAAGTAGAAAGATTAGAAAGTGACTTATACTAGATTCGCAAGATGATTGAATACGCTGAAAAGTCATATTCGAACTATCAACTGCTAGAAGAATTACAGAATACTGGAATTGATCTGAGATTATGGGAGCTTGCAGAAGATGGACTTGCTTCAAACCTTTCACATGTAGGTGAACAAATCGATAGTAACAAACTTTCTAAAGAATTGCAAGAAGAATATCATCACATAGATTGGTCGAATATTAAAAGATATCGTGATCTGCACGATCATTGGTATGAAAAGATCAAGATCGATCAAGTCTATGAGATCATTGAAGAACTTCTACCGAGTCTAGTTGAAGATTTATATCGAATTGAAAAAGATCTGCTAGATAGATTGTCAGAATTTTAAAAGACACAGTTAAGTCTGTGTCTTTTAATTTGCTCTAAAGATGAGTGTAACTCATTCGTAGACAAATTATCTAACACAGACGTACAGACTCATTCTACGCAGATCAAAGATTTCCGTCGAAACTTAGTTACAAAGTTACAGATACTTTCTAAAAAAGTTTACTTTTTCCTTTACAATCATCTAAAAATAGATTATAATGTCTATATAAACACTCAAAGGAGAAACTAAAATGAATAAGCAACGCACTATCGATCGTCTCGAATTTTTACTACCGTACGCAAATACTTTCTGTGAAGAATTACGCCTATTACCTCTGGAACCGCAAGATCAGCAGCTCGGTCTCATTCAACATTCGCTAAATGAACTGGTCGAATCGAATGTTCGAGAAAATGACTGGCCTCGTGAGATGCGAATCGATCCAAACTTTCATTCACTGTTAGAATCATTTGAAGAATTAAAGGACATTCGCAATCTAATTACACACCAGTCTAAAACGCTGACTCACGAAGAATATATGAGATTGCTCAGTGATCTATACGAGTACGGACAAAATATCAATTGGTTAATCAAACGAGCGATTGATCTGCTTGCTGAGTAACACGATGTTTCACGTGAAACATTGACTCAAGCTGTTTACATTTCGACCGCGTGATGATATAATATCATTATCTGGTTTATCGTTTTGATAGACTAGATACACGTGATAGTCACTTTATGATATCTTTTTCATAAATGCGAACACCAGCGAAGTCATGTTATGATAAGCTACGTAGCGGTAAGGTTAGAGCTACATCCTAAAAATCTATCCTGCAGAGAGCTTTTCTGTCAAACATAGAGAAAACAAAGCAATACAGAATGTATGAGAAAGACTGTCCATCCGGGAACAGTCTTTTATTTTATCTTTTTCCTTTACACTTGCACACGAGTATGATATAATAGAATCATAAAAAGAAAAAAAAAGGACACTATCACTATGAAAACAAAGATCTTTCAATGGCGTGAAGTAAATGATCTAGGGCTATTACGCAATTTCATTATTATGTTTCTATTGGCTTACGCTCATGCAAATATTCTTTTTGTAGCAGAACATACCTCTGAATCACTTGCATTACTAATCGACTTCTTCCTATTCTACTACTTTGTAACGAGTGCTTGGCAATGTCTATTGAGTCTTCTCAATTTCAGATTCACTCGTAAGCGAGCTCTAGAATCTAGCAAGAATCGCAATGTTTTTGAAAAGTCAGTCAAACCTCTGAAGAAACGTAAGGATGTAACAGATGGAAAATGATAAGATCGTAGATAAAATTGTAAATCTAATGAAAAGAGCTAAAGGTCACGACGATTCTGAGAGTCAGTCATCTATCGCATTAGCTCAAAGATTGATGCTCAAACACAATATCTCAATGCAAGAAGTAAAGCAGCATTCCGATAAATCTAAGATTAGACAGAATCATTTTCAGATGAAAAGAGCTCTTTGGTGGCAGAAAATGCTAGCTGCAAATATCGCAGATCATTTCAGATGTAAAGCTATGCTCGGAGATGACGGTATCTATTTTGTTGGAATAAATGACGACGCAGATATTTGTCGAGCTGTCTATGAAGGAGCAGTTTCTCACATCAAATATCGACGTTCTCAAATGAAAGATGCTACTAAGAAAGAAAAACGATCATTTATTCTGGGCTTTATGGTCGGTCTCGACAAAAAGTTGGAAGAACAGAAAGAGTTTCAGATGACCGAAGAATTGTCTCTAATGCTGCTAGTTCCAAAAGAAGTAACAGACTACGTTGCTCAACATTCGTCAAGCAGTCATTCTGTCAAGATCAGAGATTCCATTGACTTCGAAGCATATCAGAATGGACTTGTGGAAGGTAAAGAGGCTGAGATCATGCAAGATCGAATGATCGACTAATGACACAGTTAAAGCTGTGTCTTTTAATTTGTTCGTATATAGTGTAACTAATCTTGAACAAATTGCTATGACACAGACATATAGCTGTGACTTGTACAGATCGACGAATAAATGAGAAAAGTTAGTTACAGAGTTACAATCAGATCAATCAATTTACAATGTTAAACAATTGTGATATAATAAATTTAACAATGTAAAATGAGGTAAACGAAATGAACTTAACTAATATCGAAGCAATGCAGATATTTATTCGTCTGTACAACGTCTGTCACTCGGTCGAGACCGATGAAATGCTAAACTTCTATCCCGATAGATTTGTCGAAATATTGAATCATCTCTTCACAGAGGACGAGATAAACGATCTTCTTTCGCTAGCTCAGGGCTTCTCGCTCCGTCAGGTCGCTAAAGCTTCGACTAAAAAGATTAGTCATGCTACAATGAAGAAATTCGAAACTGAAGCAGCAATCACAGTTAACGAAGAAATGTATCGACGTCATTACTTACATTCAGAAGACGATCAGTACTTCTTTACTCAATCGTCGGAATATCAGCTGTCTAAAGAGTATCGTCAATTCGACATCTCAATGCTCGTCAGACTAATCAGAATCTGCATCGGCTATGACACAATTCTTTTTAAAGATCTAAAATATCTCTTTAAATGTCGAAAAGATCTGCTTCGTAAGTTGAGACGTGAGATTAAACGAAAATTTCCAGCAACAGATCGTATGTTACGTGAAGATGATGGAATCGCGAATATTCCGAATCTCTCTAAAGTAATTGATTCTTTAGAAGAAAAGTTCGACGAAGAAGTTCTCACGATCGACGAGATCAGAAGACTTGTAAGAGATGCAATGAACGGTCGATCTGGTAAAGTTTATCTGTTTGGATCTTATTCGAGAAATCAAGCTTCAATTCATTCAGATATTGATCTGATCGTAGACTCGACAGATCCATTGCTGATGCTACATCTAATGGGTGCGATTGAAGAAATGTGTGGCAATGAGATTGACTACAAGTGTCAAGCGATTACGATGCGTCAATTGAAAGAATCTAAAGAAAGATTTAGATCTTCAGTAGAGAAAGATATGGTATTGATCTATGAGAAATGACGAAGAATTAGAAAGGAATCTAGTGAATGAGTATCAATCACGACACGATCTTAGACAGACAATTCATCGAAACTGTGAAGTCTAAGATAGCTAAAGAATTTAATGTCAAGTCAATTGAGTTAGTAGGCTCGTATCGTCGAAATGAAGCTACTGAACGTAGTGATGTAGACTTTCTGATCTTAGACGATTCTAGACTGAAAGGAATGCAATTCATTCGAATGATCTGTAGACTCGAAGAAGAGCTCGGAAAAGAAGTTGGACTCGTTACAGTTGCAGGTCTATCTGAGACTGAGATGAAGAAGCGAGTTTTAGATTCGATGAGAAAGGATATTGAGCTTTATGACTGAGATCGAAAGAATCGAAGAAGATTTAGTCTGGCTGCATTTGATGCTAGAATTTACTGAAAAGACTTTGCAAATTAAAGAAGAAATGAACGCTTTAAATAGATCGAATATCTCACAGCTACTTTATCTGACTTTGCAAGATGGTTTAGCTTCAAATCTCGCGCACGTCGGTGAACAGCTTGATGCAAATAAACTGTCTAAGGAAACTCAGCGTGAATTCAATTATGTACCTTGGTCTGACATCAAAAAGTTCAGAGATAAACACGATCATTGGTATCAAGATATTTCGCATGATATCGTCGACTCGATTGTTGAAGATTTTCTACCAGAGCTTTATCTACAATTAGATGAAATCATAAAGATCTTGACGAACAGACTATCAGATATGACATGACACAGTCGTAATGCTGTGTCTTTCTATTTGCATCAGTATAGTGTAACTAATCTAAAGCAAATCGATATGTCACAGTCATAGATCTGTGCTAACTGTCGATCTCGAATAAATGAGAAAAGTAAGTTACAGAGTTACAATTAATCTTAAAAAATTTTATACTTTTTCCTTTACAATCATCTAGAAATGTGATATAATGAATCTATAATAAAAAAGAAAAGGACACTTAATAGCATGACAAACTTTCTAGAAATCAATCAATCTTTCACTAATCTTTCATCTCACACTGGCTCTAAAGTTAGTAAAGATCGTGAACGCGTCAAAGTCAATCTTCGCAGCACTGAAACTAGAAAAGGAATGAAACAAAAATCTCCCGTTGAGCAAGCCGTGCATCAGATTCGTCTCGGAAATGCAATCAAAATGCAAAACGGAGCTTATCGCGTTCGCATTAGTCGATACACTGATACTGACGCTCTTACAATGAAACGAATGATTCGATTCAACGACGACGTTGAAAATGTCGAGTTCGACTGTCAAGATGATCGTACAATCACATTCATCATCAAATTTGTCGATTCGATGACTGATTTATTGGAAACTCCTTTAGAATCTGCAGTCGAAGAAACTGAACTGTCTGATGAAGAGTTTGACGCAGCAGTGAAAGAAAAACTCGGTACATTGGTAGGATAAGTAATGAATATTACAGACGAAGATCTTTCGAAACTAAAGTTTCATTTAAATGAGGTCGCAAAGATTAAATCTAGATTAGACGGATGCTATTCGCAATACGTCTTTAGACGTTCGACGTTAGATCCGGTCGTAGTAGAATTTATTTCTAACTATCTGCAAGGATCAGATCTCTACGATCAAGCTCATTTCTTTAATCTGTCGATCGACAGTGTTAAGGTCGGTCAAAAACTGCCGATCAAGCTGATCAACTTTATGAATAAATACGATTTCGCTGATGAAATGCGTGTGTCAATTGATCTCGACGATCTCGAGACTGTTTCACTGGTAATCGAATTCGACGATGAGATGATCGTACAGCATCTCTCGATCGAGGTCGACGAATAGAATGAAGTATAATATTATACTATTAGACTGAGACACAGTATTAAGACTGTGTCTTTCCATTTGCATAGAATTAGGTGTAACCGAATCTGGAACAAATCAGTAATCACAGTCTTAGATCTGTGATCTAAAATGATCTATGAATTCTATCGAAACTTAGTTACAAGGTTACAGATCGTTCTTTACAATTTACATTATCAGCAATAAATGATATAATAATCTTATAACAAATGTAAAGTAGGTGAATATCTATGCAAAATACAATTTTCGAACCATCATCTCTCATTCAGATCTTGGCAGACGTTGTAGATGTCGCTAAGTCATCTGATCTTTTAGATGGTGCAGTTAAGTCGATCGAACTTCAGAAATTCATTGACATTCTTGAAGATCGAAAATACGTAACTGATCTCGAGTATAAGATTTTATATCAATCGTACGATCAAAAGATGTCGACTCGTCAGATCGCTAGAGGTGTCGAATTTTCGCATTCGCATATCGCAAGTGTCAGATCTTCTTCGATTGTTAGACTTGCTAAGATTTGTCAGTTCTTCATCTCGACTGAAGAAAGAGCATCTTTAGATATCGACGATCTAGTAGACGCAGATTTTAACTACGACCGATCTATCACTGAAGCGTTAGCTGATCATTCGAGAATCTCGTTGATCAGAAGCTATGCTAGATATAGGAAAGACAATCTAATCTTTGACAATTTATCAGATCTTTCAGACGATCAGTTCTATCGTGCCAAATCTGAGATTAAAAGAACATTGGGTTTTGAAGGAATCTTATCTCGTCAATTCATCGAGAGTGTGAAAAACATTGCAGCTGAAAAGTTCGAAGTAGAAAAGATCGAGCTAGTCGGATCGTATCGTCGAAATGAAGCTACTGAAGAGAGTGACGTAGATTTTCTCATTTTAGACGAAAAAGCTCCTTATGGACTCGAATTTCTAAAGATGATTACGTTCTTAGAAGATCATCTTGGTAAAGAAGTTGGTCTGCTGCATAAGGCCTCTATGACTCGTGAAAGAGATAAAGAGATCATTGAATCGATGACGGAGGACATTGAAGAGTATGAGTAAGACGAAGAAAGATGATATCTATTGGATAGAACTAATGATAGAGTTCACTTCCAGAGCATTAGAATACTATGAAGAAATCAGACATGCATCATACCCGAGACTCGTGATGGAAGGATTAGACGACGCTTTAGCTTCACAGATTGCGCATATCGGCGAGCAACTCGATTCTAACAAATTGTCCAAAGATGTACAAGAAAGATATCCGGAGATACCATGGCATGAAATGAAAAAATACCGAAATCTTCACAATCATTGGTATCAGGACATCCGAATGTCGCAAGTGTATCAGATCGCTGAATCAGATCTTGAAGAGCTATTGCAAGCATTATACGAGATCAGAGAAGATTTGATCAGAGAAAGAGATGATAGGCAATGAGATATCTCTATCTAAAAGATCGATCTGATTTTCAAGAGCTCCTAGATTCAAAGATTGAACCGACTACTCTCGACGAATGCTATCTATGTGAAAGAGATGAGTTAGATCGAGTCATCGGAGCATTCGTGATATTAGATCATAAGACTTATCTGACGCATCTAGACCTGATCGACAGAAAGATCATTAAAAGAAATGATAGTGTTCGTAGACTTGCAGACGTTCCAGAATTCGATAGAGTGAAGAATCTCAGATTGACGATCGACGGAAAAGGATATAATTTATACCATCGAACACATCTTGTACCATTTAGATTCTGTCTAAGCGATGGAAACGTAAGAAATCTTTTATTTACTGCGACAGCTAGATTAAATAGCGGTCTACGTATCGAAGATCATTATGTTCCTGAAAAGTTTCAGATCGACGACAACGTCGAAATGATCTTAGATAAGATCAAGACCGATCAAAGGTATTTTGAGGATCTAGACTCAACGAAATATCTTGCTTTATCAGATTTTGAACGTGCAGCATCGTGCATTCTATTCAGAGATAAGGAACGCGTGTTCAAGTACGGATCAGAATGTATCCATGATAAAGAAAGTCGAATTGCTTCAGAGATTAGACTAGTGATGATAGATCTGACTGATGAAGAAGTAGTCTTTTCAGCTAGACTAAGGAACTCGCTATGACACAGTTCTAACGCTGTGTCTTTATGTTTGATTTAGTTTAGTGTAACTATCTCCGAACAAATCGTATCGACACAGACTTATAACTGTGAATTAGAAAGCTGAATGAGATTATTGAAAACTTAGTTACATAGTTACAACTAATTCTTTAGACTGATTTTGTGATATAATTAATTTATCAATAAATGAAAGTGAGAAAACTATTATGTACGAAGTATGGACACTAGATGATCACAGTCTAAGCTACGACGAAATCGAAAAAATTGTTGAAGACGAGCCAGAGCGAATCGAATCTTTCTGGTCTTGCATAGAAACTTTCAGCTCTGAAGATCATGCGTACGAGTTTGTTGAAACTCTGGACGAGCTAGACTATCCGCTGATTCACGACGGAAAAGACTTTTACTTGTAAGAAAGTGAATGAAAATGAAAAGATTTGTAATCAAATCAGTCGTTTTAGATCATAGAGAATGTGACAGTCAAATCGAGATCACAGATTTCGAATTCGACGGAGTTAATACACTTCGATTCCAATTTACTGAGCACGTAATCTTAGACGATTTTCTAGCGGTGATCGACGGCTCTGAGATTGAAGTAACTCAGCTCGAAGCAAACGTCAGACAATCTGTTAATGCAGTTATCGACGAAGAGTATCTCGAAGATGAAAACGAATATCGTTTGACGGACGCAGATGTCTCATTGATCTCGATCGAATGTGAAAATGTCTTTTCTAACTATGGAAAAGATAATGAAGAGCAGATTTTTACTAGATATCTTGAAAACTATTACGATGAAATGTACTTCGGCAATTACGACGTGATTGTCAAAGTCGAAAAGATCTAATTTCAGATCTTTTTTTTTTTTTGCACTTTTCCTTTACAAACATCTGGAAATGTGATATAATCATTCTATAATCAATGAAAGGAATGAATCCTATGCTTATTTTAGTAGAAGAGATCAAAGGCTCTAAAGTACTTTTAAACACTGACAAGATCGCTCGGGTTGTAGAAACATTTCCGACGAAGATCGAAGATCTGGTTCGGATCGTTGCATATCTCGATCATTCAGATGAAGCTGTTGTCTTTAACAAGGTCGCTTACACATATCATGATCAATCTGTAGAATTTAAGCAGATTAAATCTTTGACAGACTTCTATCTTTATCTATCAGAAATGCAAAATCAAAATTAAAAAAAGTTGACATTTCTGACAAAAAGCTGTTTACAATCGAGCAGCTTTATGATATAATAGATCTATCAATCATAATTGATAAGACACATCGCGAGTCAACGTATAGCCAGATAAGTTCTTGCTGAAACTCGCGAATCTGGTCCGGTAGCTCAGCTGGATAGAGCATACGCCTTCTAAGCGTACGGTCGCAGGTTCGAATCCTGCTCGGATCATCTGATACGAGAGTATCAGAGTCAAAGCATTTTTGACTATCTTTTTTCATATTTTTTATTTCAGTTTAAGGTCGTCTAACGACGATCTTATTCTGCGCGGATGGCGAAATTGGCAGACGCACACGACTTAAGATCGTGCGAACTTTGTTCATGAGGGTTCGAGTCCCTCTCTGCGCATCGCTCGAAGGCTTAAGAGCTGTATCAGTAGACGTCGGTTTTAGACAGACGCCGAAGCAATGTTACGCAGGTCTTCGAGTATCATAGATCTTTAGCTCAGCTGGATAGAGCATTCGCCTTCTAAGCGAACGGTCGCAGGTTCGAATCCTGCAAGGTCTATTAAATCATGGAAGATTACTCAAGTCTGGCTGAAGAGGACGCACTCGAAATGCGTTAGACGTGTAAAAGCGTGCAAGGGTTCGAATCCCTTATCTTCCTTCAGATTAGATGCAGTCGTAATTACAAAATAACTAATCACTAATCTTCTGCATCTATTCTATTTTGGGGTCGTCCGGTTTCGACGGGCGATTGGACTCTCGAGTCTCACGCCGAGTGACGACGTAATCGTCAACCTAAACATAAATGCTAAAACTCAAGCACCTGTAATGATGGCTGCCTAATTGGCGTCGTCTATTACCAAACATAGTCGCACAGACGAGTTAGTATCGATTGCATCGGATCTTTACTAACTATAAACGACGATGATCGCTCTTAAGAACTTCTCACTCTTAAAAGTTAAATCTGAGATATAATCAAACTGTTTGTACGTTTAAGTTTGATCGAATGAGTAAACGTAGCAGCGTGCTATAGGACTCGTTGGAAAGATTGTTCGGACGTGGGTTCGATTCCCACCGGCTCCATAGTCAGAAGAAATTTTAGATTGGATGTTTACAATCTAGTCGAGAAATGATATAATAGTCTTATTCATTTCATGGATCTATAGTTTAGCGGTAGAACGACGGTCTCCAAAACCGTTAGCGTTGGTTCGATTCCAGCTAGATTCGTTAAAGAGTTATTTTGCAGTAGATTTATCTGAGCAGTAACGACACAAACATCTGCCGCATATTTGTCTACGCGGGAAGCGAGGATCGCCCGAACCAAAAGAACACCGGTCGCTCGATGTAGCCAAATCCGTCTGCGGAAAAGCAGAGGCTTATCCTCCTTAAGCATCGTTGGTCAAGGGGTTAAGACACTGCCTTTTCACGGCAGTAGCACGGGTTCGAATCCCGTACGATGTATACGAAGACTAATAGTCTTCGTACGAGCTGAATGCTTAGATCACTGAAGATGTTTTGTTGAGAGGTCTTGGTCTTCAGTGATTAGGTCCCGTAGTGTAGCGGTTATCACGTCGCCCTGTCACGGCGAAGATCACGGGTTCGATTCCCGTCGGGACCGTATTTATGACACAGATTTAATTCTGTGTCTTTCTATTTGCATCGAATTAGTGTAACTAATCTTTGACAAATCTTATGGACACAGAATTGTAACTGTGAGATAGATAGATCTGAGATATCTGAGAAAAGTTAGTTACAAAGTTACAATCAGATCTTTATATCG
>FLSG01000835.1_pt3 | contig 10588 bp, 6 predicted proteins | sample 1550511 | NCBI WGS metagenome assembly FLSG01 (sample SAMEA4031768, study PRJEB14383) | metagenome | biome: human; feature: oral; material: saliva | place: Philippines | collected 2014
GTAGATAATGAAACAAAGCCACCTAGCAAGGTGCTAGGCAGCTTTTACATATACTACTAGTTAAATATATAGGTCATATACTTAGCTAAGGCCGTTTTATATTCTTCTATGGTGTCATATGTCACGGTATGGTTCTTGATCCACTCTGCAAATTCCAATGGTGGTCCGCAAAAAAAACATTCCATATCGACTTTCCAAATATCGCCATGTAGATTTTCAAATTGTTCCCAAACAGCCGCATCAAAAGAAGCCCGTAAGTAGGCTTTATGGTAAAGTTCTTTTGCTACGTCTAAATTGCCTAATTCTTCATTAATTTGAGCCATCATGCAGTATTCAAAGAGCGTCCATTTATAGTCACTATCGATATCATCAAGAAAGCTTACGGTATTCTCAAGTGCCTTATCTAATTCTTGTTTATATCGCTTTGCTCGTTGAATATCCCCAAAATGAATGGCCAGTTTAACCATATATTTAACACATACAGTATAGTCAAGGGTTCCATAGCATAAACTTCTCATCTCCTGTGTATCCCAGAGCGCGGTCAGTTCGTTCCACAATTCTTTATCAATATGATTTAAATGGAATGTCCATAATGCTTTCAGCCATAAATAGAAATCAATATTAGAATAGTTCTTGCCCTGCGTATCCTTATTAATATCCAACAGGATATGCATTTGTCCATAATAGTCAAATTCCATATCAAGTAATGGAGGGTACATATCTTTAATATACCGCTCATAGCCAAGACGATTATTGGTTTCCACATAATGTTGCAACAATAGATAGCGCAAATGCTCTATACTAAAGGCATATTCTGATTCCTCCAAGTTCGTCATGATAGAGCCGCAACTTACATGATAGTTAACAGGGTCTTTTTGTTGCATCGCCATTAAATCTTGTAGTATCTTATCTGCCTCTATATTCCCTGTGAAAGCATAGGCCAATGCACGGTACCACTGAGATATACGAGATAGTTTTACAATATACTCCACTTGCCACGTATCAGTTGCAGAAATCTGAACTTTTGCTAGTTTTTCATCGAGTTTATCTACGATAGGCAAAATGGAGGCGTACATATGAGTATTAACTGCGTGGCGACACGCATCAAGCATACAGTAAAAGGAGCAGCACAACCGTATATCTAGGGATAGCACAGTTGCTTTATCTTGTTGTCTATACACATCACTCGGATTTATACCATTAGTAAGCATCTCCTCTAAAGTAGACTGCACCATATCCTCGTAAGATAATATAAAGTCTAGATAGGCTTTACGATGCTCTGCCTTTGGAAATAATTGAACTAGCAAATTTTCTTTTGTAAGGGATTGCACTAGCTTATCTAATAATGGTCCTATCTGATAATTCTTCACATAACCTAATACACCATCATCATAGTCTGGAATTCTAAGAGTTAGAATACTTTTAATCTCATTGTACTGATTATCTAAGTAAGCTGCTACGAGTTTATCTGTCCAACGATTACTTTCATCATAAACAGCTATCTTAGCCAATTGACTATCATACATAAATGGTTTATGTACGCCTTCAACAATATGCTGGAAAAATACATCGTCTGCTAATGCCGCTAACCGCTCAGTTTCCGTACTCCCCTCCATAGTTTGTACCATATAGGCCCCCAGAGCATCAGCTATTAGTAGGAACTCTGTATTGATGAAAGTTGGCTCGTTCATGGTATACGTATTAGGAATGGAAGAGACCGTTAAAAATTTTGGTAATGAGTCACGATCAACACCCTCTAATATTTGTTGAACTGCTGTAGCGGATAAAGGTGTATCCACATGATAAGCGCCACATAAATACCCGAGGATACTATCAGGTGAAAAGAGGGTCGTCATAAAATAACGAAGCATATGATCGTATATATACTGAGCCTCATCCTTAGGGGACCTATTTTTTTTGAACAGTAGCCGCTGCCCTTGATAACTCTTATACATAGAATACAGTTCATAAGCACCTGTACGCGGTGTATCTAATAAATCCTCTCCATTATAGGTGCCGTATCGGATAAACTCTGGCAACCGATTGATACATTCTGTGCGTAATTCTTCAATAGGCTTTCCGTTTTCATTACACAGTGCTTTTACAAAAGCTCGAATGCGTTGACCCTCTAATGCATATTCCGCTTCGCCAGACTCTACATCCTCTGGCTCATCTCCTAAAAAAGTTATCTCCGGCGTATGAAATGTCAAAGCAAGCAAAAATGTCGTTGTTTCTTTTCCTTCTATAGGCGGAAACAACGATGGTCGAATCGCATTAAATATACCTGTTGTGCTTAAGGTTAAAAATTTCATAAGTCCTCCCTATGCATAATACTACATAATAATAAACTCTCTTTATTCAAACGTTTAACACGTAACAACTACTGCCCCAATCATTACAATCAAATCCTATTTCTCTATTTAACACCCCATACTACTGTTTCTGCTTACACTTCAACAGCTATTACGGTCATGCCTAGCTTTCGCAAATGGTTAATAACCTCAGGATTGTCTTCGTGAAAGCATAATTCCTCTGGTTCACAGTCAAAGAGCATACAGAAATCTTGTACCGCATGGGCCACATCATTCTCTGTTTTATTGCTAAAGCGTATGGCCCTATAGTCAGTGACCATATGGTGTTTTAACAGCATACGAACCCGTTCAGGATTTGCCGCTGTCCATAAGGCACAGCGCTCACTGCCATAGGTGTTAAGTACACGTGCCACCGATTGATTTAACCGAGATAGGTCCAAATGGCTTTCCACATACTCCTGTTTAAGGCGGGCAATATGCATTAAGTCGTCTCTAGTTAAATAAGGGTACCAACCTTGTACAATTTCATCTGTAATGCGTGGCACGACCTTGCGAGGTTCTAACGCCACACATGCTAACGCATGTACATAGCCAGCTGTATTTAATTCGTCGGTAAAGACCAATGTATTATCTACATCTACAATGTGAAACATAAGAACCTCCTTTAGTCATCTATATCAAAATAGTTTTTGCTGTGCCTCCAGCGCTGGATTTACAAGGCTTACTAGGTCATCCACCGTTACCGATGTATACCCTGCAGTACCTACTCCACTTGGATTTGTCACCAGTTGTCGCGCTTTTTGTTGTGAAAGCAAGCTGCGGTTTAGTTTCATCTCTAATACTTCGCTGTCTGTTGTTTCATCGTACATAGCACAGGCGAGATGTCCATAAGAATGTGCTTTTCCCATAGCATGACGGGACCCACTGTCTCCATCTCGGCCTTCATAGCTTGCGATGAGTACTACCGCCTTAGCGAACAATGCTTGCAACCGATCTCGCTCCACATAGCGGTTAATTGCCTCATGTCGACTGCGAGGACCATTGTAATATTCAGAAATAACAAGGCCACCTTTCTCTACAATTCGATGAGCCATCTCTCGATGAGCTGCCGGCGAAATCGCATCTAATGGTGAAGGCAAGATGGCAATTGTTTTTCCACCACAATCCATACAAACCGCATGCCCAATAGCATCGCAACCTTTTGCAAGGCCACTCACGATATGCTGACCGCTCTGTACTAATCGGTCAACAATCTTGCTTTCACGAGCAATGATATCCTCATTCGGCGTTGTATAACCAATGACCGCCACATTACGATTTAAGTCGCTCAACAGAGACAAGTCACCCTTGTAAAACAAGAGATAGGGACGATCGCCCTTAGGGGCGCTTTCATTAATAACAGGAAAATCCGCATCAAAGCAGCATACTGCACCATCCATCCAGTCCATGTCATCTACCGCAACGGATAGTTCATGCACTACATCATCGATATTGGGAATGTCACGCATCATGGCGAGGAATTCATCCTCTGTTTTCCAAGTATCATGAAAGCTCTTTCTCGTTGTAATGCGACTCGTCGTATTATGGATGGCCCAGATTTTTAAAGCTATCGGTGAAATGTTCATATTATGCCCCTTTTCTATAAGTAGAACGATGGTAGGTGTATGCCACAGCGTAGAATACAACACGAGCTGTGCCCGCATCATATAACGCTTGAATACAATCCTCATCAACGTTCACTGTTTTCGTATAAATATCATCAATTAAAATTACAGTTTTACCTCGAACTGCGTCGGCATCGATATGACAAGTGTCATTTGTAATCCCTACATAGGGCTCGCTACCGCAATTATCAAAGCCTGGTAAAAATTTATGAATATGTGTTGTCTTTGTATCTGTATGTCGTGTAATACATCCAATGCCATCTGTGATACCTGAGTATCCATTGGCCTGTAGTATTCTGACACACTCTTGCACCGCATCGCGGAAGCCTAACTGATCTGGTGACATAAATGCTTTAGATCGAGGTACAACGGCAACCACCGCCTCCTCAAGACCTTCCGCTTTCATAATATCGGGGATATCCCTTCTCACTCTATCATACACTTCCTGACGGGCAGATTTTAGGACACTAGGACAATAATTATTCAATGTATTTTTTAAGGTATTAAGGAAATCAGGATTTCCCGGCTCACGATAGCGCAAATACAAGTCACGATAATAACCAACACAATCACGAGATAAGTATTCATTGCTAGATAAAGTAAAACGTCTAACTAACTGTTCCATAAGAACCTCCATGTGTACAAACTACATATAACAAAACTTCAAACACTGTTAAACCTGCGAGACGACCATCACTAAAGTTCAATCCGTCGAAAACGGACTCCATACCTTAGGGAGGCATAATGTGTGTAGAGAGGAGAAAATTTTATTTAAAAAGGAGAATTATCATTATCATAGAAAGGAGGTAAAATGACTACTCGATGTTCGCCCCTCAGGCTTAACTTGTGTGTTCATTATACGGACTAAACAAAAATGGAGATAATCAAAAAAACTAGGACTAATAATAAATATTAGTCCTATAAAAATATATTAAAATTTGATATAGTATTCATGAAATATTCATTTTATTCTTCAAGGAGAATCCATGCCAAGTGTAACGAATTACCTAAAAAACTTTAACAATATACGCTTGTTCTTTCGTAGCTTGGCCATGGGTTTGCACACAAGAAATACAGCTCCCAAGCGAGGTATAAAGAAAAGTTTGCATGATGATTATCTCAAGCGCCTCGCCTATTTTAATATGGGTTCTAAAATTCGAGATACCCAAATTGGTCGAATGCACGTACACACTATCGCTAAACAAGACTTTTACTGGGGACACAATTACCTGTCTTCCTTATATTCTCTCTATGCGATGAAACCTGAGACAATCATTCTTATTTTGGCCATTATCGACACAATTAGCGAACTCGAAACGGCTTCTATTACAGATATATACGAGGCCATCAACGACCATCCTCATGTACTTTCAGCATATCAAGATTTTTTAGCTGAAAAATATCAACACACTTATAAATCGCTGCCAGATATCATCGAAAAGCAGATGATAAGCCGCCTTATTAAAAGGCTAGTAACAATTGGTATAATTGATGAAATTTCTGAACGGAATACCTACATATATCGGCTAATGCCATCAGGTATCGAAAATCTAACAGATCAGCAGCTTGAGTTATTATCTAGAGCCATATTTGTATATAAAAATATATCGCTCTTTAGTACAGCAGGTAATACGTTATTAAAGAAAATTCAGCCATTATATACTAATACATCTCTATTAGATGAGCTCGAACAGCCAACTACACAAGCTTACGAAACGCAGTATTTATTTACCTATAACAATCCACTTCATGTGATTGATGAAAGCTTGCTCTATACTATTGCCCAAGCACTACAAGATGATAGAATGCTCGAGCTTAGCTTTTATAATAAACGTCGTCCCAAGGTCCTCGTTCAACCAGTTCGAATTGAATCAGATTACATTGGCAATCGAGATTATCTAATCGCGTATCATAAACAAACGCTTGTCACCTATCGCATTGATTCAATCGATACTATTGTTATAAAAGGTGCCTTCATAAAGGCAAATCAAATACTACAAAAGGACACTAAATATAAAACAATACTGCACGTGCGCTTTTATAAATTACCCCAATACGAACCCGTATGGGATGAGTTTAACAATACACTCAGACATGTAACGATGATTGTTGAGCAAAATACTTCGCAGTATATAGATGTAAAGTTACAGGTGCAGGATGGTCAAGTTCTGTTACCTGTATTGCGTACATTCTTACCATATATCCAAATTCTGCATAGTATTCCTGAAAGTATCCGAACACGTTTTAACGACAATTTGCATCATACGCAACATGAAATAGTATCTGAACCAAGTAGCTACACAAAGAAAATCCATCCTACTTGGAATCTACTTTCACCAGAACCTACTGATTCAGATAATGCCGCAGTATCACCTCTACTAAATGAGATGACAGCGATTACTTGTAGCACGCAATACCGAATCCAGCAAGATTTAATCAACGGCATTTCATATACACTAGATGATTTGCAGTACATTATAAATCATAGACCATTATTAGATAGCTATGCACCAGTTGAGGAAAATGACCAATATGAACAAACCTTACCTAGTTATTTAGTCATTTCATCCGAGCAAGGCCTACAACCTTTATTCCCTCATTTACCAACTTTGGTATTAACCTCTGTAGAACGCATGTTCCTCAAGGATTTACTAACAGATCGCCGCATCAACTGGATGTTACCAGTTGATATCCAGCAAAGTTTAAATCAGACACTTGCAGAGGTGCCCACAACTTTACCAGCAAATACATGGGGTAATAAAAGTCTTACTGTCGATAGAACATCTAAAAGCTATACAAATCATTGGCTATGTACACAAGCAATGATAGAACAAACAACTCTATCCTGGGAGACGCCTGAAGGAGTAATTACAATTATTCCGTGTAAGTTAGAATACAATACGGCAACAAATGGATTCTCACTTATCGGCTACCATGTAGCAAACGAAACTTTCCATTACTACCCGCTAGACACATTGCCAACAGTGACTGTAGGGAACGTGCCTGTAGAAATCGATGCCAACGCCTTATACAAGGAATATCAAGAAACTAACCGCCAAACGATTCTCTTCTCTATTTATGACTTGAATAACGCTATCGATCGATGCTTTAACGCATTCTGTAACTATGAAATTGTAGGCACTGAAACGGATCATAATACATTTACACTCAGCGTGGAATACCTACCATTCCAAGAAAAAGATATAGTACGAATTCTTTTGTCCTTAGGTGCTGCTATTCGTGTACATAATCCAAGAACACTAAAAGAACAACTCAATACTATTTATGTTAAAACGATTTTATTACTAGATGATTAGACGTTAATTATTACATTTATTTTATATTTCTTGATATAATACAAAATAATTTCTTATTTAGTAAAAATAAATCATGATAAATTCTAATTAATATCCATTAAAATACTGAAAATACAAAATATTATATGCTCGAATGCCAGTATAAAAAAACCATTCATATAAACAGCCCTATAAACTGATTATATAAATGGTTTTTTTTATTAATATCTTTTAATTCACAAAATACCTACTACTAATTTCATCATAATATCTATTACTAATATTATTGATATCTACCTTATACTGACATAAATCTTCAATATTTTTCTTTGTATGAATTTCTATTAAATATAAACTAGTATTCTCAGCTAAGCGCTCCTTAAATAATAATACTCTTAACTCAGATATAATATAATCATAATCCTCTTTTGTATTATATATAGAATATAAATATATCATCTTTTCAATCTGACTTCTTAGTTTAGTCGAAATTCGATTATACGCATTTAAATAATCCAAAACTAACGTTAAGTCCTCTTTAAAATCAGCAGTTTGACACAGTTTTTGAAGTGTAAAACGACGATATACCTTTATGAACATTTCAAAATAAAGATAAAATAGTAACCCTAAGCCATCTTCAATCATTATCTTTTCATCAAAAACATATTCAATACATTGAGGTTTAAAATCCAAAAGTTCAGTCATACCACGACCAATAAAATCATCGCTAAAACTTATACTCGAAACACGCTTCTGATCAATTAAAACTATGATGGTTTCTAGGAAAGACTCACTTAGACCTCTGTAATTCAATACAGCTACCCAGTCTTCATTATAGTTACATATCTTTATACTCTTATTAATTAAAAGTTGATATGGATCGTATAACCACTTTTTCACATCGGTGAAATCTCTAGGACCAATAATCATAGGATGTATTACAATTTTATTGGAATTAGTATAAAATAATGTACTATTATAATTAAGCTCAACAAAAGAACTAATGAGATTTTCTGATTTCAATAAATGATAATACAGCTTAAGCTGAATAACCAATTTATTAACATTTAGTAAGGTAAATTTTTTATTATGATATTCATTATTTTTAGTATTAAATTCAAGCTCACTAAAATCCCCCTCTTTCCCTGATACCTTATATAAGCGAAGATTTGCTAACACAAATTCTCTTTCATAAGCGGACAATAAAGAGTTTGGATAACGCTCACCAGAACACCTTAAAATACGACTTCTTAATAACTCTGGAATATTAAAGAAGTCAAATAATCCTGCAATAAATCCATTATAAGTTCTATTAGATTCATCATAATCTAAATTATTATAACTAGTGATATCATGAATCCAAGCTAACGTATAGTCAATCACATCACTTCTTATTTCTTCAATTGTATTTTCTTCTAAATACTTTATCAAACTATCTAAAAGACTTAGAACACATTCTCGTTGACCTAAAAATAGCGAATGATGAGAAATAGGAAGATACTTAATAAAACTAAAACTATCTAAATTATCATCCTTCAAAGTAAAATTTTTATTATAAACTACACTATTACTTGAATCTATTTTATTTATAGAATTACAGTCTTGTGAAAAGTTATTGATTAACTCTATCACCTCAGAAGAAACTTTATATTTTTTCGCCTCCTTAATAAGACTATCACTTAATTCTTGGAAATCCATATCATCAAAAAGTAATTTTCTATTAATATATCCTAATAGCTTAGTTAAAATATTAGAATCATAAGAAATTTCTACATTTACTGTATCCGCAATATACTTATTAATATTGATAGTTGTCTTTGGTATAGTTAAAGCATTATTAAGATGATCACTTAATCTTAATAATAAATAATTAATTTTATCTCCATAAACATTGAATGCTTCTATATAATCCTGAATTACAAGTTGTTTAAGTATTGGTATTAAAACACGATCTTCTCTAATATAACAATTCCAAAAGTCAATTAAATTTGTTGTTATATGTTTAAATGCAATATAAGCAGCTATCAAATCCGCACCTATTAAAGGCTCCCCTTCATACACCTTAGACGCTAATGACTTCATTAAATTAATGGCCAATAAGTCTATATCAGTAGCCCAAGTAGTTAATACTAAAGTCTTAAGCTCTTGGTGTGCTAAAGTATATCCAGTAACGTTATTATAAGTAAACTTAGTAATAAAGGGCTTAATATCCATAAATAAACTCTGGATGTAATATCTATCTTCACCTAAATCAGCCAATTTCACTAAGTCATTAAAAGATACAGGAATATCACTCAAAGCTAATACTAACAATGTATTTTTTAATGGTCTGAAATATTTACTTCCATAAATATATTCTAGCTTTTTACAATAATATTCAAATAAAATTTTGTATGTTATGAGTTCTGATTCATCTATAATTTCAGGTATATATTGTAACAAATCAGCTTCAAGTAAAGTATTTATATTATTAGCTAATCTACAAGAGGGCGTAAATTGTGATGTGTATGTATTTACTAAATCTTTGTTCCTATCATCATTTGCAAATATTGATACTTTATCAGTAAAGTCCATATTATTGATGAGTTGCAACATAATAGAGTTTGGGTTCGTTGTAATTCGTGATGTAACGATGATATAGATATTTTTTCTTATTAAACTATCACTTGGTAAAAAAGAACTAAAATCAAACTGATTATCAACTGACTCATCGATACCATCTAATATAATGACTAATTTATTCCTGTATTCAAAACGTTCTGCTTCACTATATAGCTCTTGGAAGAAAGATAAAAAATCAATAAATGTATTACTATCAATAATTTCTGGTATTTTATCATCAACGCTAAATGTTTGCCCGGAATCATATTGTAATAATGAACTCCTAAGCTCTTCTTTAAAACCAGTTGAACTTAAAGTATCACCTTGCCTAAAATAAAAAGCCCGTACAGTGGAATCTACTAAAGGCATATAATTATTTTGAGAATCAGTTTTTAATAAAGGATCTAACAATTTAACAAAGGTGGTCTTACCCAAACCAGCTTCTGCCTCCATTAAAAATATCCCTTTATCATATGTATTTAACCAATTTACTACTATATCTTTTAAATATACGGGCTTAATTAGATTTTTATTAAATATTTTAGCGATTACAGTTCGTTCATCTGATATATCTCTTATTCTACTAGGTTTTCTTCTAAGATCATTGATAGCCTTAGATACAATCTCATCATAAAAAGCTTTTAATAATATTTCAGCCTTCTTTATCTTATGATTATTATAATAGTCTAAATACCCTATATTTAGCTTTTTATTA
>FLSG01003746.1_pt1 | contig 10538 bp, 7 predicted proteins | sample 1550511 | NCBI WGS metagenome assembly FLSG01 (sample SAMEA4031768, study PRJEB14383) | metagenome | biome: human; feature: oral; material: saliva | place: Philippines | collected 2014
CTTTAAAAGGTATTGAATGTATTTACGCTCTATATAAAAAGAACCGCAGGTCTCTTCAGATCTACGGATTTTCGCCATGCCACGAAATTAGCATCATGCTAGCCAGTTAAGGGAACAACGACATGATAAAATGGTAATTAGCTATATTTTTCTAACTTTGCAACAGAACCGTAAATAAGCCAAATATCGCCAAATAGATGTTCCTTCAACGATTTGATCATGAATCGTTTCTAAGTAAATATCGATCGACAAACTATGCCCGATAGGCCCTGTCACCATAGCGACTAACGCAACAACTAAAACGACATAAAATAAGGCGAAAAGGCCATGCGTCATTTTACTTAAGGTTTGATTATACTTTTGGATGAGTTGATCATTTTGGCGCATTTTTCTTTCTAGTGTTTGTTTATAAGTCTGTATTTCATTTTCAGCCTGCTGGTTGCTTTCTTTTAATTTTTGGATCAATTGGTTGGTTTGATCGTCTATCGCTTTAAATTTAGTGTCTAACGCCTGTTTAAAGTCTTGTTGTTGGTTATCCGTATTGAGTTTTTTTAAATAACTATTCGCTACACTGATATATTTAACTCTCGTATTTTCTGTTGCCTGATTAAAGGTCGAGATCGAAGCCTCGAGTTCGCTCTTTAGCTTCTCGTTTCTGTTGTTCCGCTCGCTCTCGTTGTTCTCTAATTTCTCGAGATTTCTCATCAGCAAGTCTTGCTGCTTCAGCACGTTCTTGAGCGCGTTGTTGTTGTTCGAGTTGTTGGGTTCTTTCTGCAAATTTTCGCCAATCTGCTTGAGTTGCGTTTCGATCTGGCTGAGTTTCTTTTTGATTATTTTCGTGTTCTCGTCTTCGTTTCTCGGCTCCAAAGGCATTGATTATCTCCTCCTTGTCGTAAGCATGGCCTAATTTATTCCCACGGACTTTCTTGTCTTCATCGATGTGTTTGTAAGTGATGGTTTTTTCAGTTGTACGTGCGATTTCAACGCCTTGAGGTTTCAGTAATTCATTCAATTCATCAAAATTTATCGCATGGTTTTTGGTTGCTTCAATTGCCATTCTTACTTGGTTTTTCCATGAAACTTTATCATTATCCGATTTATCAATGATGTTTTGTTCGGCCTGGGTGTATCGAATGTCAGGTGTTTTCTCTTTGACGATACTCAATTCATGTTGCTGGCAAAGGTTATCACTTTGCGTGCGTATCTCGTAGAGTTTTTGGCGATTATTCACAAACTTTTTACCTGTCTCCATATTCACGCTATTAATACAAATATGATTATGAAGGTGGTTTTGGTCTGTATGGGTATAAATCGCAACTTCATGACCCGGTGCGACTTGTTTCGCTAATGTGCGACCGATGTCATTGGCTTGTTCTGGCGTGACGTTATCTTCAGGGTCAAAGGATTGAATCACATGGTAACCTTGACGGCCATTATCTTTGCCGAATAATAATCGTGTGGTTTTCATCTGTTCTTTGACGTAATCGACATCACAATTCAGTCCGCTTTTTTCTTTAGCTTTTGCTTCGTTTTCGGCATACGTGATGAGGGCGTTCATTGCTTTGGTCGAACCTAATTTAATCGTTGCCATAAATATCTCAATCCTTTACGCAGCATTTCTAGTTTCCGTAATAACTTTTTAGCTAGTGTTTCATCAATATGACTTGTATGTACGGCTTTGGTTAATTGATTTAAGTTCGTCCCAATCGCTCTTAATTCTTTCGCAATTTCTAAGGCGCCTTGTCGGTCGATACGCGGTTGTTTAATTCGTTTTTTCTGCGTCGCCTGTTTCGCAAGCATGGGCACTGATATATTAAGCGTCTCTGCCATAGCTTCTAAGCGTTCATATTCTTCGGGTGTGACTCTAAATTTAATTTGCTTGCTTTCGTGTCTATACTCGGAAGTCAAAAAGCGCACTCCTTTCTTAATCGATCGTTTGTGATGCGCCGTCAAAAATGTGACGTCGATGAGCATCCCAAAGTACGATATATATTTAAAGTTGTTCTATCTGACCAACTTTAAAATACCGGTTATTCAATGGTCGACGCTGATTGTTTTCTCAACAATGAACGTCGACTTTTATAACCTTATCGTACATCGATTAAGGGAGTTTGGCAAGGTACGTATATGGTACCCATATACCCAGCTTGTTGGTGGATATCCCCCAAGCCCCCTGTGATTTTTTCTGCGAAAAAATAGCAAATACCTATGAGTATTTGCTTAGTGCAACGCGCAAAAATGTGCGCGTTAAATAATGAGTAATTACTCACTAAACCATTCCACCTATGTTAAAATATTAACTAAGCAATCACTCACATCAAGTTGTGTTATTTGATTGCGTATTTACTTAGTTAAAGGTGGAATTAAAATGCCAAGTCAAGACCAAAAGAAAGCCAAAACGATTAATATCAATTTAACCGAAGAAGAAATTGAAAATTGAGAGCAGAAAATAAAAAGTTGAAAACGCAAAAATAATATGATAATAAGGTTATAGAATTGTTAAATAGCTTTATTAAGTTTGTTAATAATAGATGATGATTTAATGCGGAAAATAACAAATTATAGCGAAGGTGCAAATGTAAATGTGGGAAAAAATTAAAACGAAATGTAAGCGGAATAAACCTTTACTTTTTTTGATAGCGATACAATCAATTATAAATTATTTGATTGTTCTTTTTATAAATGGGAGAAACGCTGAAATTGCAGGAATTATAGGAACAGTGATTGTGTTTACAATGTTTGATTTAATTATAAATAAAAATGATGATGAACCAAAAACATATAGTATTAAAAAATGGAGTGTTTGGAATAAGTGCAGTTTAATTAGTGTGTCTTTTAACATAATTTTATATTATTTATTTATAGAAAAAAACGATGATAGAACGAATTTTTTAATTATAAATTGGAGAAATATCTTTTCGTTCGAAGGATTTATAGCGTTAGTATGTTTATTAGTATTATATTTTTTCCCTCTAGTAGCTCTTTTTAATTGGTTAATAGATAACAAATTAAAAAGAGCAAATAAAGGGAACCAATAAAAATTATTAGGTCTTTCACTTTATTCTAACCAATAAATTTTTTCGGCATAAATGCATTTTCTTCTTTTAATTTACAAAAACTGATATACTACTCGACGTAACAAAATAAGAGAGGTAATTTTAATGAAAAATAAATACATACTTTTGCTTCTGTTTATCCCTTTATTTTTAGCTGGATGTGACTACTCTAAACAGGAAAACAGAAATGGATTTTTTTATAATACTTTTGCACAACCCATGGATAAATTATTACATTGGCTTGGAGAATTATTTAACCAAAATTATGGTTTAGCAATTATCGTAATTGTATTAGTAATTAGAATAATAATGCTTCCATTCATGTTATCTCAATCAAAAAATGGTCATTTTATGCGCAAGAAGATGGACATCGTAAAACCTGAAATGAATAAAATACAAGAAAAAATCAAGCATGCTCGTACACAAGAAGAAAAAATGGCTGCAAATCAAGAAATGATGGAAAAATATAAAGAATACGACATGAATCCTATGAAAACAATGCTGGGGTGCTTACCTTTACTTGTTCAAATGCCTATTCTTTTTGGACTTTATGCATCTTTGAAATGGCCGTCTAATGGCGGAATAACTGACCATCCAGATTTCTTATGGTTCAATTTATTAAGTCCTGATATATGGGTTACTATTATTGCTGGTATTCTCTATGTTATACAACCACTAATAAATTTAGAAAATATGCCTAAAGAACAACGTTCTATGGGATATATGATGGCTATTATATCTCCTATTTTCATAGTCTACATTTCTTTAACCTCAGCATCAGCTTTAGGTTTATATTGGACAATTAATGCTTCGTTTTTAATCGTTCAAATGTATTTTGCAAATAAATATTATTCAAAATTAGCAACAAAAGAAGCAGAAGAGTTACGAACAAAAATTGAAAAGAAAAATCAAAACAAAAGTCAAACTGGAAAAAATACTAGGGTTGTTAGTAAAAAAAATAAAAAATAAGATAAAAACGCATATTGGATACATAACCAATATGCGTTTTTATATATCATTAGAGGAATTTTAATTTTAACAAACTAAAGCTTATTTTAATAATCTTTAAAATCCCCCCAACCCACTCATAAAGAACAACAAATACACTTATCGCAATCAAATAAGGTAAACCATAAGCAATATACCAAACTAATGTCGTAGTACCACTTCAAAATTGGTAATCAAAAAAGCGATAAAGCATTTAAATACCTTACCCTTTTTTCTATTATATTTAATAAATAAAAGTAAAGTAAAAACAAAAAGATAAAGCAAAACACAAATGTCACTAAGAATTAATTACTTTATTCCATTTTTCCAACCAATAAGTTTTTTCGACATAAACACGTGTTATAGTATCATTACGTCATTATTGTTTCTCGTATAAAATCATTCTTTACGACTCTTTTCCACTTTATATTGTTGCTCTTAACAGTTGAAATCCAGCTGTTAAGATTTTTTAATTTGTCTAAATCCTAGCCTTTATACTTTCACCTAAACATTTAATCGTATGAAATGTTTAGAAAGTATAACCTTAATAAGGGTTTTAATTGTATTCTAATAATTGTTAAGCACGCATATAGTTGTTCACTCTTTGTAGAATATTCACTTATACAATTATTCGATGCAAATGAGTCGGTCTCTCATAGTATAAAAACTCATGATTTTTATAATTAATAATACATTGATTATAACACAGGTTTAGGAACTTAAAAATATAAGAAAAACCCCTTAATGTCACTTTACTTGAAATATGGGAATGATTTTACCTAGTAAATGAGAAAGTGAAACATTTATTCAGCTATATTATTTTTAATAGCATCAATAAACATAGTGATATTAAAAGGAGAGTGCGAATTTGCGCTCTCTTTTCTTGTTTTTTATATAAACTATCATTTTGATAACAATACAAGCTTTCTAGACGCTCCGAGAAACCTTCATTTGCATCGAGTAATATTAAATCAAGGTAATACGTTAATGATATATAAATATTTAGTATATTTATTTTCGTAAAATTGATTAGTTGCTCTACTTGCTTTTATTCTCTTGTCCCTCTAATTTCTTGAGGTAACGATAAATCGTTGTACGGGAAACTTGCCATTGTTCTGCAATTGTTTTGATTGGTGTGCCATTATCATAAAGGGTTTTAAGTAAATTCAAATCTTGTTTATTTAGTTTTTCAGGTCTTCCACCATAACGGCCTCTGGCACGAGATGCAATTCGGCCAGCTGAAGAACGTTCTAAAATTAAATTTCGTTCAAATTCTGCAAACGCTGCGAATAAATGAAATAACAATTGTCCTGTAGAACTTGATTTATCCATCGTTATATTTTCTTCTAAACTATGAAAACTTACGCCTCGTTCGTTAAGTTCATTAACTAATGTGATTAAATCCTCCATGTTACGTCCTAGTCTATCTAGTCTCCAAACAACAATCGTATCTCCTGACCTCGCATACTCAATTGCTTTATCTAAACCAGGTCTTTTACTTTTTGAACCACTGATATGGTCGTTAAATATCTTTTCGCAACCATATGCATTTAATCGATCCTCCTGTAAATTCAAGTTTTGTAATCCAGTTGAAACTCTTGCATAACCTATTTTCAAAATACAAACCTCCTATATACACCTTCAGTGTACCATAACTTAATCACAAGGTCTTTTGTGAACATAGATTTTTTGTTGGGTTTTTGAACACATAATTCTATGTAATACATACTTATTTAGACATAAAAAACGAGTGTACAGAAAATGGTTATTTTCTGCACACTCTTTAAGTTACCAATTTTTTATTGTAAAATATGTATAAATTATATTTGAGGAGGTGTCTAAATGTTTCTTATAGCTTATTGTTGCAGATATTTACAAATCATACGCAACAAATTTTCGATTTTAATTCCAAAATTGGTGAAGTCTGTCTTTTTTGAAATTATTAATCGGTCTATAAGGAACTGACACTATATACTTCTTCCTTATAGATAACATGGAGGAAGAAAAATGAATATACTAAATGCCTCGAATGTTTCTAAAAGTTATGTAGAGGAAACTTTATTCAATAATATTAAGATGACCCTTAATTCTGGTGAAACTATAGGGTTAGTAGGACGTAATGGTGAAGGGAAAACCACTTTATTAAAGTTACTAGCTGGGTTAGAAACACTTTCCCAAGGTGTTATTAGTTGGAAGAAAAATGTGAGGATAGGTTATTTAAACCAAATACCTGATTATGAAAAAAGTACAAGTGTTTATCAATGCTTGAAATCTGTATTTCAAGAGTTAAATACGATATCAAAACAGCTTGAAATTATAGAAAATAAAATGAGCGAAGATATAGAAGATATAAGTACACTAATGTCTCGTTATGGTGAGTTACAGACATATTATGAAGAAAATGGTGGTTATGAGATAGATGCTAAAATACGTAAAGTGACTCATGGTTTAAATATCGCTCATTTACTTGAAACAGAGTGGGGAGATTTATCAGGGGGAGAACGTACAAAAGTAGGCCTTGCTCAAATGTTAATTAAGCCTACAGACTTGCTACTTTTAGATGAACCAACAAATCACCTTGATTTTAAATCTATAGAATGGTTGGCTAACTATATAGAAAGCTATGAAGGTGCTGCTGTAATTGTTTCACACGATCGTTACTTTTTAGATGAAACAGTCAATCAAATTATGGAAATAGATCAAAAAGAGCTTCATACTTATAATGGAAATTATTCATATTTTGTTGAAGAAAGAGAAAAAAGACTATTAGCTGAATTCGAAGCCTACAAAACACAACAAAAGAAAATTAAAAAAATGAAAGAGTCTATAAAGCAATTAAGAACATGGGCAAGCCAAGCCAAACCACCGAATGCTGCAATGTATCGTCGAGCTAAAAGTATGGAAAAAGCTTTGAACCGCATTAAACGGTTAGAAAGACCAACTTTAGATTCAAAAAAAATGAATATGGAACTAGAAGAAGGTAAGCGCGTTTCTAATAGAGTGATTGAAATGGAAAATGTTGCTAAAGGATATGACTATTCATTATTTGAAAATGTAAATATGTTAATCAGAAGAGGCGAACATGTCGCTATTATAGGAGATAATGGTACTGGTAAATCAACATTGTTAAAAATGATTTTAGGAATTACTTCAGTAGATGAAGGTTCAATTAAAACTGCAAATAATTTAAAAATTGGCTACCTTTCACAACATGAGTTTGAAAGTGATAACAATGATACTTTGTTGAATACAATTCGTGAAAAAGTCAATGTATCAGAAGGTCAAGCTAGACATATTTTAGCTAATTTTATGTTTTATGGTAAAGATGTGTTTAAAATGGTTAATGATCTAAGTGGAGGAGAAAAAATAAGATTAAGATGGGCACAAATTGTAAACACTGATTATAATTTACTTATTTTAGACGAGCCTACAAACCATTTAGATATAGATGCCAAGGAAACCATCGAAGATGCTTTATTAGATTATGAAGGGTCTATAATTGCAGTTTCACATGATAGATATTTTCTTAACAAGCTATTTAATACAACTTACTTGTTAAAAGATAAAGCATTAGAGAAGTTCGAAGGTAATTATAATTACATTAAAGAAAAAAGATTTTTATAACTAATCGACACTTCAAGATTTAAAAGGATAGTTCTTAGCTATCCTTTTTCTCATTTATTAGGGAAATAATTCTCATATATCAAGTAAAGTTACACCCCTTAATTTTGTATTAAGAGGCTTTGTGTCAAAAACGAAGGTTTTCAATAAATAAATTAACTATTCATTTAAAGTCTGAAACACATAAGGATTTATTTTTTCTTTTTACAAAACAAGCATACTGGACTTGTTCCATTTGTTAAAATAGCTTTCCAATCCATATTTAATCCCTCCTTTTAATTGTATGTTAACATGTTTGTTTTAAACAATTAAAAAATTAGTTATAAAACTATAATAATCACTCTTAAAATCACAAAAATACAACTTTTTTGTTTGATATATTAGGCATAAATTAAATTATACAAATTCATTAAACTTTATATTTAAGTACTGATTTATCTAATCTTTCATTATTATTATAAGTTTTTTCTATGAAATTATTTCCTTCTTCAAGATAATATTTACTGTCTGTAGATATTATATAAGTATCTGGATTAAAAGCATTTAATGAATTTTCCAAGTCCCTATAATAGACATATTATTAATCACCATTTTATGTATACTCTTTAAGCTACCAATACTTTATTGTAAAACATGTATAAATTATATTTGAAGAGGTGTCAAAATGTTTTTATAGCTTATTGTTACAGATATTTATAAATCATACGCAACAATTTTTCGATTTTAATTCCAAAATTGGTAAAATCTTTCTGTTTTTTGAAATTAATAACCAGTCTATAAAGAAATGACGTTATATACTTCTTCTTTATAGATAACAAGGAGAACGAAAAATGTGAAGATAAGTTATTTAAATCAAATATCTGATTATGAAAAAATATAAGTGTTTATCAATGTTTGAAATATGTATTTCAAGATTTGAATACTATATCAAAACAGCTTGAAATTATAGAAAATAAACAAGAAAGTATCAGTTAATATTGAATACCAAAATGATGCTCAAGTAATAGAAATAGCTACAAATCAGATTGATACTTTGAAAATTAAATTGAAAAACAGGAAAGTCATCATGAAAACATAACTGAATTCTACAGAAAAGAGTTGAAAAAAGATAAAAATCGTTTGAGAACCAACAATTACTGATACTAGAAAGTAATAAGAAAATCAATTAGAAGTTAAGTATACAAATTTGGATGAAGAATGAGACGATTAGATATTAAGGAAGAAATTGAACCTAAAAAGTTTCTGGAATAGATTGTTCAGTAGATAATATGCAGTTAAATAAAAAAGCAATAGAAAAAAGATTAGGTCTATTGCTTTTTATTTCAATTTAATACTTATTTATAGTTTTGAGTATATAATTAAGGGTTTTTTTATATATATTTATGTCTATATTAATATGAGGAAATAAAGTTATACCTGATTCATTAGATGTTATGAATCTATAAGCTAAAATCCCTTTATCTTTTAAATCTCTTAAAATGATAGATAAATATTCTTGTTTTACAGGTATTGCTACTATACTTCCTATAATTCTAGCTTTGTTATTGTGAATACTAGTTAAGTCTTTAGATAGCTTTTCAATATTTAATGTGTTTTTCAGTAAACTCTCATGGTTTTCTAAGTAGTAATCTAAAGTTTTGTCTATGGATGTCAAACAAAGTAAATTACCATTTTGAGTAGACATATGCTTTAAAGTTTTTCCAGAGAGTAAAGAAGTTACTTTTTCGTTAATTATAACTGTACCAGCAGGTAGTGTGCCATTATTTATACTCTTACTCAGGCAAATAATATCTGGAGTATAATCTAAATGCTTAAAAAAGAAAGTGTTACCAGTTTTGTAAAATCCTGTAGCTATTTCATCAAATATAGTTAAGATATTATTTTGAGCACATAAATCTAGTAGTTTGTTATAAAAAGAAAAAGAACAAAATTGAATGCCACCTGATCCTATCACAGGCTCGATGAAGAGCGCTCCCAATGTATCAATATTATTTTCAATGAATTCTAAAAATTCATTTTCTTCTTGACTATTTTTAGGAATACTGATATTTATTTTATTATCATAGTTAGGTAAATGTTCTTTTACAATTTCTTTAGAAAGACCACTAATTGACATCCCGCCATAGAAAGTTCCGTGGTATGACTCTGAAAAACTAAGGATTTTTTTGTTTTGTTTTATCGCGTTAACTATTTTAAGTGATAATTCTATTGATTCAGAGCCGCTGTTAGTATATAAGACATTTTTGTAATGGTTATTATCAATAAAATCCAATAATTTATTAGATATTTTATTATATAGCTCATGATAATAAGATGTCATATCCAAATAAGGAATATTCTTTGTTAAAATATCAGAAAACCCTTCTCGTATATTTTTATTTAGACTATTATTGTAACCTAAAGAAACGTTCCATAACCCACTTGCTAAATCGAGATATTTTTTTCCTTCATTGTCTATTAGAAATTCATTAGATCCTCTGTCTATGTTTAAATTGTGTAATGTATTATTTCCCAATGTACCATTTAGCATGGAGTATTTATCAAACATTGTAATCAGCCCTTACCATATAATAATTTTTCTGACTATTTAAAAATTTATAATCAAAACCGAATTTATTTAGTACAGTTTTTAAACTTTTTTTAGAATGTGCATATTTCTTACTGTAACCTAAAGTGTTGGTATCTTTATGATAGATATTATATATTATGAAATTTTCATATTGAAAGTTAAGGTTCTGTTGCAAAGTAAAAAATATAGCTAACCACTAATTTATCATGTCAGTGTTCGCTTAACTTGCTAGCATGATGCTAATTTCGTGGCATGGCGAAAATCCGTAGATCTGAAGAGACCTGCGGTTCTTTTTATATAGAGCG
>FLSG01003701.1_pt1 | contig 10460 bp, 10 predicted proteins | sample 1550511 | NCBI WGS metagenome assembly FLSG01 (sample SAMEA4031768, study PRJEB14383) | metagenome | biome: human; feature: oral; material: saliva | place: Philippines | collected 2014
CTTTACAATAACACGAAGTGCGTTCTTTTTGTACACCCAGAAGGTGAAGCAACTCAACCTTTAGAAAAAAGCACATGCCAAGGATTGAATGATTCTGGGAAAAATTTATAAATCATTCAGGATGAACTTACTAACCTAAAATAAAACTTAATCATCTTTCAGGCGATGTTCTGACATTCTTCACAACGTCCATAGATTTCAAAACGATGACTTTCGATCGTGCATCCGGCTAACTGTTCTTGGAAAAAATCCATCGGACAAGTTGTCACTTCTTTGGTTTTACCACAAATTAAACAAATAAAATGATGGTGATGATGCTCGGCTCCTTGAAGTGAACAATTAAATCGAAATTTCATTTCTCCGTCTAATTCAGTATCTTCTAAAATACCGATCGAAGCAAAATCACGCAAATTACGATAAATAGTATCGTAGCTAATCCCTGAATATTTTTGCGTTAAAAATTCGTGTAATTCCTTTGCCGCAACATAGCGATTGGCTTTTGCCAAATAAGAAATAATCGTTTCTCTTTTTTTAGTATATTTGAATCCATAATCTTTCATTTGTTGCACGGCTACTTTGACCGCTGATTGATTTTCCATTTTGATTCCCTCCAAAGCAAAATCATTTCGATTCAACCTTCTAATATATGTTATAATATCCATAATTAAATTGCAAGCGAGGGATAAGTATATGCCAGAAGATAATAATAAACAAAATATGACGATATTTGTCATTTCTGATTCTGCTGGAGAAACTGCTTCAAAGTTAGCTCAGGCTACTATGGCACAATATCCAACAGTCGAATTCGTCTTATTTAGACGTACATTTATTACAACAGATGAATCACTACTTAAAGCACTAAAAGATGCCAAAAAGCATAACGCTATTATTTTGCATACTTTAATCAATAAACATTTAGTAAAAATTACACATCAATTTTGCGATAAACATCAGCTATATCAGTTTGATGTTTTGACACCGCCTGTCGTAGAAGTCGAAAAAAGGACTGGAGTAGCGCCGTCAAATGAACCAGGAGCGATGCATCACCTAGACAAAAACTACTTTAGACGCATTAAATCGATGGAATTTGCGGTTAAATACGATGACGGAAAAGATCCACGCGGCTTTTTAGAAGCAGATGTTGTTTTGCTTGGTGTATCTCGTACCTCCAAAACGCCTTTAAGCTTATTTTTAGCAAATAAAAATCTTAAAGTCGCAAACTTACCTATTGTTCCACAAGCCCATATTCCAAAACAAATCTGGGAAGTAGATCCTAATAAAATCGTAGGACTGACCAATGATCCTGAAGTGCTTAATACCATCCGAAAAGAGCGTATGATCGCTTACGGACTCAATCCTGATTCTGCCTACTCAGATATCGATAAGATCAAAGAAGAATTAAATTTTGCCAAAGATCTTTACGAAAAATTAGGTTGTATTACCATCAATGTTGCTTCCTTATCTATCGAAGAAACCGCCTCTGTTATTTTAAATGAGTTAGACTTAGAAGATCATAGCTATTATGGTTCAGAAGAAGAAATCGATGAAGTTTAAAAAAGCTTTCTAACACCATTTTTGCCGATAAAATATCCGAACTATAAAGGAAGATAGCTGTCCTTATCCAATATAGTTCGGATATTTTTGTTTATGTCACAACTTTTAAAACACCTGTACGCCCTCTCGATCCAAAGATAGCTGTTCGATCTGCGCTGATCCTGCCATTTGCTCTAATTCAAATGTTATCATATCTGCTTTTTCTTCACTCGCTAAAATCAAAACTGTAGGACCTGCTCCACTAAGAAATGCCGCATAACCTTCATTTTGCTTTACAATTTGGCGAATTGTTGTTAAATGTGGAACAAATTTTTCACGATAGGCTTCATGCCATTGATCTTGTTCCATCATTTTTCCTGTAAGTATTAGATCACCATTTAAAATAGCTGCGATCATAACGTTTGCGATCGAACTAGCTTTTACTGCTTCAGCAAAGGGAATACTTTCAGGTAATACACTCCGACTTTCTTTAGTCAGTACTTGCGAATTTGGGATATAGGCAATAATCCGGCATTCAGGAAAGTAATGTTTTACATAGTGAATGATAGGCTGATCCTGTCTAAAAAAGTGGCTAGCCACAACAAAATCACCACAGATCGCTGGCGCACAGTTATCAGGATGACCTTCAATAGAAGTAGCGATTTCTATTTTTTGCCGCTCAGTCAAATTTAAGTTTTCTAAACGATTGGCTAGCTCGATCCCTGCTACGATCACCGAAGAACTACTTCCTAAACCTCGAGCAATTGGAATGGTACTTGTCATTTTTAAATGATGCGGTTTTATTGTTGGTGCAATTTTTTTGGCTATTTGTATCAAGAGATTTTGCTCGTCTTTTGGAATTTCATCTCCCAGCTCATGATCCACTCTCCACTTATTATCTTCTTCAATAACCTCAATAGTTAAATAACTAGATAAAGCAATACCGCAAGAATCAAAACCTGGGCCTAGATTAGCACTTGTAGCTGGCACACGGATTTTCATTTTTTAATCCTCCCAAACACTTAATATTTGTTTTACATGGCTGATTTCTTGCAGTTTATCTATCAAGTCATGTTTTTGTTCTACTGTTAATTTATTGCTGATAAAAGCTGCCTCTTTATTTTCTTGTTGTTTTAAAGAAATCGGTCTTATGTGCTGTTTTTCTAAAAAGGCTGTCAAATCTATAGCACAATCAGTAAGCAAAAAGTAATAGTTCGTTAATTCTTCTTTATGAAGCTTACCACTTGGCAAATTCGAGGAACTCATTTGAAGTGCCTGCTGTTTATTGTTCATATTTTTCGCAATAGTCAAAATATCTGCAAGGACACTTTCAGCAGTTGGCGATGCACCAGCTCCTGGACCATAAAGCAAGGAATTACCAATAACATTACTTTCAATAAACACGCCATTCATTTCGTTTTTTACAAAGGCGAACGGGTGTGTTTGCAGAATAAGAACCGGCTCTACCGCAGCGTAAATTCCCCCATCTATTATTTGAGCATGAGCAAGCGGTTTGATCTGATAACCAAAATCATGGGCGTAAAAATTATCAACCTGAGTAATTTCACCTATCCCTTTAACACTTAGATCATCTAATGCTAAATCTTGATTAAGCGCTAAGCGTACTAAAATTATTAGTTTATAAGCAGCATCCCAGCCATCTACATCGTTTGTTGGATCTGATTCAGCAAAACCAGAAACTTGAGCAGACTCTAAAGCTTCTTCATAGGTAAGCCCTGCTTCATTCATTTGCGTTAACATAAAATTACTAGTTCCATTTAAAATCCCTTGTATAGCAGTAATTTCATCTGTCATAAAACTTGTATTTAAATTATGCAAAATCGGGATACCACCTGCAACACTTGCTTCATAAAACAGGGAAACATCATTGGCTTTAGCAATTGCCGTAAGTTCATTACCAAAACGCGCAATTAAATCTTTGTTAGCTGTCACTACATGTTTTTTTCTTTGTAATGCCAGAGTTATCCATTCTTTAGCCGGATCAATTCCGCCAATCAACTCCACTACAATGTCAATTGTTGGATCAGCAAGAATATCTTCTACTTCAGTAGTCAACGTTAACTGATATTTTTGTGCTAGTCCCTGCTTTTTTTCTTTAGAGCGTACCAATACTTTGGCAATCGAAAAACTTAAATCCGTCTGCTGCTTTATTTTTTCTTCTGCTGTAATTAAATTTTTAACAAGACCGTTGGCCACAACGCCTAAGCCTAAGACAGCGATATTTACTTGTTTTTTCATAGCTGCTCCTTTAAAAATATCGTTTATCTTTAATCATTCATAGAATAAAAAGTTTAAAAAAGAATAACTTTGAGATTAAAAGTATTTTCATAACTTTCTAATTTGCTTGTCTAAGCATAACAAAATTTCAGCATAAAAAAAAGAACTTTCTGTCTGAAAGTCCTTTCTAGCGGTGATGAACGTGTTTGAAAGTTTGTTCTAAAATATCTAAAACATGGGCATCATCGACACTATATAAAACAGCTTTACCTTGTCTTCTGGTTTTTACGACACGGTTATCACGCAACAATTTTAATTGATGGGAAACAGCCGATTGTTCCATACTTACTTCATTGGCAATAGTCGTAACATTTTTTTCGCCCTCTTTTACTGCCAGTACGATTTTCAAACGAGTCATATCACTTAATACTTTAAAGATTTGGCTAACACGTTCGATATCTTCGATACTTGTTTTTTCCATAGCGTCCTCCTCTTATCGTTTTCATATGGAAAAACTAGGGCAAAAACCATTATAAATTTTGCCCTAGATGTTTTTCATTTGTTAACTTTAGCAAGAAACGCTTTTATTATACAACTAATTTCCAGTAATTTCATTGATAGCAGCTTGTAACAGTTCAATTTTTTGTTGTGCGCGTTCATCAGAATCAGCTTTTACACCTATATAAAATTTAATTTTAGGTTCAGTACCTGAAGGACGGATCGCAAGCCAACTATCATCTTCTAAGGTATATTTCAAAACATCAGAAGGTGGCGTGCTTAACTTTTCTGTAGCCCCTGCTGCGTTTTTACGGATCAATTGTTTGAAGTCTTCTGTCTGCACTACTTTGATTCCCGCAAATTCAGTCGGTGTTTGTTCTCTAAAGGATTTCATCAAGGAAGTGATCTTAGCAGAACCTTCTTGACCAGACATCGTTAACGAGATCGTTTTTTCTGCATAGTAACCATATTCGGCAAAAATTTCTTGTAAGGCATCGTACAATGTTTTTCCTTGTTTTTTATAAGCGGCAGCCACTTCCGCTAATAAAACAAGTGCTTGAATCGCATCTTTATCACGTACAAATGGTTGAACTAAAAAGCCGTAACTTTCTTCAAAACCAAAAATAAAACTGTGACTATGATCTGCTTCAAACTCTTTAATTTTTTCCGCAATAAATTTAAAGCCTGTCAAAACATTAACCATCGGTACGTCATAGCTTTGAGCAATAGCTGTAGCTAATTCGCTAGAAACAATTGATTTTAAGATGACAGCATTTTCCGGTAAAGCATTGGTCTTTTTCCGAGCTTCTAAAATATAGCGAATAAATAAAGCACCGATTTGATTGCCACTTAATACTTTATAATCACCATTTGGCATACGCACAGCAGCTCCTAAACGGTCTGCGTCAGGATCTGTCGCAATTAATAAATCAGCATTTTCTTTTTTGCCTAAACGTATAGAATACTCGAAGGCAGAACTTTCTTCTGGGTTAGGTGATTTCACTGTTGAAAAGTCCGGGTCTGCCACCGCTTGCTCTGGTTCTACAATAAACTCTTTAAAGCCTGCTTGACGTAAAGCTTTCTCACCTAACATTTTGCCTGTACCATGTAGTGGTGTAAAAATTAATTTTAGCTGATCGCCCATTTGATCGATCACATCTTGATCGATCGTCACAGCTTGTAATTCCGACAAATAAGCTTGATCAATATCTTCGCCTATCATGGTAATAAGCCCTTGCTCTTTGGCTGCTTTTTCTTCCATCACAGGAACCGTTAGTGGATTATCAACTTCACGAATCAAAGTTGTTACCATATCTGCATCTGCTGGTGGCATTTGACCACCATCTTCGCCATACACCTTATAACCATTATATTCTGGCGGGTTATGAGAAGCTGTGATCATGATACCAGTAAATGTTTTTAAGTAACGCACTGCAAAGGATAATTCCGGCGTAGGTCTCAAACTTTCAAATACATAGGATGGGATATTATTGTAGGCTAAAGTTTTTGCAGCTTCCATGGCAAATTCTTGCGAAAGATGCCTTGAGTCATAAGCAATAGCAACGCCCCTTCTAGCAACATCAAATCCTTGTTTGATCATAAAGCGTGCCAAACCTTCTGTTGCCTGACGTACAGTATAAATATTCATACGATTAATGCCTGGTCCTAAAATCCCTCGCATACCTGCCGTACCAAATTCAAGGGGTGCGTAAAAGGCATCTTCTAACTCCTCTTGTTTCCCCTCTAACTCATTTAATTGGGTTTTTAAATGGTCATCCAAAGCGTCATCATTTGTCCACTGTTCATAAATTTCCTTCCAGGACATAACAAACCACCTCTTTATTTATTTTGTTAGTTTAATTATATCACAGTCCATAGTTTGTCAGGGAAGAAGTAGAAAGAAATTGTATTTTTATATAACAAGGGTCTGTTTACTAAATCTTGCCCAAGGTAAGAATAATACTTTACTTGAATTGTTCAAGAGTTTATTTAACTCGTTTTTTTATTTTAATCGTTTTATCGCATATTCGATAACTGAATGGATAATGTTTTACTGCTTTATTGTTCGTTCAACTACTGAATGAACAATGTTTTGCCGTTTTATTGTTCATTCGTCTACTGAATAAACAATGTTTCGTCGTTTTATTGTTCATTCGTCTACTGAATAAACAATGTTTCGTCGTTTTATTGTTCATTCGTCTACTGAATAAACAATGTTTCGCCGTTTTATTGTTCATTCGTCTAATGAATAAACAATGTTTCGTCGTTTTATTGTTCATTCGTCTATTGAATAAACAATATTTCGCCGTTTTATTGTTTATTCGAGCGCTGAATGAACAATATTTTTTCTTCCATTGCCTTTTACTTGTTCTTAACAATAAAGATTACATCAAATAAAAAAATTACCTCTACAAGATAACTTATAGAAGTAATTTTTTGCTTATTATTAAATTTCTAGTTGTTAGATAGATCTTCTCCATTTGAAGCAATCACTTTTTTATACCAATCAAATGATTTTTTCTTGGAGCGAGCGAGTGTACCATTTCCTTCATTATCTAAGTCAACATAGATAAACCCGTAACGTTTTTTCATTTCACCACTACCAGCAGAAACCAAATCGATACAGCCCCAACTAGTATAACCCATCAAATCAACACCATCGATTTCAACAGCGTCTTTCATCGCTTGAATATGTTTTGCCAAATAATCAATACGATAATCATCTTCTACATAGCCATTTTCATCTGGATGGTCAATAGCACCTAGGCCATTTTCTACGATAAACAATGGTTTTTGATAACGATCATAAATATCATTCATCGTAATACGTAAACCAAGTGGATCAATTTGCCAACCCCATTCACTTGATTCTAAGTAAGGATTTTCCACAGAGGCAAAGATATTTCCTTGGGTTTGTTTCAATAACTCAGGATCACTTGTAGCTACACGTGAAGAGTAATAAGAAAAGGAAATAAAGTCTACAGTGTTTTCTTTTAACAGCTCTTTATCTCCATCTTCCATTTCAATCTCGATACCATGACGTTCTAAATCCTTTAGGAAGTAAGCAGGATATTCACCACGTGATTGAACATCGATAAAGAAATAGCTTTCTCTGTCTGTTTTACGAGATTCCCAAACATCTTCAGGACGGCAAGTATATGGATAATATGATCCAGAAGCCAGCATACAGCCTACTTGATTATTGGGATCTACTTCATGTGCGATTTTTGTTGCAAGTGCGCTTGATACTAGTTCATGATGAGCAGATTGATATTTTACTTGCTCTTCGTCTTCTCCTTCTTCAAAATAAAGCCCTGCCCCCATAAAAGGTGCATGTAAAATCATATTGATTTCGTTAAATGTCAACCAATACTTCACTAAACCTTTATAACGATTGAAAATCGTACGACAAAGTCTTTCATAAAAAGTAACCATTTTTCGATTACGCCAACCGCCATATTCCTTGATTAAATGCATCGGACAATCAAAGTGCGTAATAGTTACAAGAGGTTCAATGCCATATTTATGACATTCGTTGAATAAATCTTCGTAAAACTGTAAGCCTTCTTCATTGGGCTCTGTTTCATCTCCATTAGGAAAAATTCGTGTCCAAGCAATCGATAAACGATAAGTTTTAAAGCCCATTTCACCAAATAAAGCAATGTCTTCTTTATAATGATGATACATATCAATTCCTACTTTTGCAGGAAAATGATGTTCATTGTCGAAATCAAACATTTTCTTGTGCCCGGCAATAATTTCTGCTCGATCAGGTCCGTTAGGCACAACATCAACATTAGCTAGGCCACGTCCCCCTTCATTATATCCGCCTTCACATTGATTTGCAGCAGTTGCGCCGCCCCATAAAAAGTCTTCTCTAAATCCCATATTATTTCTCGCTTTCTTTTTTTATTTTTTAATTAGTTGAAAATGTGCAAAAGCTTTATATAAACCATCATCTTCGACAGATGCAGTAATATAATCAGCCATTTCTTTGATCTCTTTACCGCCATTTCCCATAGCTACACCAATTTGACAATGATCTAGCATTGGGATATCTACCTTAGCATCACCAAAAGCAAGTGTATCTTCAACATCTTTGGCCAAGAAATCTAGTAACTCATCAATAGCAACAGCTTTATCAATATCTTTTAAAGCAATATCGCCAAATAAGGCCTTTTCTCCACTACCGCCCCATGTTCCAACTTTTAAAGATGGAAATTTTTCTTGCGCTGCTAAATAGTCTTCATAACTATCTAAAATAAAACTGATTTTGTTAACATCATCGCGGTAAAGTGATTCGCCGTATATCATATCGGGAAAAACTGTAGCAGGTGTCGCTTGTTCGGCACCAGGTTTTCCTTTATAGGCAATATATTCTTGTATCGTTTTTACACCACGACTAGCAAAATTTTCACTGCCAAACAAACCGTTATTGCTTTCTAAATAAAACTCTAACCCACGATTTTTTAGCCAGTCGACAATTTGTTGGGTATTTTCAGCACTCAATGTTTTTTTTTTACAACTTGGCCTTTAGATTCAATATAACTACCATTCCCACCTATATAACCATCAAAACCGATATCTAAAATGTAAGAATACATTTCCGCTTTCGCACGACCTGTGACAGTATATACTTGGTGTCCATTTTCTTGTGCTTCATGAATGGCTTGTACCGCACTTTCTGGAAGATGATTATGATAATCCACTAATGTGCCATCCACATCTAAAAAAATAATTTTCGAATTCATTTATTGCTTGTACCTACTTTCCCGGATCAATGCTTGTTTGTAAATAAAATTTTCCGTCTTGATATTCATAGATCAAAATACAACAATTAGAAAAAGTGGGACGTTGGTCTTTTTCTTGGCGCCATTTTAAATAAAATGAATAGAGCGCGCCACCACTACTTACCGCTAGGGCATTTTCTCCCTTTAAGTTTTCCATGATTTGTGTAAGTGTTTGCGTCATTCGTTCTTCTACTTGATCGACTGATTCGCCACCATAGTCTAAAAAGAAATCACCGTAACTTTCTTCTCCTGGCTTATGGGGTGGATTTAAATATTCGGGCGCCCCTTCATATAATCCAAAGTCCCATTCTTTTATTCCTTTTTTACGAGTATAGACTTGATCGGGACGAATAATTTCCATTGTATCGCAAGCTCTTTCTTGGGTTGAAGAATATGCCGCCGAAAAATTTATTTCTTCTTGAGCAAAATAATCTTTTGCCTGCTTAGCTTGTTGTTTACCTAAATCAGTTAAAGGAGAATCACAAGCACCTTGGACTCTTTTTAACTGGTTGAATAGTGTCTGACCATGACGCATAAGGTAAAGTTTTTGCCTCATCTTCCACCTTCTTTCTAAATTTATTTACAAGACTATTATCTATATTAGAATCTTCTTTAGCAAGAAAATATTGAATCTTCAATTATTGTTTACAGATAAAATAAAAGTATCGACAAAATTTGTAAATATCGTTTACAATATATATTAAAACTATGTAAATGAGGTGGTTCTGTGTTATTAACAGAAAAGATCGAAGAAGTTTCTTTTTCTCCTGCAGAAAAGGAAGTCGTTTATTACATTCTTACAGACTATACAAGAATTGAAAATGTTACCGTAAAAGAGATTGCCGAAAAAAATTACGTCCATCCCTCAACTTTGATTCGGGTTGCTAAAAAAATAGGCTTTCACGGTTGGAATGATTTCAAAGACGCTTTTTTAAAAGAACAAGACTATTTACACAATCATTTTGTACAAACAGATGCTAACCTGCCTTTTGCGGAAAATGATAGTATGTTAACGATCGCGCAAAAGATCGCTTCTTTAGAACAAGAAACGATTTCTGACACACTTTCTTTACTTGAACACCATCAGTTGCAAAAAGCTACCGAACTATTATATCAATCCAAGCAAATTAAAATTTTTACTTCAAATGCCAATCTTTTAATTTCGCAAGACTTTGCTTTAAAAATGCGCCGGATAAAAAAGCAAACCAGTGCGGCAGAAATTATCGGAGAACAAGTTTACGAGGCCTACAGTACAGATGAAAATACTTGTGTCCTGATGATTTCTTATACTGGAGAAAACAACATGCTTAAACGAATTCTACCTATCCTAAAACAACAAGGGACAACGATTATCGCATTAACGGGCATTGGTGATAATAGCTTAGCAAAACATGCTGATTG
>FLSG01003527.1_pt2 | contig 10357 bp, 10 predicted proteins | sample 1550511 | NCBI WGS metagenome assembly FLSG01 (sample SAMEA4031768, study PRJEB14383) | metagenome | biome: human; feature: oral; material: saliva | place: Philippines | collected 2014
TTCTTCAGTTCCACATCCTCCGTAATGGCTCGATGCAACAGCTTCAGCAAATCGTCTTTCTCCAACGACTTCAGCGTATAGAGTTGACAACGAGAGAGCAACGGACGAATCACTTCGAACGAAGGGTTCTCTGTTGTTGCACCAATAAGCGTCACCGTTCCCTTCTCTACCGCACCCAAGAGCGAGTCTTGCTGCGACTTTGAGAAACGATGAATCTCATCGATAAAGAGAATCGGTGAGACCGAATTGAAGAAACGACCACTCTGTGCTCTTTCGATAACATCGCGCACATCCTTCACACCACTCGTCACGGCAGAAAGCGTATAGAACGGTGTTTCTAAGCGATTAGCGATAATCTGTGCTAACGTAGTCTTACCCACGCCTGGTGGTCCCCAAAGGATAAACGACGCAATACGCCCCGAGTCGATCATACGTCGGAGCACAGCCCCCTCACCAACGAGGTGTTCCTGTCCGATATAATCGTCGAGCGTGCGTGGTCGCAATCGTTCTGCCAATGGTTCCATATCTCTTCCTCTTTTATTATTGTTACAAAAGTACTGAATTTATCTCATAATAACAAAGAATGAAATTCATATTGGCAGACTGGATTATATCTTTTAACCGTTCTATTTGCATAATGCTGTATGGAATTTAATTATACTGTCTGTTTATAAAGTGTTCGAGAGGTCTCCAAATACTCCACGAAGTCATCAATCTTGTATGGACGGATTGTGAGGTCTTTTGTGAACTTAACGAAATCTATTTGTCTTTCTGTATCATTGAATATTGAGGGAGCGACAAACACACACTGAGACGGTACTTCGTATTTTTTCTTGAATTCTTCCAAGTGTCGTTCAATAGGCCATACTTCCATCACGGTTTGTGTCCGTCCTTGTGCCATCGTGACTTCCACAAGGATTGCGTTAGGAGCTTCTACGCATTCAATGTCGCCAATACCTCCTCCCGCCGTTGAAGTTGGAAGTCCAGTGTCATCAATCGGGAAGTTTGGAATAACTTCTACATGTGGTAGCTGAGTTTTGATGGCAAGGGCGGTAAGGAACTCAAGACGCGATGGAGCATCAATAAACTTCAAAGTGTCATCCTTAGACGAGGTACGCTTAGCGAGATGATTTAATTCGACCTTTATTGCATCCCAGTTATATACACGCGTCCACTCTGTGAGTTTGATTGCTGCTTCGTTCTTTGAAACGACAACACCCTCAATGTTCAATAATTCCTTGTCAACAGAAGCCATATAGTCAAAATAGCTTCTTTCTTCCTCGTATTTCTGATAATGAGAATATGTCGAGATAATATAATCTATCTTTTCATCTTCATTGTGGTTGATGTCGATGAATCTACCACCTCCACGAAATGAGATAAGACCTGTCATTCGCATTTTGCGAACAAAGTCGTCAGGGTATTCAGACACAACGGATTTTAGCTTAAACGCTTTAAATCCACCAAGAATTTCATTAACACAAATATCATTGATAACCTCTGGCGATGGAGAATATCCATACTCTTTTCGCAGTTGTTTAATTCTTTGATACAAAGCATTAGCATCGTTATTCTTCCAAAAGAGGAGCAATGGTATCTCTTTGTATGAAATACCGCAATTATTATACTGAGGGTCACTATTCAAAAGACGAATAACTTGCAGCAACAAGATAAGTGGAATGTTGTCGTTGAGCTCTCTAATGAATGGATTACAGCGTTGCTGTTTAGCAAAAGCCTGCATAAAGGCGATTTGCTCATTCCGAGGTTTGACAATTTCACGATTAACGGTGCCGTTGTCATCGTATGTAATGGAAACTGTATCTGCAAGGAAATTACCAGTCTCTGAGAATTCAATACGTTCGCCCATGTTATAATAGACAAATCCAAGAACTTTCAGTAACTTGAACTGCGTTTCAAATCGGCTTTCCCAACCTCTTTCGAATCCAGCTTCTTTATGACCTGCGATATCTGTGTGAATACGAGGATCATTACCATCAAAAATGGCTTTGGTTTCTTCATCGGTAAGAGCGTATTCACCAAAATCTCCTGGTGACGTATTACCCCATTTCTGCTTTGCAGATTCGGGAATACGTTTTACAGGACGATAAAGTCCACATTTGAAAGTTTCTCTTTCAAATTGTTCAACAATATCAGCGGTCAGAATCTGACCATCGAACTTTCTCAACAGATGTATAAAGTCCTTATACCGTTCGGGATTGCGTACGGTTGTTGTGTAAAGGAGCGGTTTATATTCAGACTGTCTTGGCATATCAGTAATTTGTTATTAATACTTCATTGAAAGACTTAATAGTGTTATCGTGGAAACTAATATAATTACTTTTTATTGAGTGCGTATTATAATTCTTAGCCCATTCGAGAAACAACTCATTTGTACGTCCTTTATAGTGTGTTACATTAGATATTGCGAATTTAATACCTTTACCTGACATTTCATCAAGTAAAGCAAGTAAACTTTGCTCTGTATCTTCGTCCCACAATTTATTATACTCACTAAAGGTTATTAGATAAGGTGGATCAAGATATACGAAATCTCCCTCTCGCCAAGTTATGCGAGAAAGAAATCTACGGAAATCCATATTCTTCCACTTTGGCTTCTTTGCCTGTGTTAGTGAAAAGTATCTCATCAAAGCATTGTATGCGTTCTGATTAAAGTCAACATTTCCAACTGGGAGATTAAAATCGTTCTTACTATTAAACCTTATCATGTGGTTAAAACCATATATAAGAAGAACATATAGCTTCAACATATCTGTGCGGTCAGAATTGTTATAGTCTGAACGCAGTTGTATATATTTGTCTTTGTTATACTTTGCAAAGTATGTTTTAACGAATTCTTTTTTCAATGATACGGGGATAATATCTTCCTTGTATGAGCATGACAATCCATAACTCTGAATCAACGTAAAGAGTTTTTCAAAGAACACATTAGGTTTCTTGCTATAACTGCAAAGGAACTTATGTATATCAATAACATTGGTATCAATATCGTTCAACAGGAATTCTTCTGCATCAATATTAAGAAACACAGACCCACCCCCCACAAACGGCTCTATAAACCTATTTATGGATTGAGGGAAATATGTTTTTATTTCACTTATCAACTTATATTTATCTCCAACGTAGAAGAGAGGAGAACGATTTACTTCTTTTTTCATTGTCCACTTTAGTAACGAACAAAAATTCCTTATGGTCTTCAAACTCAGTCTTACCAGCATTGAATGCTTGATGCTTGTGTTCATATACGGTTGTTGTTCCACAACAATCAAGCAAATACTTTATTTGGCTCAGTCGAATTTTATTCTCAGAGGAATTACTTTTTGAGTTATATGTATTGTTATACGAGACTACCAAGTATTTCGCATCTAATGACATAACCATATCTTCGAAATAGCTATATGCTTTGGACGTACAATATGCACTCATGTTGTCGGGAGTAGGCTTTAATGCCACTCCGAAGAGTTCTGGTTCATCCCACTTAACCAAAGTTTCATACACATGGTAAAATCTGCTATACTGACGTGAGTTATATGGTGGATCCATATACACGACATCAGCTGAGACAGTCTTTGCTAATTGATTAGCATCCTCTTTATGTATCTCTATATTAGAGCAACTTTTTGCTTGTATCAGTCTCATTTTCAGTGGCTGATAGTTTATTTTTTTCTTAATATAAGCATCAAAATGACCCACTGTGTTTGCAAGTCTGTCAATGCTATAAATTAGAGATGCCAATAAAATGCAATACTCCTTCTCGGTGAGTTCGCTTTTCTTATTCTCAATATCCTGCCTGATAAAACCAATAAGTTTGGCAACTTTCATGGCAAAGTATTTATCACCATAGTTTGTAGAAAACCAGTTGTCGCTTATCGAATCGGGGTCAATTGAATTGTAATAATCCAGAATGTCAAACAACTTTTGCTTATCCCATTCTCCTTTCCCGAAAAATCCTTTATAAATAGTATTGTTCGAGATAAGGAAATCGTTTACGATAACCTTGTTATATGTGTTCAATGCTTGGTTTGCAACAGAGCCTGTTCCAGCAAAGATGTCGCAAAAAGTTTTGGCATCTGGAACTTCTGTATGGATAACGTACATTATCCAGTCAGTTAACTTTGTTTTGTTTCCGATGTATCTACGACTTTCTAAACCAAATGGCTTGTATAATGATGATTCTTCATAATCGAACAAACTAAGTTGACCATATTGAGGAGGTGCCTCTGCCACCAAACATGGTGTGTCTATGTCATTCATGTCTATCTTGACAGCTTCATCACTAATCTGCAGACAGATAAGATATTCGTCGCTAAAACTGTAGATAGTGGCAAGTTCTCTTACTTGCTCCCACGAAGGAGTGACTTTACTGGCCTCAATATCTTTAAGTACATCTACAGATATTCCTGTCTCCTTACATACAGATTTCAAGGAAAGTTTTTTAGCCTTTCTTAATTCTATGAGTTTGAGACTTATATTTGATTTCTTCATTGCCCGAACAGTATTATTTTATCAGCTCCTTTATATCTAATTATAACAACTCCGCCACTTTCTTTAATGTGTACAAGTCTGGCTGGGTAGTGTTGGTGCACCATTTAGAAACAGTGGCAGGATTTACCCCCAGTTCTTCAGATAGCCATTTGCCTGTTTTGTTATGTTCAGTTAGAACAACTTTTATTCTATTTAGATTTAACTTCATTGTTAAAAGATTTACTTTTAAAGCAAAGATAATTCTTTTCTTTGTAAATGAGAAGAATTATGGAAATTATTTAGCGAACATAGCACAATTAGAATAAGAAAAACAGCAAGAATGATAAGTTACTTGGGTCTTCAGCAATTTAGAGTGATACCTTTTGAGATTAGAACTTTGAAAAAAAGTCACACAGAGAAATGGAGAACACGGAGGATTGTTTATAACAAAGCTATCAGCAATATGTACACTACACCTCTGTCGCTCTTTGTGCCTTCGGCACCTCCGTGATATTGTCTTTTATGCTTTCACCTCCGTGTTCTCCCACCCTCTGTGTGCCTTTTATATGCAGTAGGCTTACTTTATCACTCCATATTTTGGAAGAGCCTTATTTAACTCACTTAGATAATTTTAATAAAGAGCAAAGCAGGTTAACAAATCTGCAATTCTTAGTACAGAAGAAAAGGTTTCTGTACCTTTGTACACATAAACCAAATGACTTTTTACAATGAAACATCCCACCTCAAAGTTATTTATTGCGCTCGCATGTTTAGTCCTTCCACTTTTGTTTGCTTCATGTTCAAAAGATGAAGAAAACGAAAACGACCACATGCCCTTTGTTCCTATCGAACAAAATGATTTCACAGCTGATATCCTGCAACCTAATATTAATTATTCAATTCCTATCCAAGGAGACGACGCTAATCAATATTTCTTTAAGGCTGTGGGCACCTACGAGGGTACGCTAACCGTTTATGACCCTAAGACCAAACAGGTAATTCCTTCTGATTTTGATAATCATGTAAGTGCCAAATTCGTATTATACTTACATCAGTTTTACTTGACTCCAGATCCTCTTCCTTTTACATTATATGCCTTAAAGAAGGATCAATATGCTTATGACATACTATATAAAATAATCAAAAGATGGACCATGATGAGAAATAGTAAGATACATGATTATCGTACAATACTCATCGGAAGAAACAAGAAGAATCCTTCAGAAGTGGCATTCCAATTGTATGACCCATATAACTTCTACCCATATCTGGAAACTCCCCACCAGAATCGTTATGACTTGACTGAAATGTATTATAATATCTGTGGAACTATCAACAATACAACGAAAGAACTAACGGTTTACATAAAGCCTATGGGTGCCTTGTTTTATGACAGCATGGTTCAAAGCAATAAAATAAAAGCCGAATTCAACGACGTTTATTTTATATGCAAATTAAAGAAGACAGCATAGGATAAACTGATTTCCCTTTTACGAAAAGAATAAACTACGAATAAAGAATAGATTATGAATAACAAGAATCAATACAACCTACTTTTCGCTCTTTTCCTGCTGTTGATAGGCAGCTTTGCCGTTTCATGTACGAAAGATGATGACGCTACGACAGACAACACCTCTACTTTTGCACCTATCAGTGGTGAAGAAGCAACTAAAGTACAGAAATCTTTACTTAGCAAGTATAGAGGTAATGTGCATGTTTACGACCCTTCAACCAAGAAGAATTATTATTCTAATTCAAGGCTTGACCTCGATACTCTTACCATCTACGGTGCAGGAAAATCCTACTATGGCTATTTAACCTTGTCACGCGACACGTATGTGCAACTACACAATATTGAAAAAACTGGGATAAACGATACACTATCAGAGATATTTACTCAACGAGACGAAAAGTCACATTTACTTCTTAATGGAATTCGTTTCACCAGTCGCAACCAACAAGACAGTTGCGTATATCGTTTTGAAGTATCACGAGGGATAGTTGACTTCGTAGACTCCAGTCCCAAAATAGAAAGCACAAGGGATCTTAGAACTTATTTTAACGGCTACGGATATTATAATGTAAAAACAAGTAAGCTTAAGTTTTATCTTCGTCCTTACAATGCCTACACAATGCTATATCATGAGACCTTGGAATACGGAAGAATTCCACTCACAGGACGTTATCTGATTTATGAACTCACAAAGGTTCAATAAGATGTACTGATACATCTTCTCTTGTCGGATAATTTCATAACCTAAAAATCAAAAGGGCGTTAATTCCATTCGAATTAACGCCCTTTTGGCTTGCTAAAGATGCCCTTTAAGAACCTTAATAACGCCCTTTAGGGACCTTAGTAAGCACCTTCAAAACTGCGATTCGATAACTACTTGAGAACAAAACACTTACAAAGGCAACCAAAAAGCCGTTTCTCGACTCTATTCCTCACCTTTTCCTGACTATAAATGTAAAATAAATTCGAGCATCGACTACGAACTTTTAACATTGAAGTTTGAAGTTTGAAGTTTGAACTTTATGATATGAACCATTAATGAACTACGAATTACACAAATCGTTATCGCAACAAATAACTTGTGAACTCGTGAACTTGTGAACTCGTGAACTAAAACAAACTACGAATTACTCGAATGCCACGAATGTGGGATAAGGATTCGTGTCATTCGCGTAATTCGTAGTCATTAATGATACATATCACAAAGTTCAAAGTTCAAACCTCAAAGTTCAAAGGTAAAAAAGTTCAAACCTCAAAGTTCAAAGTTCAAAGTTTTAAGCGTATTGGGTCATCATACTGCACCTGCAGTTGGAGGAGTTGTTTCTTAAGGTTCTTTGTGAGCTTCTCCGTACCTGGTTTACCATAGATATTATGCATTTGGTCAGGATCTTTCTTTAGGTCGTAGAGTTCCCAAGCATTGATATCATTGTAGAAGTGCATGAGCGAATAACGCTTCGTACGAATACCATAGTGACGGCAAACAGAGTGCTCGGCAGGGTATTCGTAGTAGTGATAGTAGAGCGACTGACGCCAGTTGGCTGGTTTCTTACCCTCAAGGAGTGGGAGGAAAGAACGGCCCTGAATGTCAGAAGGCACCTTTGCACCAGCTACCTCGAGGAAGGTTGGGGCATAGTCGATGTTCTGTACCATCTCTTTGACAACCCCATGCTTACCGCCCGGATAGTAAACCAACAATGGTGTGCGGAACGACTCTTCATACATGAAACGCTTGTCGAACCATCCATGCTCGCCCATGTAGAAACCTTGGTCAGAGGTGTAGACAATCATTGTGTTGTCAAGAAGACCATGCTGGCGCAGATACTCGATGACACGACCGACATTGCGATCGACAGAGTGAATCACACGCATATAGTCGTGCATATAACGTTGATACTTCCATTCAGCGAGTGCCTTACCAGAGAGTTTGTCTTCCTTAAACTTCTTGATGATTGGGTCATAGTAGCTATCCCACTGCGCACGCTGTGAAGGTGTCATACGTTTGTAATTGCCACGTCCCCACTGCTCAAGCCCTGTAGTGGTATGAATCTCGTTCTCCTTATCCGCCATCTTATTGTCGTAGACGAGGTCCATGTCCTTTATAATACTCATCTCCTGCTTCTGTGCAGCCAAACGACCAGCATAGTCATCATAGAAAGTCTTAGGCAACGGATAGGTCACATCGTCATAGAGGCGGAGGTCGCAGGTATCAGGATTCCACACACGGTGAGGCGCCTTGTTGTGCATCAACAGACAGAAAGGCTTGTTCTTGTCGCGTTTGTTCTCCATCCAGTCAATCGCCATGTCGGCAATGATGTTTGTCACATAGCCCGGACGGCGTATCTTCTTACCATTGCTGAGGAAGTCAGGGTTATAGTAGTCGCCCTGTCCGATAAGGATATCCCAGTAGTTGAAGCCTGTTGGCAGTGAGGTGAGATGCCACTTACCAATCATAGCGGTCTGATAGCCCTGCTTCTGGAGCAACTTAGGGAAGGTTTGCTGACCACCATCAAAGGTCTTAGAATTGTCCGTGAAGCCATTAGCATGACTGTGCTTACCGGTCAGCATACACGCACGTGACGGACCACTGAGGGAGTTAGCAACGAAGCTCTCTTGGAACTTCACACCATTGTCAGCCAACCAATCGATGTTAGGTGTGTTGATGAAACGCTTGTCATAAGCACTGATAGTCTGGTAAGAGTGGTCATCGCTCATGATGAAGACGATGTTCATCGGTTTCTTCTGCGCTTGGGCAGGAACGACTGCACCCATTGCAATCGCTCCTGTCAAGCCGTATAAAACTTTATTTTGCATATATAATAAATTGGTTTATCTCTACCTGTAGCAGTATAACGCATGCTTCCTTATACCCAGGAAGACAGTAGTAGATTTAGACATAATTACATTGATTTAGGTTTACGGGTGCAAATATAACACTTTTTTTATGAATTCACAATTCATAATTCACAATTCATAATTATGATTACTATTGTAATTCACAATTCATAATTCATAATTATTCGAACGGAGTTCTCATCAGTATGCCATAATTATGGCTCTTCAGCAATTTGGAGTGATACCGTTTGAGATTAGAACTTTGAAGATAGGTCACACAGAGCAAAGGAGAACACAGAGGTTTTATATAGCAGAAATCGTTAGGCACAGAGGCACCGTTGGTGCGTGGAGGAACAGAGGATCCTCCAATAGGTCATTAGAGCCTAAACAGATTGTGGTCTAATGAAATTTAGTTTAAACTTTTTTGAAAATAATTTCAGATAAGTTTGCTATGTTATCTTTTTTGCATATCTTTGTTGCCGAAATAAACAATTACGAAGATAAAAACCTAAATAGATTTCAAATTCCAACAGCAGACAGCTATCCAGAGCTAAAAACTGCTATAGGCTAAAGAACTCGACACAATACTGCTTAAGAAAGAAACGAACTTTTTTTCTGATATTAATTCTATAAACAACTATAACAATGAGAAAAGCTTATCTTGCATTGGGCTTAGCACTCTGCTTAGCTTCTGCACCACTTACAACTTATGCACAAGCTAAATCAGCTAAAAGTGCCGTCGTTACAATGAACGAAATCCAGAAGGAAAAGCAACAGTTCACACTTGGTTTCTACAAGACCTATATGAACAGCCTTATCTATCAGCTCTCAGACCTTTACATGGTGATTGCAAAGAAGTTTGTAAGTGGAAACGTATTGAAAAAAAGTGAACAGACTGGTGCTGACGTACTTCTCGATGCGCAGGACTGTGTAGAGGAGAATCTACGTACACTGAAGGTTGTTCCCCTGAACAATGACTGGCTCCGTGTTTCATTCTTATGGACTTCGAGCTACAAGAAGGTACCTACAAAACACACCGTGGTTTATGTTAAGGTGAAGGAGCAGGGCAACTCATTTATCATCGAGGATGCTACTACTGTGAAGCCAAAACTGGCAAAAATATAATTCAGAATTCATCTTTAATTCACAATTCATAATTATGATTACCGCTGTTGGCTATGATTTACCTGAACGCACAGGCAAGCAAGTCAACTCGTAAAACCATAAATTCGTAAACTTGTGAACTCATAAACTTGTGAACTCGTAAACTCGTGAACTTGTAAACTCGTGAACTTGTGAACTCGTAAACTGATTATAAACCGCCGTTGGCTATGATTTACCTAAACGCAAAGGCAAACACGTCAACTCGTAAAACCATAAATTCGTAAACTATAAACATGTAAACTTGTGAACTAACAAAAAGGGGTATCTCGCATTTCACGCCCCTCTCCATTCGGAGAGGGGTTGGGGGAGAGGCTGGTTGGCTGGTTATTGTTAGAAGATGGCATACTATTGGAACAAATTGGATTT
>FLSG01000102.1_pt2 | contig 10244 bp, 7 predicted proteins | sample 1550511 | NCBI WGS metagenome assembly FLSG01 (sample SAMEA4031768, study PRJEB14383) | metagenome | biome: human; feature: oral; material: saliva | place: Philippines | collected 2014
TGATGTTCTTTTGGCAGTTGAATAGCAAGGAACTTAGCATAGATACTGAAGGTATGGAGTTCTTTATCAAACAATCTACATACCTGTGTAATAAAGGAATATAAACGATTAAAATGTTGTAGAGTCCCTTTAAAAATATCTCGATCAGCTTCCTCTAAGGATTCAAAACGTTTGATAGCTGGCATAATATACGATTGAAGTTTCCCTAAATCTCCCATCGTTTGATTCTTGCTTTGATAGAATAATTCTCCAAATTGTTCTATATCATGTACATCATAAACATTGAACTTATCTAACGTTGACTTAACATCATATAGCGTATTAGGATCTGTTTCTTTATCTAACTTAGTTTCTTGATAGAATGGTGCGAAGGAGCTCAAGATATCATCTTCACTATTAACAAAGTCTAATACAAACGTATCTTGTTTGCCTTTCATAGTCCTATTAAGACGAGATAGTGTCTGAACAGCCTTTACCCCTGAAAGCTTTTTATCTACAAACATGGTATGTAACAAAGGCTCATCAAAACCGGTCTGATATTTCTCTGCAACGATAAGCATACCATATTCATCGTTATGGAATGTGTCTGGTAAGGTTTTTTCCTTAATGTGATTGCCATCTTTATCTATATTCAACGACTCTTCAGTATATGTTCTTCCATTATCATCAATCTCACCAGAAAAGGCTACCAATACTTCCAAATCGGGAGATTTCATTTGTTCTATCTGACGACGAAACTCTTGAACATAGCGAACTGCATGTAATCTTGATGGTGTAACAACCATGGCCTTTGCACGACCACCGATTTTATGTCTAGTAACATCCATAAAATGGCGCAACATAACCGCTGTTTTTTGCGTAATATTATGAGGGTGCAAGGTTTGGAATTTACGAATAGCTTTCATTCCAGCTGCTGAATCCAATTCAATATCCACATCAACGAGGCTCGCTATTTTATAGTATGTATTATAGGTCATATAATTTTTTAGGACATCAAGAATAAACCCTTCATCTATTGCTTGTTGCATAGAGTAGATATGGAATGGATGGTATTCTCCCATTTCATCACGAGTACCAAATAGTTGCAAAGTCTTTGCTTTAGGTGTTGCAGTAAAAGCAAAGAAAGACAGATTATCATGCTGACCTTGTGCAACTAACTCCTTAACGAGTTTATCCTCTTCATCTAAAGCATTTTCCTCATCTTCATAAGCCCACTCAGCATATTCTTGAAGAGCTTTCTCTGTATTTGCAAGAGCTTGTTTTAATTTACGAGCTGCTGATCCAGTTTGAGAAGAATGCGCTTCATCTACAATGACAGCAAAATTACAACTTTGTGCTTTCACCTCTTCATAAATAACAGGGAATTTTTGTAATGTAGTAATGATAATAGGGGTACCACTTTCAATAGCCTCTTTTAGCTGTTTAGAGGTTTTATCAACACGCTGTATAACACCTGGGGTATGATCAAATTGAGATACCGTATTCTGTAACTAACTATCTAAAACCTTTCGGTCAGTAACAATAATAGTAGACCGAAAAATCTTCTTATCATCCTTATCATGTAATCCAGACAAGCGATGAGCCAACCAAGCAATAGAGTTTGACTTACCTGACCCTGCAGAGTGTTGAATCAAGTAATTGTGTCCAGCACCATTCTCTTTTACATGTTCTAACAATTTTGTTACGACATCTAATTGGTGAAAGCGCGGGAAAATCAATATTTCATCAGTAATATTACCAGCACTATCTTTCACAACGGATAAATGCATATATTTTTGCAAAATTTCTAACAATCTATCTCGTTGAAGAACAGATTCCCATAAATAGGCTGTATCGTATGTATCCTCAGTAGGATTACCAGCACTTCCCACATTACCAGCACCATTAGAACCTTGATTAAACGGAAGAAAATACGTGCTACTGCCATTTAATTTTGTTGTCATATGCACTTGTGTTAAATCCACCGCAAAATGAACTAATACACGACGATTGAATTTAAAAATTTGATCTTTATTAGATCTATCAAATTTATATTGAGAAATCGCATTAGTTGCATTCTGACCTGTAAACTGGCATTTCAATTCCATACTAACAACAGGGATACCGTTTAAGAATAGTACAATATCTACACTGTTGTTATTTGATACAGAATAATGTAACTGCCGAGTGCAATGGAATATATTGGATTCATATTGAGCTCGTGCAGTTTCATTCATGGAAGTCTCTGGTTTCCAATATACAACACGGAACGTAATGCCTCTATCCTTAAAGCCATGACGCAAAACAGATAACAAGCCATCATGCTCTACAGAGTCATTAAACCGCTTTAAAAACTGCTGCTCACAAGAGTCTCCATATAACTTCGTATACCGTTCCCATTTCTTTGGTTGGCTTTGTTTTATAAAAGACAACAGTGTTTCAGTATCAACAGCCAATTCACGATTAAATACCTTCGGATCGCCTTTTATATATCCGCCTGTAGTACATAAGAATGATTCAATATCACTTTCAAATCGCTTTTCTTTTACGTCAAATTCAGACATAAGGCACCTCCTTTTTACCAGTTACTACTTCATAAATTAAAGATTTCTTGTATTCAATGAGCTTGTCAATAGTAAATTGTTTTTTTAATATTATTGAATCTATATTAGAGCATTTTTCATCAAGACACTCGGTAATTTGCTTTGCTTCTTCCACATCACATATTGGAATTATAATATTGCCAAAGTCTTTCCCTGTTAGCTGATTAATAGTAGAAGAAAAGAAGGAGCCTAAATAAGCTAAAAATAAATTAGAATTTAGCACATAATAGACCCATTTCGAATACACCTCTGAGTTCAACCTAAAAATCATCATAAATGCACCAAAATAAGCATGTATATCTTCTGATAATAAAATATTTTTACCAACTAGATTTCTACTACCATTTCTAGAACATATTAAAATATCATTCTTTTTAACAAGGTACCTAGGTGTATCAATATTTACGTATACATTATCATCAAGTACTAATTTGCCATTCTTTATATTTGATGAGCGTAATACCAATACTCCTTCATCTACATCAGTTAAATTATCCGGTGAATAAGTAAGTCCATTGAAGTATTCCCCTAAAAACTTTAACTTAATCAAAGAATATGTTTCTGGAACTTTACCAATCCAATCTAGACTGCTCTCCTTCATATTTACATTAGGATTTAAACCCTTTGTTACAGCTTCAGTAATGAGAGCCTTCTTATATTCCTGCAGCTTTTCAATAACAGCTTGCTCTTTAGCAATAATAGTATCAATTTGAGTACATTTAGTATCAAGATAATCTGCAATTATTCGTTGTTCTTCTAAAGGGGGAAATGGAACCATAATATTTTTCATACTACTCCATTTAGTAGACCACAAGTCATCAACAATTCCATTTCCCCATTTATAGAATTCATCTGCAAACAACTCTGTCTTAAATAAATAATTATAATATTGATTAACCATATTATTTTTTGGAGCCAATACTATATTTATTAAAGAGCAAGAGCCTTCATATTCAGATATCCCACAAGATCCTCGTCTATCAGAACGACTATTAATAACAAAATCATTCTTTTTAATTAATTTCCTATTATCACCATTATCAGTTTTTGCTGCTGATTCCAATTGGGGTACAATACCTTGTTTAGTAACAGATAAAGCTGGATAGTCTCTATCACTAACCTTAGTACTTCTCTCACTATATAAAGATACGATTTTGTCTAAGTCCCATGCCTTAGGTATCATTCCAAGCCATCGAACTCCACTATTTTTCATTTCTCGCATTATTTAAACACCTCTATTAGAGCCCCATCTAATTCACTTTCCAAAGACTTAATCTCTGCCATAATTTCATCAGATGGGCGTGGCGCTACATACTTGTAAAAATGACGTGTAAATGGAATTTCATAGCCAATTTTATTTTTCTTGGTATCAATCCATGCATCTGGAGCAAAAGGTAATACCTCACGTTTAAAGTATGTTTCTATATCTTCTTTAAGCGGTACGATTTCAGTATCCCGACGTTTAGTATCAGCTTTTGGCTTACCTTTTACTAATACAGGCTTGCCATCTTCATCAAGTACTGGTCGTTCAACCGTAATTTTTGTATACCCAAAGTCTTCATTATCAAAGATTTTACTGATTTCAGTTTCTCTAAACTCACCGTATATCTTTGTGATTTCTTGAATAGCACTTTCAGGAATATCATTTCGTTTATTGCCTAATGACTTACGTCGTTTTTCATATAAATCATTAGCATTAATGAGTTGCACCTTACCTTCTCGAGGTGTACCAGCTTTCTTATTTGAAAGCACCCAGATATAGGTTGCAATTCCAGTGTTGTAGAAAATATCATTTGGCAAAGCAATGATAGCTTCCAATAGATCATTTTCCAGAATATATCGTCTAATTTCTGATGGGCCACTACCCGCATCACCTGTAAATAATGGTGACCCATTATGAATAATCGCAATGCGAGCACCTTGAGGATTCATCTTTTTAATAGCATTTTCTAAAAATAGCATTTGTCCATCAGCTGTTGATGGCAACCCAGGGCCAAATCGGCCATCAAAACCTAGTTTAGCTTCGTTTTTAACAATGGCTTCTTCATTTTTCCATTCTCGGCCAAATGGCGGATTAGAAATAATGTAGTCAAAAGTTTCGCCTGAAAATTGATCATCAGATAGTGTATTGCCACTTTTAATACGTTCTGCATCATTGCCTTTAATGAGCATATCTGCCTTACAAATTGCAAAGGTCTGGTCATTCAATTCTTGGCCAAATGAAATCAGTTTAGATGTGCTATTCAAGTTCGCAAGGTATTCTTCTGCTACTGAAAGCATCCCACCAGTACCACAAGCACAATCATAAATGGTACGAGCCACATTTTGTCCACTTAGCACCGCATTATCGTCATGGAAGAGAATATTAACCATTAAACGGATCACCTCACGAGGGGTATAATGCTGACCAGCATCTTCATTGTGAGCTTCTGAAAATCGCCGGATAATCTCTTCAAATACGTAACCCATTTCAAGATTACTGATATGATTCGGATGCAAATTAGCCTTATCAGTAGTAAATTCTTTTATTACCATATACAAAATATGCTTATCTGCCATTGTTGTAATATGATTATCAAATTTGAACTTTCTAATGATATCTTGCACATTATCAGAAAAACCATTGATATAATCTCTGAAATTACTTTCAATATTATCAGGGTCATCAAGCAAGGTCTTAAACGTATACTTACTGATGTTATAAAATTTATGGCCAGCTACTTCATACAATAAACCATCTAATAAATCCAAATTCTGATCTTTTAATTTATTATATGTATCAAGCACAGCAGGTTTTGTATCCGCTAAAATACAGTCAAAACGTCTTAGAACTGTAAGAGGCAAAATTACCTCTCCATATTCGTGTGGTTTATACACACCTGTTAATTTATCTGCAATAGCCCAAATAAGGGATGCCTTTTCATTTACACGACTACTTAAACTCATGGTACCTCCGTATCTACTTATCAAGCAGCGATAAATCCACTACTTTTCTCTTTAGTCAAAATTGCTTTCACATTACTTTTAGTGATTTTAAGCTCACCATTATTCATTGCCCTAACGACCTTAGGAAATTCATCAGATGATTCCATTCTAGTAATAACGCTGCTATAATCATCTGTTCCCTGAGTCGAATGTGGCATCGGACCCACAATAATAAGTCTATAATGGTGGTTATTACGCAAACGCTCAAACTCATATCTTTTCAGCGCATTATAATCTAAGCAATATTCTAAACGATCTGCGAGACCTAATGCCTTAAACGTCGCCTCTAAATGACGCACTGAACAAGAGGAACCACCTAATACTAGAATTTTTCCATTAGGTAAACTAGCATCAAAATATGGCTCCACAGTTTTTTCAATTACTGGATAGTGATATTTTTTAAGTACGGATTGCAACTGATTACATTTAAATGCATTCGTTAATTCATCTGTAATATATTTAATGGCATCACTTAACAATGTGACATCTTGTAAGTTAGGTGTAAACGCTACCAATTGAATTCCTCCTCTACTAATTTATTAAGCTCTTGATTAACATCATCAAGTTGCTTTAAAAGTTCCATACGCATTTCTATAATTTTATCTGTCTGACCTAAAAACCTACGTTGCTGCTCAATTGATACATTAGGAATAGCTAATGATTTCAAATCTTTTATAGATATTGATTTTATAACTGATCCCGATGCTAATCGTTCAATTTGTTCTCGGCCTAAGGTACTATTAAAAAATGCAGCAATATAATCTAATAAATACAGGTTTCTATATTTAGGTGCAATTGTAATAGAAAATAAATTCCCATTAATAATGACACCAGCACCTGATTGAAGATGTAACATATTACTTTTAAATGGAGATGTTCTAGTTAAAACTAAACTATCTTCTTCTATCACCTGAGATGATTTTCCTAATTTAGATTTATCTACAAAGGGTAATTGAGACATATCTACTTGTTGGCTATCTAGTGCCTGTGAATACACATATCTAATACCTGTATCATCTAAAGTAGTAATTTCATCTAGCTCTTTTGATGGAATAACAGGACCTCGACTAATATTACAAATCTCCCCTAGAGGAATCCCCTCATAAGTAATTGGTTCAACTGTATATCGTTTTGGTAAAAGACTGTATTCCTCCTCATATACTCTAGATTTACTCGCAACACAACTATTTTCAGTATTATCACTAATTAAGGTTTTCAATCTATCTAAATCGATATTTTTATATCGTCGCTCTTGGATATAAGACTCGCTAGCATCAACAAACATTATCTCATTATTATTATGAGATAAAACCACAGCATATAAAGGAATTCTAGTAAACTCTGATAAAGAATCTGGTAATTCAACTACAGATTGAATATATCCTCGATCCACAAAGTAACTACGAATTGCTTGATTCTGTAAATTTGTTAAAGATGAGTTTGTCATCAATGCAACCATAACCCCATCATCAGCAAGTTGTTCAAAAGCAGCTAACACCTCAAGCCAGTCAGTGTTTACAGGAACCTTTCCTATCTCATCCATCCGATTTTTAACTATAGGATTGAGTCTTAACGTCTTATCGAGCCTATGATTCCAAAGAGGTACACATAAAATACGATCAAATAATTGATTTCTTACTGCAAATGCACCATTTAAAATATTAGCTTCTACCAATTGAGAATCTAACAATTCTAATAATAGTACTCGCAGCTGTAATGAAACCATTAGCTGAGAATCACAATTATAGGCATAATAGCTTTTAAGATTATAGTGCTTAACCATATCCAATAGTATAGTCCCATCATTTAAACCTACTTGCATTAATGAGAAACTATCAAGATTCTCTATTTTCAACAAATATTCCAATGTTTGGTTTAGAGATTCATTACCTTCGATACTATTATTGGTCCTACTCATTTTATATTCATTATAAAACAAAGCAATTCCAATTAATAATAAATCATCAATATTTAGGTTCTTTTGTAAAAACTCTTGCACATGAGGTTTGAAAATGTATTTTTTCATTGTATTTTGAAAGTTAGGATTGTTTATTTTATTGGAGCTAATATATTTATCTAAATCAACAAATGAACCATTATATTTTTTTAGTAAATAGATTAATGCAGCCATAACATTTAGATCGTAATAATCGTTAACTTTACTTAAGTAACGCCCAGCATACCATTCTCGTTCTAGTTGTAAAATTTGTTTTTCACTTTTATCATAAATTTCTTTTGCTAACATAATTTTAGATCGCATAAATACCTCCTGGTTTCAGATAACCAATATATATCATTTTAAAAAAATTACACAAATAACATTTTATTTGTATCCATAATTTCGTTTAATCAGTTTATTCAAACCAAACTAACAATCAAATATAATTCAAACAATCAAGTTCAATATTTTCTATTATTCATCCACCTACCTTCAGCAAACACAATATATTGTGGTTATGCGCAACCACTTTTCATCATTTCAAAAAAATAAAAAGGAAACAACTTTTTTATCTTGCCCATATTTTATCATTAAACAAATTTATTGTCAATGGTTATTTTCAACCACACCTCTAAAATATTATTTCTCGATTATGATTAATCCATAAAACGGGGTAGGATTAGATATATACATGAATCCAATCCTACAATCTACCCGACTAACTATTTGACTTAATCTATGTTGTTACCAAAGTCTTCTGTATATTTTATAAGCCCATCATGAGATTCATAATATCGTAAAGCCTCTAAGTCTCTCCTTCGGCGTTTGTTAGCATAAACAGCTTTAGAATTGCTACGGTATTTTTCAATAAACCAACAATACCGTTCAAAATCCCACCTAAGATTTCTACCATACAGATCACTTAATTTAAATAAAATGGATAATCGTTTAGAAGCACGCTCACCATGTCTTACAGTATATCCAGCTCGCGAATAAATTGTATCAGAATCCCAATTTGGACTATAGTCTTCATCCTCATAATCTGCTTCAAAAGTTAACGCCTGATACTTATCCATACTAATTTTTAATTCATATAAAAGCATGTGAGTATCATCATAATTAAGTCGTTCAAGATTTTCTTCATTGCCTTGTATATACTCATAAGGTATTGTTCTTATAATCTTCTCCAACTGTTTAATTATTGGTGTAATGTGTCGCTCACGTATAATTTTATCATGACAATACTTCTTTAATTTATTTTCAAAGATATGATTAATGAATTCCTCTTTATCCCCTACAACTATATAATCATAAGCCTCATGTATATATATTTCTGAATCTAAAACTATATCAATAGGCAAGCCGTCCGAAATAATTACGCTACAAGGATTAAACTCATCTGGTTTTAAATCTAACAAATCTTGACATGAAATAATTCTATTTACAGATATGCACATAATTAATCTCCCACGCCTATTCAAAATATAATACAAGTTCCAAAACACTTACACTTTATTATTCGCTATAAATTATGAAAATTCCTTCATAATTTATCTAATAAAATTTTATATTGGATTTACAATAAATCTATCTCATTTGATAGTATCTATCGCAAATCATTCTACTATTCAAGATAACGGTAGGTGCTATAATGAACTCAACATAAGGAACGGGTGCTCATATGATACCAAATGCACTATTCAAAAACTATAGCTAGTAGTTATATGGAGGAAATGATTATGACACATATACAAGTAAAAGAACTCGTACAAGCTTTATTAGACGCTCCTACATGTAATCCAACTGTAAAAGAATTTGGTCAATCTTGGATCAACGCAGAAGGCAAACCTGAGCAAGAAGAGCTTACGAAACAACTCGTATCCATAGCAGAGCAAAATATTGCACTTATCCATGAAACAATCGGCTTTGCAGGCTCTGAACTTGCTGTACAAATTCTTGGCGAAGAAGGCGCAGCTAACCTATTACAACACGCTAAAGACATTAAAGCACAAGGCGCAGAATTCTGTGACTGCCCTGGCTGCATAGCATGTAAAAACATTATCGATTTGAAAGCAGAAATTGAATAATCATATAAACTACATAGTATCTATTGAGTGGATATCTACACATTGTAGATATCCACTTTTGCATATAAAAAAGCCCCTGTTTCAAACAGGGGCCTTTCCTTATTCACTAGCGCTAACTAGTGCTTGTGTATATGGATGTACCGCTTCTTTTAGTCGTTTTGATTCGATAGTTTCTACGATTTCTCCGTCTTTCATGACGATGATTCGGTCTGTTACGGCTTGTAATAGTCCGATGTCATGGCTGACAAATACGTAGCCGAAGGGTTGTTCCGTATATAGTTTTTGTAGGAGGTCTAGCACCAGCTTTTGGTTTACCGCATCAAGGGCTGATGTAGGTTCATCAAAGAGTACTAGTTTAGGATTCATCAGCATGATCCGTGCTAATACAACACGTTGTAGTTGACCACCACTGACTTCGTGAGGGTATTTATGAACCGTATTTTCCGGTAAGTCGACCCGTTGCATCCAGTTACGGATATCGTCCTTTGCTGCCGCTACATCCATAAGACCATAGTTAATATATGGCTCTAAGAGAAATGCTTCTAAGTTCATCCTCGGTGGAATCACCGCCAAGGGATTTTGAAACATCATCTGCATGGAACGATATATTTCTGTATGGTTTTGAATGGATGTTACGTCTTCACCAAAGAG
>FLSG01002944.1_pt2 | contig 10233 bp, 10 predicted proteins | sample 1550511 | NCBI WGS metagenome assembly FLSG01 (sample SAMEA4031768, study PRJEB14383) | metagenome | biome: human; feature: oral; material: saliva | place: Philippines | collected 2014
ACAGGACACCGTCGCTGATGTGCATCAGACGCTGAACAAGATGTACGCCTTCTGCGACCGTGTTCGCTCGGGAGAGTGGAAAGGCGTTACTGGAAAGCCAATCAAGACCGTGGTAAGTATTGGTATTGGTGGCTCTGACCTTGGTCCTGTTATGGTTTACGAGGCTTTGAAGCCTTTTGCAGACGCAGGTATTACTGCTCGCTTTGTCTCCAACATTGACCCTGTTGACCTTGGCGAGAAAACCGAGGATCTTGATCCAGAAACAACGCTCTTCATTGTTGTTTCCAAGACGTTTACCACGCTCGAGACACTTACAAACGCGCGCTCTGCTCGTACCTGGCTTTTGGAAAAGCTTACTGAGCAGGGTGTCATTGACGGTTCTGAAGTTCAGAATGCAGATGCGATACGTAAGCATTTTGTTGCTGTTTCCACTGCTCTTGATTTAGTAGAAGACTTTGGCATTGATCCAGAGAACGCTTTTGGTTTTTGGAACTGGGTTGGCGGCCGTTACTCAGTTGATTCTGCAGTTGGCCTTGTTCTGGCACTTGTTTTTGGTCCACAGCGCTTTGCAGAGTTCCTCAGCGGCTTTAATGCAGTTGATGAGTACTTCAAGAACACTCCGCTGAGACAAAATGTAGTAGCTCTTATGGGTCTACTTAATGTTTGGTACGTTAATTTCTTTGGCGCGGCATCTCATGCGGTACTTCCATACAGCCAGTACTTGCATAGATTCCCTGCATATCTCCAGCAGCTCACCATGGAGTCCAACGGCAAGTCTACACGCTGGGATGGCACTGCGGTTACATCTAACACAGGTGAGATTTTCTGGGGAGAGGCTGGCACCAACGGTCAGCATGCTTTCTACCAGCTTATTCACCAGGGAACTCAGATTATTCCTGCTGATTTTATTGCGTTTGCAAATACCGCATTTGCTACAAAAGATGCAGATCTTGATGTCCACGAGCTCTTCCTCTCCAACTTCTTTGCACAGACCAAGGCTCTTGCTTTTGGCAAGACCGCCGATGAGGTCCGCGCTGAGGGAACTCCAGAATGGATGGTTCCTGCACGCGTCTTTGAAGGAAACAGGCCAACTACCTCTATCTTTGGTAAAGAGCTTAATCCACGCGCTGTTGGAACGCTCATTGCGCTCTATGAGCACATTACCTTTGTTGAGGGCGTAGTGTGGGGCATTGATTCGTACGATCAGTGGGGTGTTGAGCTTGGTAAGCAGCTTGCAAAACAGATTTTCCCTGCAATTCATGACGATGCGGAGCTGGATAAACAGGACGCTTCTACTCAGTCCCTTGTTGCGTTCTATCGCAGAAATAGAAGGTAATTGCATACTAAAACGTTTTTCCCGCTATGTAGTTTTTGCGTTCGAGTGTCCAATAAGGTAGAGTATCTACAGCGCATTGAGTGGGTGCGGATGACGTGACACCTCGAACCTGGTCAGGATCGGGAGATAGCAGCCATAAGGGGTCACTCGCGGGCATCCGTTCCCACTCAGTGCGCTTTTCTTAGGCGTATCTCTTAGTTTGCCGCGACATTTGTCACGACGATTGGAACTCGATGGGTTTTATAAACTACATCATTGAACTGCTTAAAGATCCTCGCACGTTTATTGCTTCAATGATTGCCGCTGGTCCTTTTGCTGCTTATGGCTTTGTATTTCTAATTATTTTTGTAGAGACCGGAGTAGTTTTCTTCCCATTTCTTCCTGGCGATTCTCTGCTCTTTGCAGCAGGATTTTTTGCTCACAACGGTGGCTTCAACATTGTTTTGTTGCTGGTTCTGACTTGGGCTGCAGCTATTTTGGGCGATCAGATGAACTTCATGATTGGTCACTTTTTTGGACAGAAAATTATTGCTTCTGGAAAAGTCAAAGCGCTTACGCCTGAGCACCTTGAGAAGACTCAGAAGTTCCTAGACAAGCACGGTCATCTTGCAATCTTTCTAGGACGTTTTTTCCCCTTTATCCGCACGTTTGTGCCTTTTATCGCTGGTATGGGCGGCATGCACTGGCGCAACTTTGGTATCTACAATATCCTGGGCGGACTCACCTGGTCTACGATGTTTGTACTGCTCGGTTACTTCTTTGGCGGTATTCCCGTTGTTCAGGAGCACTTTGAGCTGCTGATTATTGGAATTGTTGGCGTTTCAATTATTCCAACAGTTGTTGGCCTTATTCGTGGCCGTATGAACAAGGGCGAGAAGAGCAACGAAGAAGTCACAGATACAAACGAAGATGAGGCTTAGTAGCAAATTTTGCACTTCTCGAAGTTTGATGAAAGAAATCCCGTCAGGAAAGACTTGGCCTGGCGGGATTATTTTTACTCTTTGGAGAGCTGATAGGTATCAGTAAAGGTAACTGTCTGACCGTTTTCTGTGTGAGTAGAAACAAGCTGAGCCACAACGCTGCTGTTAGCAATATCAAAAATGACTTTTAACTGCGGTTTTTGAGTTGTAGCGCGAGCTGCGCTAGAAGTGGAATGAGCATCTAGGCTCGCATTGGTCAAATCGACTGTTCCCGAAACCTGGATTTCATCTCCAATAGTTCCTGAAGTTACTAAAGAGACAGAAGCATTTTTAAACTCAGTGTCACCAGGGTACCAAAGATACGAGGTGCTGAGTGCTCCATGGTCATGCACAACACCCTCTGCAGTGGCCGTAAGTACCAGTTGATCACGAGAAAAACCAGCAGATGTTACTGTCAACGTTAAAGGATTGGTTCGGCCAGCATAGCAGGGACTTCCACTGCTTGCTTCACAGCTGATAAAGGTGCCCCTCCATGTTCCAACGAGTCCGCTGTAGTCGTACTTAAGTCCGGCCGTGGGAGCGGCTGTGTCTAGTGTCCAAGTACCTGTAGAAGCATCAAAGGTAAATGAGGCAGTAATATCGCAGGTGAGCGAACCAAAGAAGGTTGGTGAAACACCCGACATTCTTACCCAGCAGGTCTGCTGATTTCGATCAAAGCCCGCATCAAGAACAGTAAAGGTTGCACCAGAGAACCGCGAGCTATACGAAATAGCTTCATTTGGATTTTGCTCATCAAGTTTGGACAGTACATCGCCAATAGCATCAATAACTTTTGTTGTGGAAACACCAGAAGTTGCCTGGTAGATGACAGACTGAGGCTCTTCAGCGCCAATGGCGTTCCATCCCTGGGTATTTGCGTATCCGAGCTTGGTCATCTTTGTGGCAACAAGAGCATTTCCTGTGTATGTGAGACGCACCTCAGAGTTGGCATAGCCTGTTGCGCCAAATTGTGCAGCGTCACTAGAGATAGCAGTTGTGCTTCTTGTGCGAGAAACCACTTCAATGCCAGTAAGCAGTAAGGATTCATCTGCGTCGTATTCACCAGGAGTCCATGTTGGAGCTGCTGCTCGTGTACGAGCGTCAGCGATAACGATATCTGTTGAAGGCACATTGCTGACACGAATGAAAAAGACGATGACAGCAGATAAAAGGGCTAGGCTCAAGAGTACAAGAACACCCGAAAGCAAGCTGTAACGACGTACAAACCTATACAGCGCACGACGTCTACTGCGTAAATATGAGAAAAGTGCGTCAGAGACGTCTTTGATGGACGCAGTATCGTCGCTTTCAGAGGTGTATTTGTTGGAGCTTTCAGGAGTAGCTTCGTTTGTATGCTCATCAGCGGATGTTTCAAGTTCTTTGAGACGTGCTTCAACAATAGAAAGATCTTGCGTTAAAGCGGCGTCGTTGAAGACCTTCTCCAGGTCAGTAGTACTTTCTGCATCGTTTTCAAGAGATTCATCCTCAGAAGTTTGATCGTTATTGTCGTTTTCATCATCAAGACCAGGGAAAATTGGGCTGACAACTTCCATAATATAGTCTTCATCGGCAGCTGCCATATCAGCGGCAATAGGATCAGTGACCTCTTCGAGCTCGTCGGTTTTCTCGCCGTCAGCGAGGATTTCCGCAGGAGCATCAGCGTCAAGGATCTTCTCGTCGGAAGAAGGGGTATCTGGTTGTGAAGTTTTGTTCTTAGAAGTCATAGCGCCTCATTACCGTCTAAACCTGGTGTAATTTTCTCACAATTAGAAGACTTGTGTACCCTCATCCTGTGCAGATAGCGAGGTATCGGTATAAAAACTGCCTAGTGGTGGTACACTTCTTTAGTTGAAATCTCACTTCGCAAGCAGCTTGTGTGCAATTTTTGCCAGTTGGCAGGGGCGCCAAGCACGCACGAGGCATGTATCTTAGGAGCAGGAATGCGCGACAAGTTAGAAAAAATTGTTGAGGCCTACGCTGAGCTTGAGCAGAAGCTTGCTGATCCAGCTGTTGTCTCTGACCCAAAAGAGTATGCTCGCGTAGCAAAAGAGCACTCTAATCAGGCAGATCTTGTTGCTCACGCTAATAAGTACATCACAGCTCTTGATGACATTGAGGCTGCAAAAGAGCTTCTCAACGCCACTTCTGACCCAGAAGAAAAAGAGATGCTGCAGGAAGACATTGCTGCTAATGAAGAGATGCTCCCTCATCTTGAAGATGAGATTAAGGTCATGTTGATTCCAGGCGATCCAAATGACGAGAAGGACACTATCGTTGAGATTCGCGCTGGTGTTGGCGGTGATGAGGCGGCAATCTTTGCGGGTGACCTCTTCAAGATGTACGAGCGCTTTGCTGAGGCTCGTGGCTGGAAGACAGAAGTTCTGTCCAGCTCACCTTCTGAGGCAGGTGGCTTCAAGACCATCGAGTTTAAGATTGCTGGCGAGAAGGTCTATTCAGTCATGAAGTATGAATCTGGCGTTCATCGTGTTCAGCGTGTTCCGAAGACTGAGTCTCAGGGTCGTATTCAGACCTCTACTGCAACCGTTGCAGTTCTTCCAGAGGCTGACGAGATTGATATTCAGATTAACCAGGAAGACCTGCGTATTGATACCTACTGCGCATCCGGCCCTGGTGGTCAGTGCGTTAACACTACGTATTCCGCGGTTCGTATTACTCACCTGCCAACAAATACCGTTGTTCAGTCCCAGGACCAGCGTTCCCAGATTCAAAACCGCGAGGTCTGCATGCAAATGCTTCGCGCTCGTCTTTACGAGATGGAGCTTGAGCGTCAGCAGGCTGAGCAGGGTGCAGAGCGTCTTTCCCAGATTGGCCATGGCGCACGTTCAGAGAAGATTCGCACATATAACCAGCCACAGGACCGTGTAACCGACCACCGCGTTGGCTTCAACGGTACCTACAATGGCGTTCTTCTGGGCGATACCCTGCCATCTGTCATTGAGGCTCTTGCTGCAGCAGAGCGTGCCGAGAAACTTGCTCAGGCTGTTTAAGGCGCAAACTTCATGACAGATGAAGTTTGGACAATTCAGAAAATTTTGACGTGGACTACTCAGCACCTGGAAAAGAAGGGTGACGAGCATCCACGTCTTTCTGCAGAATGGCTCCTGTCCGCAGTGACAGGCCTTTCTCGCGTTCAGCTCTATACTAACTTTGACAAGCCACTTTCCGCTGATGAACGCACTCGTATGCGTGAGGCTATTAAGCGTCGTGCAGAGGGTGAACCGCTTCAGTACGTGACGGGCGAGATGCCCTTTAGACACTTGGTTCTTACCTGCGAACCGGGCGTGCTTATCCCACGACCAGAGACAGAGGTGTTGGTAGACGTTGCGTTAGCAGGCGTTGATGAGGCAGCTCCAAACGCCGACGGTGAAGTGCGCGTGCTTGAGGTTGGCGTAGGAACGGGTTGCATTTCGCTCTCTATTGCTACTGAGCGCCCACAGGCGTGCGTTTACGCCACGGACCTTTCTCCTCAGGCGATTGCGTTGGCAAGGCGCAACAGAGACGCTTTGGACCTCCAGGAGCGCGTAGAGCTCATTGAGTGTGACCTGGTAGAAGGCGTGCCTGCTGAGCTTACACAGTCCTTCTCGGTGTTGGTGTCTAATCCACCGTACATTCCTACAAGTGTGCTTGAGCAGGAAGTTCCTGCTGAGGTCAAGGGTTTTGAGCCTGAGCTAGCACTTGACGGGGGAGAAGATGGTTTAGATATCTATAGGCGATTGCTAGAAGCGGCTCCCCGCATGCTTTTACCTGGTGGAATGCTCTGCATTGAGCTTTACGAGGGACATTTGGATAAGGCGGCACGTCTTGCCGAGGAGCAGGGCGTTTGGAAGTCCGTTGAGGTCAAAGAAGATTTGACGCACAGGCCACGCATTCTTGTGGCGCGCCTGGCAAAGTAGTGCCTTATACGCCTGGCAAAGTAGCGCCTCATACGCTGGCGAGAAAACCTGTGTACCTGCAACAACAAAGAGTCGAGGGTTTTATGGGAGAGTACATTAAAGTTGATCAGATGAATCCAGAGGCATCTGCGGTCTCTTTAGCGGTTGAGGTAGCTCGCCAGGGCGGCGTGCTTATCATGCCAACTGACTCTGTCTACGGCATTGGTGTGGCAGCAACTCCTCAAAATCCAGGTCATAAGCGCATTTTTGAGATTAAGCAGCGCCCTTCAACACAGACGCTTCCCTGGCTTGTGGGAAGTAAATCCGACTTGCAGAAATACGCTCACATCACACATGACTGGGCATATAAGCTGGTAGATGCTTATTGGCCAGGAGCCCTTACCCTCGTGGTTAATGTATCAGAAAACGTTCCTGATGAGTACGTTTTGCCAGATAGCAGAACCATTGCACTTCGTATGCCCAACTCACCTCTGGTGTGTCAGATCGCACAGCAGCTTGGATGTCCTTTGGCTACCACCAGCGCTAATACGCATGGAGCTCCTTCTGCGGTTGATGGATGTGGTCTTGAGGATTGCCTTATTGAGCAGGCAGACCTGACACTTGATGGAGGTCCGGCGCCTCTTGCTATTGCGTCGACCATTGTCGACTGTACAGGCGATGAGCCGCGCATTTTGCGCGAAGGTGCTCTCTCAACCAAGGACATTCTCGCCACTGCAGGATTTGCATACTAGATAAAAAATCCTATTCCTTTTATGGGTTTTGGCTGCAGCTTTTGCCTGCATGCGGTACTCTCTATAGGAGTGAATTTTCTGAGGAGGATACGTATGCGTATTGCAGTTGGTTCCGATCACGCTGGCTTTATCCAGAAAGACCCTATCATTGAGCACATTAAGTCGCTTGGTCACGAGGTTTTGGACTTTGGTCCAGCAAATGATGACCGTGTTGATTACCCTGATTTTGCAGATAAGGTTGCTCGCGCAGTCGCAGCAGGCAAAGCAGATCGCGGCGTTCTGATTTGCGGAACTGGTATTGGCATTGCTATGACTGCTGATAAAGTCCCTGGTATTCGCGCTACTCCTGTTCAGACCGTTCAGTTCGCAGAGCTTGCTCGCGAGCACAACAACGCAAACGTCATTGGCCTTTCTGGTCGTTTCACTGATCTTGCTGTTAACGAGGCTATTGTGGATACCTTCCTAAGCACCGAGTTTGCAGGCGGCCGTCATACAGGTCGTGTCGAGAAGATCATGCGTGAAGATGATCCTAACTTTAAGGGTGTTGATGCTGAGTAAGTAAGCGGCATATAAACTGTGCTGCATAAGTAATACATACGCAAACCTGCAGGGAATGTAGAGGCTAGGTTAAAGTTGCTCGCATTTAAATAAAACGCAGGTCAAGCTCTTGGAGGGAGCATTATGGCAGATTATGATGAGTCCAGACTTACGGTTGTTGACCACCCACTAGTTCAGCACAAGCTTCACATTCTTCGCGACAAGACAACCACCACCAAGCAGTTCCGTGAGCTTGTCAACGAGCTTGCAATTCTTGAGAGCTACGAGGCAATGCGTGACTTCCCACTTGAGGACGTCGAGGTAGAGACTCCTCTTGAGACTATGACTGCTAAGCGCATTGCTGGCAAGAAAGTTGCCATTATTCCAATTCTTCGTGCTGGTCTTGGTATGGTTGACGGCATTCTTGAGCTGGTCCCATCTGCTCGCGTCGGACACGTTGGCATGTATCGCGATCCAGAGACACACCTTCCACACCAGTATTACTGCAAGTTCCCTGCAGACATTGAGAACCGTACTTGCCTGGTTGTTGATCCAATGCTGGCAACTGGTGGTTCTCTTACTGCTGCTATTCAGTTCCTGCGCGAGGCGGGCGTTAAGGATATCCGTTGCTTGACTATTGTTTCTTGCCCTGAGGGCGTTAAGGCAACACTGGACTTTGATCCAGAGGTACGTCTGTACACCTGCACCGTTGACCGTCAGCTGAGCCCAAATGCTTATATTCTTCCAGGACTCGGCGACGCAGGCGACCGTATTTACGGCACCAAGTAAGTAAACACGCGTGTTCTCTGTAAGCTACAGAGTTGCAATCACATAAGTGTTTAAGCGAGCCCAATACTTACCGATGGTTAGTATTGGGCTTTTGCTATCTAGAAAATCCTTTGGTTTATTATATTTTTTAACTGTTAAAAGATAAAAATATTCGCAATCACCTGAGGAAATCGATACAATTATTTTCATATGACATAACTGTATCTGGCGAGAAAATCGACATAACGGCAGCTTATGAGTGTTATAATAAGAGTTAAACAATAACGGCGAGTAACACGAAATGTGTCAGTAATGTGAGAGTTTGAACATACGTCAATTATTTGATTTTGTAATCGTGACTATGCATACATTTAGTGATAGTATCGCCGTTCGTCGCAAATATGCACGCCGAGTGGTAGGTAATACGCGCTTAGTGGCATATTCTTGGCATCTTACGTTGCGTTTCAAGTATGCTGAGCAGTGACGGGCAATCTGAAATGGTTGCAGATTGTATGGGGAGGTTGAGACAGAGTGGATGTTCTTGCGCAGTTGCCAGCTGAGATGGAGGAGCTACTCGAAAGTTTTCTGCCACACGCACTGGCTGGTAATACCACTGTTGGCTTTACGAACTACATTTTCTACTTCTTGATCGCTACTGTAATTTTTCTTGTTGTCTGCTTTAGATTTAAGAAAAAGCAGGCAGAGAGTATTGTTCCTCAGGGACGCTTTGTTAATGGTGTCGAGTATCTGATTGAGTACATCAGGGATGACGTCTGCAAAGCTTCTCTTGGAGAAACGTGGCGCACACACTTCCCCTTCTTGATCACGATATTTATGTTTATCCTAATCAACAACATCATCGGTCTTATCCCTGGCTCTCACCCAGGTACTGGCACTATTGGTGTTACTGCTGCTCTTGGTCTTTGCTCCCTTGGCTACTTTATGTATGTTGGTGCAAAAAAGATGGGCGTCTTGGGCTATATTCTGAGCCTTGCTCCAAAGGGAGTTAACCCTGTCATTGCAGCAGTCATTTGGGTTATTGAGGTCTTTTCAACTTTCCTTCGTCTGGTAACTCTGGCCGTTCGTCTGTTCTGCAACATGTACGCAGGCCACATTGTTATGGGTACCTTTGCAATTCTTGCATCTATGTACTTTATGCCAGCACTTGAGAACTTCTCTGCAGCAACAGCTGGTCAAGCGGGTTTCTCGCTCTTCTGGGTTCTGCTGTTGATTATCATTTATATGGTAGAAACCATTGTTGCCTTCATTCAGGCATACGTTTTTACCCTGCTCTCTACTGTCTACATCCAGCTGGTAGAGTCTGAGCACTAAGCTAACCGCTTAGTGTGCGACATCCGTCGCATCCGCGCCTACGGGCAAACACGGCGTCTTCTGAGCCCACGCTCAGTTGATGATATGTAAATTGGTCGCCTTGAGAGGGGCGAACGAAAAAGGAGGAATCGTGGGTATTTTCGGATATGCTCTTTGCGTTGTTGCAGCAGCAGGTTGTATTAGCGCCGTAGCAATGAGCGCCGCTAACAACATGGCTCGTCAGCCTGAGGTTCAGGGTCGTCTCTTCACAGTCTTTATTCTTGGCTGCGCATTCATCGAGGCACTTACCCTGATTGGCTTCGTTGTTACCCTGATGGTCAAGTAAATTACTATTTGTAACAGCGAAAACGCTACGTTGGAGGAATGCATGAATACGATTTGTAAGGGAGTTAAAAAAGCCGGCACAGTAGGTGCAACCGCAGCTCTACTTGTGGCATTGGCTCCCTCAGTCGCACTTGCCGAAGAGGGTGCAAGTGGTGCCGACATTCTTCTTCCAAAGCCTGCTGAGTTCGTTCCTGCTCTGATTGCTTTTTTGGTCATCTTTACCGTTGTGGCAAAGTTTGTTTGGCCTTCTGTTCTGAATGCACTTGATAAGCGCCAAGAGAAAATTCAAGGCGATCTTGATGCAGCAGCAAAGTCTCGTGAAGAAGCAAACA
>FLSG01021937.1_pt1 | contig 10187 bp, 9 predicted proteins | sample 1550511 | NCBI WGS metagenome assembly FLSG01 (sample SAMEA4031768, study PRJEB14383) | metagenome | biome: human; feature: oral; material: saliva | place: Philippines | collected 2014
TGACAGAAATCAAGATGTTCCATCCGACCTATACCTATATCAAGAAGACGGTTCGTGATTTTGATGCTATTCCGCTCTTGGTTGATATTTTCAAAGATGGGAAACAAGTCTACGAATTGCCAGCTTTGATGGATATCCAAGCCTATGCTCGGAAGGAATTCGATAAGCTCTGGGACGAGTACAAACGTGTCCTCAACCCGCAACATTACCCAGTTGACTTGGCCAAGGACGTATGGCAAGATAAGATGGACCTGATTGATCAGATGCGTCAGAAAGCCTTGGGAGGTGAAGAAGAATGAGCCTACAAGAAGACATTATTGCCCAATTAGGCGTCAAGCCGGTCATTGATCCTCAAGAAGAGATTCGTCGGTCGATTGAGTTTTTGAAAGAGTACTTGCAAAAGCATCCCTTTCTAAAGACCTTTGTCTTAGGCATTTCAGGAGGACAGGACTCGTCCCTAGCTGGTCGCTTGGCTCAATTGGCCATGGAGGAAATGCGGAGCGAGACGGGAGATGCCAGCTATCAGTTTGTTGCTGTTCGCTTGCCCTATGGTATCCAAGCGGATGAAGCAGATGCCCAAAAGGCCTTGGCCTTCATCCAGCCAGATGTCAGCCTAGTCGTGAACATCAAGGAATCGGTCGATGCCATGGAACGTGCTGTGGAAGCGACAGGAACGGATGTCTCAGACTTTAACAAGGGCAATATCAAGGCACGGAGCCGGATGATTGCTCAGTATGCCTTAGCGGGTGCCTATAGCGGAGCCGTCATTGGGACAGATCATGCGGCCGAAAATATCACTGGTTTCTTTACCAAGTTTGGAGATGGCGGGGCCGATATCCTTCCTCTCTATCGCCTTAACAAGCGCCAAGGCAAGCAGTTGCTTCAGGCACTGGGAGCTGAGCCAGCCTTGTATGAGAAGGTACCGATTGCAGACTTAGAAGAGGAAAAACCAGGTATCGCTGACGAAGTAGCTCTTGGGGTGACCTATGCAGAAATTGATGACTACCTAGAAGGGAAATTAGTTAGCCCAGAAGCTCAAGCCACTATTGAAAACTGGTGGCACAAAGGCCAACACAAACGCCATTTACCAATTACAGTATTTGATACCTTCTGGCGTTGATAAAAAAGAAAAAGTCGGTTGAGCCGACTTTTTTAAAATAGAATTGGAGGAAAGAGGATGAGGAAATTGGGTTCTATTGAACTGGAGACCAACCGTTTATTATTAAGACGCTTTGTTGTAGAGGATGTAAAGGCAATGTTTGAAAATTGGGCGTCTGACACAGATAATCTTACATATGTAACGTGGAATCCGCATCCAAATCCTCAAGTAACTCGGGCTTCGATCGAAAGGTGGCTCCTTCATTACCAAGAGGAAAATAGCTACAAATGGGCAATTTGCAAAAAAGATGATCCTGCACAAGTGATAGGTGATATCAGTGTTGTTTCTCAGGATCCACAAAAAGAAATATGTGAAATTGGCTATATTCTAGGGAAAAAATTCTGGGGGCAAGGTATAATGACAGAAGCTATCAAAGCGGTTTTACACTTTTTGTTGGTAGAAGTAGGATTCAAAGAAGTTCATGCCAAGTATGTCAGTTTGAATCCTGCTTCAGGAAGGGTCATGGCAAAAGCTGGAATGCATTATCTTGAAACTCTCCCAAATGCGGTCGCTAGAAAAGGCTATGTCGGAGATCAAATCATCTACACGATCCATTCTTCTGACCTTTAAAACAATTTTTACTTGAAGATTTTAGCCAATGGTCTATAATGGTAAGTAGCTTTACAAAGGAGAATCTTATGTCAGAATTAACACAAGAATTTACAGACCAACTTTATACGAATTACCAAGCAAATGTGAAATTTGCGGCTCTCGAAAATGCCATCACCCACAATGGGATTCATGCAGCTTTAGAGACACGCAAAAGTGCAGTAGAAAACACACCCGTCTTTTCTCTTGATTTGACCAAGGACAAGGTGACAAACCAAAAAGCATCAGGGCGTTGTTGGATGTTTGCGGCTTTAAATACCTTCCGTCATAAAATGATCTTGAACTTCCGATTAGAGGATTTTGAGTTGTCCCAAGCTCATACCTTCTTCTGGGATAAATACGAAAAATCCAACTGGTTCTTAGAGCAAATCATTGCGACAGCGGATCAGGACTTGATTAGCCGCAAGGTGGCCTTCCTCCTTCAAACCCCTCAACAAGATGGTGGTCAATGGGATATGGTCGTTTCCCTCTTTGAAAAGTATGGGGTTGTGCCCAAGTCAGTTTATCCAGAATCCATCTCTTCTAGCAATAGCCGAGAGCTCAATAGCTACTTAAACAAATTGTTACGCCAAGATGCTCAAATCATTCGTGAATTGCTTGCAAGTGGAGCAGATCAAGCGACGGTTCAGAGCAAGAAAGAAGAGCTTCTACAAGAAATCTTTAATTTCTTGGCTATGTCTCTGGGCTTGCCCCCTCGTACATTTAGTTTCTCTTACCGCGATAAGGACAACAACTACCATACAGAAGCTGGCTTGACGCCTCAAAGCTTTTACAAAAAATATGTGGATCTTCAGTTGGAGGACTACGTTTCTGTTATCAATGCGCCTACGGCAGACAAGCCTTATGGTCAGTCCTATACAGTTGAGATGCTTGGGAATGTGGTTGGTAGCCGTGAAGTCCGCTACCTAAACGTTCCCATGGAGCGCTTGAAGGAGTTAGCTATTGCCCAAATGAAAGCCGGGGAAACTGTTTGGTTTGGATCGGATGTCGGCCAAGTCAGCAATCGCAAAGCTGGAATCCTTGCAACCGATGTCTACAACTTTGAAGCAGGAATGGATATTCAGCTGACCCAAGATAAGGCAGGGCGTTTGGATTATGCAGAAAGTCTGATGACTCATGCTATGGTCTTGACTGGTGTAGATCTGGACGAAACTGGACGCCCTCTCAAATGGAAGGTTGAGAATTCTTGGGGAGAAAAAGTCGGAACAGATGGTTACTTTGTAGCTTCCGATGCCTGGATGGATGAATATACCTATCAGATCGTTGTCCGCAAGGAACTGTTGACAGCGGAAGAATTGGCTGCTTATGAGGCAGAACCGATTGTCCTAGCTCCATGGGATCCGATGGGGGCTTTAGCAAAATAATCAAACAAAAAGAGTCGAAAGGCTCTTTTTGTTTACTTGTAGATAAAAAGGGAGGAAAACCTAACCAAAGAAAAATTGCAGGTTTTAGTCGTTTAAGAAAAAATTGTGTCGGTTTGCTTACCTGATGAATATTGAAAAAGGCCGGGGAAGACCCGGCCTTTTGACGGTATTATTCGTTATGATTGTTAGTATCTTGAGAAGGAGATTCAGATGGTTTAGATGAATTTTCTTCACTAGAAGAACTAGATGCAGGTTCTTCATAGGTATACTGCTCAGTAGAATAACTTGGTTCATTGTAGTAATTATAGTTGTTCTTACCATTGTTTAGGTAGAGGTAAGATCCACTGCGATAAAGACCACTTGGTTGCGTCCAATCTGTATGACCAGAGTTATTATTGTTAGCAAGATAGAGCATCATTTGACGATATACATCGGTAGCAACCTGCAATCCGTTATCCAATATTGGAGTTAAACGATTTGAATAACCTGTCCAAACTGCCATAGAGTACTCAGGGGTATATCCTACAAACAATTCATCTGGTGCTACAATACTTGAATAACCTGTATTTTTTGTTAACTTATTGACTTCGTTATCATCGTAGTTTGATGTACCTGTCTTACCAGCTTGGTAGATTCCCGAAATGGCAGCATTTGTACCGGTACCAGACAAGAGAACTGTCTTCATCATATCGGTCATCATGTAGGCAGTTGTTGCTTGCATTGCACGGGTTCCTTCGGACTCAAATTCCTTGGTTGTGCCATCACTAAAGACGACCCGACTGACATAGGATGGTTTGTAATAGGTCCCACCGTTGGCAAAAGCAGCATAGGCAGCAGCCATTTTTTCACTGCTAGCCCCGTATTTATTGCTAGAATCGCTCGTGTTACTTGAGATCGCATTGGCGTATACCATTTCTGGGTAATCGATCCCTAAACCATTGAGGAATTTCTTAGCTTGTTTAAGACCAACTTTTTCCAGTGCCTTCACCGCAGGCACGTTACGAGATTGTTGAATTGCGTAGGTCATGGTAATGCTACCATAGTAAGAACGGTCCCAGTTGTATACAGGTGTTGATGAATGAGGGAAGTTATACGGCGCATCTGTAATGGTAGCGGCCGTAGAGGTATATTCCTCATGCTCAAGAGCTGGTGCATAGGCTGAGATTGGCTTCATTGTTGAACCCCAGTCACGGTTCGTTTCGACCGCTTGGTTTGTACCAAAGGAAACATTGCTAGATTGGTGACGAGAACCGAGCTGAGCAATGACTTTACCAGTATTGACATCAATAACGGTAGAGGCTACTTGCATTTCATCGTCTGGATAATTGACATATTCATCTGTATTGTAGATATCCCATAGTTTCTTTTGGGCTTCTGTATCAACGTTTGTATAGACATCCATCCCAGTCGTCAACAAATTGTAGCCCGTTTCTTCTTCAACCTGCTCGATGACTTCTTTCAGGTAATTATCCATGTAAGCTGGATAACTGCTTGAAGAGCTAAGACTTTGAAGACCATCTGTAACAGGTGTATTCACCGCCGCTTCGTATTGTTTATTGGAAATGGTCTTCATATCGAGCATTTCTTTTAAGACTAAGTTTCGGCGTTGTAGTGCCGCTTCGGGATGAGAATAAGGATCGTATTGGTTAGGCGCTTGAGGCATTCCTGCTAGAAGCGCTACTTGAGGGAGTGATAGGTCTTTTAGGTCTTTTCCATAATAACTTTTAGCAGCTGTCTGCATTCCGTAGTTCCCATTCGCCATAAATACTTTATTAACGTAATAGGTCAAGATTTCTTGTTTGGTTGCTTTCTTTTCCAACTGGGTTGCTAACCAAGCTTCTTGAATCTTACGTGATAGGGTACGATCGGAAGCGGAAGTTGAGAAATAGGTTAATTTGATCAATTGCTGCGTCAAGGTTGATCCCCCTTGGCTTCCTCCTCGTAAGTTGTGAAGGAAGGAGCCACCAATCCGAATGATATCGACGCCACGGTGATTGAAGAATCGGTGGTCCTCAATCGCCACGATAGCGTTAACCAAATCGGTAGGGATTTCATCTGTTGAGACGTTGATTCGTTTTTCAGCACCTAAATCTGCAATCAAGTTATTTTGATTGTCATAAATCTTACTAGATGTTGTGGCAACCAGATCTTTTTCAGACAAGGTTGGTGCTTTCATCGCATAATAACTAAAGATTAGTCCGCCGAGGACGAATAAAAGTAAGAAAAATGAAATGGCTGCGATGGCAACATATTTTAACCACTGAATGACTGTTTGTTTATTCATTTAAATACCGCCTAGAAGTTTCTGTTCGATAGTATCAAGATAAGGAACGCTTGGAAGTCGATTCTTATCTACTAAAAAGCCGTGCTCCTGAATGTAGGAGAGGGGCATGGATTTACTACCATGATCGATGTTGTAATAGTGTATTAGTGCAGGAGCAGGAAGTAAGTAAGTTTCATTTAATTTTGCAAAATGCAAGAGAACGAAACAGATACCACCTTGCTGGACAACTGCTTCCATATGATCGATCTGATGTTGATGAAAATTTTTCATCGGCATGGACTGCTTTTGCTGCGTTTCCTTAGCTTCAAAATCGATATAGCGTCCCTGGTATACTCCAGAATAGTCCGTCGTTGAGGCTTGTCTAAAATAGGCTTCAACAATCTTTGCACGACTGCGTCGTGGATAATCCACTTTCACGATTTGAATGGGAGTCGGTTTCTTATGAATAACCGCTAGACCTCGAGAAAGATAGTATTGATTACTTTCGTTGATCATTTTTTCAAATGACATCCCACGATTCGCAAAATTGACTGGACCTTTTCTTTGAGTAGAGACCAAGGTTTTTTTAGCTACTTTATGTGGATAGTTGACCATAGTTCTCCTTATTGGTACAATTACATCACTCTATTATATCATAAATTAGAATAATGAGGAAAAAATGAATACCATACTTGTTGCAGGCTATAAGAGCTTTGATCTGGGACTCTTTTCCAATAAAGATCCTCGTTTACCGATTGTTAAAAAAGCTATTGAAAGAGATCTTCGGCATTTATTCGAAGAAGGGGTCAACTGGCTGGTTTTTTCTGGAAATTTGGGATTTGAGGCTTGGGTATTAGAAGTTGCCTCTGAGCTAAAAGAGGATTACGATTTTCAAATGGCGACGATCTTTTTATTTGAGAACGTTGGCGAAAACTGGAATGAAGCCAATCAGGAACTATTGGCACGCTTCAAACAGGTGGATTTTGTAAAATATGCCTATCCTCACTATAGCAATCCCAGTCAATTAAGGGAATACAATCAGTTCTTGTTAGAAAATGTAGACGGGGCTTATATTTTTTACGATCCAGAAAACGAAACCAATTTAAAACATCTTTACAGAATGATGATAGAAAAAGAACCATTTTATGTCAAAAAATTAAGTTTTGATGACTTAAATGATCTTGCCGAAAATTTTTACGAAAACTAAGTGTTATACCTTGCTTTTTCTATCCATTTTTTTATATAATTGAGATGATGAACTAGATTGGAGAGAGTAATGGCAAGTATTATTTTTACTGCGAAAGATATTTTTGATCAAGATTTTAAAAGAGAAGTTCGTGGATATAGTAAGGTTGAGGTAAACGAATTTTTAGATGATGTTATAAAAGATTATGAAACCTACGCTGCTTTGGTAAAGGAGTTGCGTGAAGAGAACGCCCGTCTTCGTGAAGAACTCGCTAAAAAAGCTCAGGAAACACCGCAAGCGTCTTCGATTGTTAGCACCGCTACACAAGAATTCCCACAAGTGACAACAGCGACAAACTTTGACATTCTCAAACGACTCAATCGTTTGGAAAAAGAAGTGTTTGGGAAACAAATCGTAGATCGAGACTACTAATCTGAAAGATCGTGCAATTTTTGGATAATCGCGTGAGAGAATGCTCTCATGAGGAAAGTCCATGCTAGCACAGGCTGTGATGCCTGTAGTGTTTGTGCTAGGTGAATCCATAAGCCTAGGGACTTGAAAGTCAAGTTACGGCGAGTGAAGGAGCTAAGTCTTCGGATAGGCTCTAGTAGCTCTGAAAGTGCCACAGTGACGTAGTTTTTAGGGAAACCTAAAAAGTGGAACGCGGTAAACCCCTCAAGCTAGCAACCCAAACTTTGGTCGGGGCATGGAATACGTGGAAACGAACATAGTATTCTGACTGGAAACAGTAGACAGATGATTATCGAAGGAAATGGTACCTAGTCATTTCTGGAACAAAACATGGCTTATAGAAAATTGCATATAGGTTGGTGAGGTGGAGAGAGATCTCAACCTCCTTTTTTAAAGTGATAGGAATAAGATGAAAAAACAATTTGAATTGATTGCAACAGCTGCTGCTGGTTTAGAGGCAGTTGTTGGTCGAGAACTACGAAATCTTGGTTATGTTTGCCAGGTCGAAAATGGACGGGTTCGTTTTCAGGGAGATGTTCGTGCGATCATCGAAACCAATCTCTGGCTCCGTGCGGCTGATAGAGTAAAAATAGTCGTTGGAAGTTTTCCTGCCAAAACCTTTGAGGAACTGTTTCAAGGTGTCTTTGCTTTGGATTGGGGAAATTATTTACCCTTGGGTACCCGTTTCCCTATATCAAAAGCTAAATGTGTCAAATCGAAATTGCATAATGAGCCCAGCGTTCAGGCAATTTCGAAAAAAGCAGTTGTTAAAAAGTTACAAAAACACTATGCTCGACCAGAAGGGGTTCCCTTGATGGAAAATGGGGCAGAGTTCAAGATTGAAGTGTCGATCCTCAAAGATCAAGCTACCGTGCTAATCGATACTACAGGTAGCAGCCTCTTCAAGCGTGGCTATCGGACTGAAAAAGGTGGAGCACCGATCAAGGAAAATATGGCTGCGGCAATTCTTCAGTTGTCGAACTGGTATCCAGATAAGCCTTTGATTGATCCAACATGTGGTTCTGGTACTTTTTGTATTGAGGCCGCGATGATAGCACGCAACATGGCGCCTGGTTTAAGACGATCTTTCTCTTTTGAAGAGTGGAATTGGGTCGACGATCGTCTGATCCAAGAAGTTCGTACAGAAGCTAGTAAAAAAATCAATCGAGAGCTAGTTTTGGATATTATGGGAACAGATATCGACGCGCGGATGGTTGAGATTGCTAAAGAAAATGCTCAAAAAGCAGGCGTTAGTAGGGATATCACCTTTAAACAAATGCGGGTCCAAGATCTTCGTTCGGATAAGATCAATGGGGTCATTATTTCCAACCCTCCATACGGAGAGCGATTATCAGATGATGAAGGTGTAACCAAGTTGTATGCTGAAATGGGGCAAGTGTTTGCTCCTCTCAAAACCTGGAGCAAGTTTATTCTAACCAGTGATGAAGGTTTTGAATCTAAGTATGGCAGTAAAGCAGATAAAAAACGAAAACTTTATAATGGAACCCTAAAAGTTGATCTCTATCAATATTTTGGGGAACGTGTAAAACGGCAGATGAATACATAGAAAGGATTTTTATGACAGAGAAAGACAAGAAACCATTGGAGCAAGAAACAGAATCCATTTTGGATTTTGAGGATGCCAAGGAGATGACCATCGGACAGGCCAATCGAAAAGCTGAAGAGATTGAGGCTGGTGTAACTGAAGGTGATAATGTCTTAGACAAGTACATCAAGCAACACCGAGCAGAAATTGAAGCGGAAAAATACGATACAAAGATTTTAGCTAAAGAAGAATTGGCCAAGGCAGAAGAATTGGCAACTGCTGGAGCAGCTGTCGAAACAGTAGAAGCAGAGGGAGTAAAGGAAACGGTATTAGAGCAGGAAACTGAAAAAGATGCTATTCCAACAGAATTACCAGCTAAGATTAAATTTGGACCAACCCCAACCGAACCGATCGTGGAAAGAGAGGACCTTGCTGAGGAAACTCCAACTAATGCTGGGAAACGAATCAAAACGGTTCTCTATTCTGCCTTAGGTCTTGCGATTGTGGGATCAGCCATTTTTGTGACCTATAACTGGATGCATAGTCGTGGAACGTCTGGTGGTACAACGGTTGTATCATCATCTTCTTCTAGCAAATCCACATCAAGTTCAAAATCAAGTAGCAGTGAGAAGCAAACACAAGCTCAAAAATTAGAAGAGTTTACTAAAGCCTACGATGCCTTTTTCGTAGACGAATCAAAAGGTGCTCTGAAAAATGATAAATTCGGAGACTTGGAAAATCTCAAGAAACTGTTGGACAAACTAGAAGGAAGTAGCGATTACGAAGCCTCTAAAACAAAATATGAAGACCTAGTGAAGCAAGTTTCTGCCATTCAAAAGGTCAATTCACAATTTAGTTCACCAGTGATTAAAGATGGGGTTCTTGATGCAACTGCCAAGGCAAAAAGTGATGCTACTTTTGCTGAAACAAAGACTGGCAATGAGAAACTGGATAGCTTGCTGAATGATGCGGTTGCCCAAGGGCGTTCCCAACAAGTTGCGACGCCGGCACCTGTGACAGGAACTGGTGGTGCAGATACCTCTAACGGAGTTGCAGCCCCTACTCAGTCAGTAGCTCCGACTGCTCCAGCTGCAAACTCTGCTACAGGTGTTGCAGGAGTTGTAAGTCCAGGTTATTCAGGATATGGTCTACCAAGTGATGGGGTTCCACTCCAGCGAAATCTGAGCCGTGTACCATACAACCAAGCTGCTATCAATGATGTGAATAACCCGGCTTGGGTCTTTGGTGATGGTATTCTTGAAAAAGTATTGAACATTGCCCGTCAACGTGGACACATTACTGGAAATCAATATATCTTAGAGCGTGTCAATATCATTAATGGAAACGGTTATTACAACCTCTTCAAACCAGACGGAACTTATCTCTTTAGTATTAACGCCAAGACAGGTTATTTCGTTGGGAACGGAAAAGGACATTCAGACGCTTTGGATTATTAATGACGGATTAGTTTTCTGAAAAAGTCTATAATAAATAAAGAGGCTGGGACAAAAGTCCTAGCCTCTTAATTGTTTTTTGATTGTCGAGCAAGACGCAGTGATTGAGTGGGCTCTACTAGGCTGATTTCATCA
>FLSG01004038.1_pt1 | contig 10133 bp, 15 predicted proteins | sample 1550511 | NCBI WGS metagenome assembly FLSG01 (sample SAMEA4031768, study PRJEB14383) | metagenome | biome: human; feature: oral; material: saliva | place: Philippines | collected 2014
GTAAATGCATGACAGGTGTTTCAGCCATGGGGCTGAGGGGCTGGGTCAAAGCATATGCCTGAAATAAGGTAAAGGCCTGCGAAATCCATTTAATCGGTGGAAGTGGCAAGGTTCAAGGGAATCAATAAGAATCCTGGGTAAACCCTGTTTAAGCCATCTAAACAATGGAACCCCCTGACGCAAGGAAAGGGGAGGGTGTCAGGGAAGATGGAAAATATGAGGTAAGGTTCAAAGGTGTTTTATGGACTGCAATAAGCCCATACATTTTTGTAAAAGGGGAAAAGGTTATAATTGACGGTTTTGAAGGTAACAAAATAATACTTAAAAAGAAAGAGGATGATTAGGAATGTTTCTACTTTTACCACTGGGCCTGATAATAATTGTTACTGCCCTCATAATAATATTCAAGGCGGTAAGGATTGTGCCTGAGTCAAAGGTCTATGTCATTGAGACACTGGGAAAATACAGCAGGAGCCTTGAAGCAGGCCTCACTTTCATAAACCCGTTCTTTGACAGGGTTGCAAGGGTCGTTTCATTGAAGGAACAGGTGGCGGATTTCCCACCGCAGCCGGTAATAACAAAGGACAACGCCACAATGCAGATAGACACCATAGTCTATTTCCAGATAACTGATCCTAAGCTCTACACATATGGAATTGAAAGACCGGTGTCGGCAATAGAGAACCTTACAGCAACGACATTAAGGAACATAATAGGGGATATGACCGTTGACGAAACCCTTACTTCAAGGGATACAATAAACACAAAGATGAGGACCGAACTTGATGAAGCCACTGATCCTTGGGGAATTAAGGTTAACAGGGTTGAGTTAAAGAGTATAATTCCGCCTGCGGATATAAGATCAGCCATGGAAAAGGAAATGAAGGCTGAACGTGAGAAGAGGGCGCAGGTTCTTGAAGCGCAGGCCAAAAGGGAATCAGCAATACTTGTTGCCGAAGGGGAAAAACAGGCGGCAATATTAAGGGCTGAAGCCAAGAAGGAACAGGCAATAAAGGAAGCTGAAGGGGAGGCTGAAGCCATACTTTCAGTGCAGAAGGCAAAGGCGGAAGCACTAAGACTTTTAAATGAGGCAAAACCTAGTCCTGAAGTGCTTTCGTTAAAAGGAATGGAAGCGTTCGAAAAGGCGGCCGACGGAAAAGCAACCAAAATAATAGTGCCTGCAAACTATCAGAACATTGCTTCAACGGTTACGGCATTTGCGGAACTTAACGAAAGGACACAGTAATGCGTTGTGAAGCGGTTGTTTTCAATAATCCGCTTGTTTCGCTTATATTAGGAACAATACTTGCGGGCCTTATGCTGTGGAAAGCTTTCATCATAAAAAGGAACGGTTTTTCAAAAAAGGACATATATGAACTGTGTTTCCTTTTCATGATTATACTTCTGCTTGTAGCTGACGGAAGGCTTGCCTCAAAATGCAGGAAGGAAATTTTCATTAAGGAAAATGTACGGCAGAAAAATTATAAATAATTATCTGTTGACTTTGCCAAAAAAATATGTTACAATACATACAAGCATAGTAAATCCTTATAGATGATATGAACGTAGTATGGCGTTCAGTATAAAATAAAAAAACATACAAATGGATGACATGTTCGTAGTGCAGCGAACAGGATAATCAAAAGAAATGCACAACTGGATGATATGATAAAAAAAGCCGGATATTAAATCCGGTTTTTTTATGCCTTTGTTCTTACATTTACCATGTTCGCCTTATCATTCAATGCATTTTTGTGATGGTCTTCCGCTATGTGCAGCCTTTCCCTTGCATTGGCAAGCCTTGAAGCAAAATCCTCCTGCTGCTTGCGTTCAAGTTTTTCCTTCAGCAGATCTTTACCTACGGTGGCCTTCTGCTGCTGTACTTCAGGCTTTTTCGCTTCCGCAAGGAATGTCTTTTCAGTTTTTTCTCCGGCATCCGCAATTCTTCGCCCCAGTTTCCTCCCTTCCTGTATTTCAAGAGGTTTTAACCTGTTTTCCTTACGTTCAAGCTTCTTTTTTGTGTCATTATATTTTTCAAGCTGTGTTTCCAGCCTTTTTTCGGATCTGGTAAGTTTTTCAGTAAGGCTGTTCTTTTTCGTTTCATCCGTTTCATTCCTGATAGTCTTCTTCATTTCCTCATTAACTGTAAGTCTTACATCAATGTCCCTCTGAAGATTTATAAATGCCGCATAAAGTGCCGCATAGTCATCAGTTCTTGCCATAATATCACCCTTTTTTATTTTCATTATAACCTTTTCCATAAAAAATTTCAAAACAATAGTTTTAACAAGTTTTTTCTTTACAGAAACCACAAAAAATGATATAATTGTTTATAAAAAACAGGAGGGAAATATGAAAAAAATAAGAAAAGGGACGTTTGAAACAAATTCAAGTTCCATGCATTCCATTGTAGTCGAAGGGTTGGAAGAAACAAAGAAATTTAATCCAAAAGTGGATAAGAACGGATATTATCATATAAAACTTGATGATTATTCGCATCTTGAACGTAACCTTGAAACTGCTGAAGAAATCATTTCGTTTGTTGCAAGTTGGATTGCAGAAAACGGTTATTATGAAAATTCTCTTGAAGATGGAATAATGACGGAAGAAAATATGAAAAAGTTTAAAGGTTTTGACATGCTTGAAAAAATAATAAAGAAACATTCGGATGTAAAAGGAATTATATTTGAAATTGAATTTTTCCCGGCAGCTGAATCATTTAATTTTGATGAAAAACAGATGCTTGAGCCTGAAACGGTAGAAAAACTTATATTCGGTAAAAATTCCTATGTTGAAATGGAATATTATTAATTGAGGAAAGGAGAAAAAATGACAATTAATGAAATAAATGAATTTTTAATAAAAATAAACGAAATACAGGAAAAAATGAATGTAACACTTTTTCAGAAAGGTAATATGGCACTTATTTTAAGAATTGTTCTCCGGACCTCTTTTGTGGGCCTTTTATATTATCAGTATATTAACCAGAAACTTAGTGTAGGAAATAGCCTGTTTTTAGCAATCCTGTCATGGCTTATGTTAAGTTTTGTTACTCTTCTTATTTTTTCCTATTTCACTAAACCCAAAGAAATGGAAAAAGTTCAAATTGTTCCCATTGAATTTGCCTTTTATTTTAAAAGTAAAAGAGAAGTTAAAAATGAAGTTCCAAAACTTCTTTCAGAAATAAACAGCAAAATTGGAAAAAATAATCCACATTTCACGGATCTTGAAACAGCAAAAAGGTTTCTTCTTGCAGAAAAAACGAAGCAGGAATATATTGAAAAACAGGAAGAAAAAATTAAGGAAGAAAACAGCAGAATTGAAGAAGAACAAACAAAAGAAAATAGCAGAATTTTAGAAAAAATTGAAAAAGCTGTCAAAGGTGAAGTTTTCAGGACAATACATAAGAAAGATTTTCCTGTTTCAATTACTGACAAGGATGTAATGGTAATTATAGGAATTTCAATACAAAAAACTGAACTTTATAAAAAAAAGGTTGAAGGAAAACCCGTTTTTATAAATTCTCTTCTGAAATACACAGAAAAGGATCTTACACCTTTACTGCAGAATAATCCGGTGATTGAGGAATATATAAATGAAACAGTAAAAAAAGTTAATGAGGTGCTTAAGAATGAATAAAACGAATGTATATACTAAGGATATACATAAAGAATTGCTTGAAAGGTTCGAAAAATTTGAAAAACTGTCAGAAAAACCGGAAATGGAACTTGTTGAAAAAATATTATTTGTTCCGTTTGTTATAGGATTTATTGCAACAGCGTATCTTTTTATGGGGATGTTTACTCCCGCATTTAAGCTTGCCCTTATAGTAGGAGGAATTTCAACAATTGTATTTCTTATATTCTTTGGGGCCTTTGCCTTCAGGGTACTTTATGGGGCGCATCAGTTTGAAAAGTTTCTTTTAAAGCATTTTTCTCCTGAAAAGGTTGATTTTCTTTTGAGTGGTAAAACTTTTGGAAAAGAACGGCTTTCAGAAAAAATAAGGCAGATAAAGGAAAGTAAAAATTTTTCAGATGAAAGTTTTTATAATGAAATGAAAATATTTGTGGAAGGAGAAAAAAATGGAAAATAAATATACAATGGAAGTTCATAACATAGTCATGAAAAATATATTTTTAAAGAATCCTCAATATGTGCTTGAATTCTGTTCAAGTGTTTTTTGTTTGATAATTATAATGATAGGTTCAATCATTAACAGAACAGGCACTTTTGCGTTAATGGCAACGGGGATAATAATTTTGATTTTTTTAATATTAAGAAGAAGTGAAATCAAAATCAGAAAATTATTAAGGACAGTTTTTGAAGATGAATTTGCTGACTATATTATTAAAAACAGGTATAAAATTTTTTACGAAGATTTCTGGGAGCTGAAAAAAATGACCCCAAAAATAGAATATGGAAATCCTGAAGAAAATTTTTATCTAAGGTTTAGATATTATCTGACTGTCGAACTTCAGGACGAAATAAAGGAAAAAAAACAAAGATACAGAGAATTTTTGAAAAAATATGGTGAGTATAATGAAAAGTAAATTTGAAAAAATATTGTCATGGATATTTATTCTTACAGTTTTGTTCATGGTTTCATATGCTGTCCTGACAATAATTTCCACAAGATAAAGAAAAAAGGCCATAAGGCCCTTTTTTTATATATGTCAATTTTATTATTTTTGGTGGAAATGACGGGAGTCGAACCCGTGTCCAGAACGACGTTCCAAAAGACTTTCTTCAGGCTTAGGAAAACTGTGCTTTCTGACATATGGAAACAGTTTCCCGGTTCTCCATATGTGGTTGATTATTTGTTTTCTTTGGAACTTATAATCATAGGTTCCAAAACAGCCACGCTTACCTGACAGGAACATCATTACTGTGGCATTCACGCTGTCCTGTGCCTAAAAACTAGGCAGCTATTCTGTTATCTGCATTTATCTTTTTTTGGCTTTTGAGGTGTTTCCAACCTGCCTGCTTATCTAACCTCACTTCATCCTGTCGAAACCAAAACATTCCCAATTGAGCGATTTCCCCTGTCGTGAATTTTTCCTTTTCCATTTCTTTATCCTAACCTTCCACCGGTCAAAAACCGGTTTGTCCTGTCTTCCAAACAGGCCCTGTATTATCCGCAACAATCACGGGGCGGATTCGAACCGCCGATCCGACATACAGAAAGAACTACTTCATTCAAAACATTTTATATAGCGTGGAAACCGGGCGTTCAGTTTACACCTTCTTAACGCTACAAGAAAAGTATAACATTCTTTTTGAAAAATGTCAAGCTGTTTACGAAAAAATTCTTGTAATTTATAGTAAAATGTGATATTATGAAATATAAATGGAAAAGGAGGACAAAAATGATAAATCAAAAAGAATTTGAAACTTTTTTAGAAGAAAATAATTTAAGAATAAGAACAGAAAAGAATGGAGAAATTTCGGTCTGGACATATAACGAAGATACCAGCAGCAAATTAAAAGAAATAATTGAAAATGAACCTTATAAAGAAAAAATAAAAAAAAGGTTTATTCCTTCTGATGGGGAAATTCTTTCCTATCTTGAAAAAAATGCCGAACTTTTAAATGAACTTTTAGAAACACATGACTGTTTTAAGGCAATACCTTTTGGTGTTGAAGAAAGTTCTGTTGCACTTATTTTTTATGATGAAATTTGGAAAATAAAAATAATTCAGAAAAATGGTTATCTGGAATATTCATTAATTGGAGAAAATGATCTAAAACCATCTGAATGTGTTTTCAGAATTTCAGCATTTTTATGTAATGGAATTGAAAAACCAAAATTTAAAACTATTGAAGAAGTTTATGATTTTATAAGAGATGATTATAACTTTTTCTATATAAACAAATATATTGGTTTCATGGCACATGACTGGTTTCAGGAAGCTGGGAAAAATTCAGCACAATATTTTAGGGAAACAAAAGGGAACAAAGGTTTTTTCAATTTTAAAATTAATGATGGTGTAATAACTTTCGACTATGAATCAGTTGAAGGACCTACCAAAGTTAAAATTACTAACAAAAATGGAAAATTTATGTGTGAAGTTGAAAAGAATTATTATACTGATAACCTTGATGAAAACACTAATGCAGAAAATGTTGAAAAAGTTCTTTATGCCTTTTTAAATTCAAGTGAATTAAAACCAAAGGACTTTTAAAAAGAAAGGGAGATTTATATGGAAATAATAAAAAGACCCGATAAAAGCCGGAATGACAGGTTTAAAGTTTTCAATAATGAAAATCTTGGAAGTGTAAGAACCTTTAATATTGAGGGAGAACCATGGTTCTGTCTTAAGGATGTATGTGAAATTCTTGAAATAGGAAATCCTTCCGATGTGAAGAAAAGACTTAAACCTGACGGCCTCGATACTATCGAGGTAGGCATAAATACAGGGATTGTGATACAGAAAATAAATATGAACTTCATAAATGAGGCAAACCTTTATAGAACAATCATGAAAAGCAGAAAAAAGGAGGCGGAACTTTTTGCTGACTGGATTTTTTCGGAAGTAATCCCTTCAATAAGAAAGACAGGAAAATATGCAGTGGAAAATCTTACCGAAGAAGAAAAGAAAAAGGAGCTACTTATCGGAATTGTGCTTGCTGACAATGAAACTCAAAGGGCTATGGCCTTATCAAGATACAATGAGGAATATGTGAAACCTATTGAAATTGAAAGCAGGAAATACAGGGAATTTCTTGACAGGAACGGAACACTGACTTCAAAGCAGATTGCTTCAAGGCTTGGAACTTCGGCAGAATTTCTTAACAGGATCATGAACTATCTTGGAATAATTGTTAAAAATGGAAGTGACTGGATGCCACAGAAAAAATATGGCGGGACAGGAATTATGAAGCTTGTTGAGACTTCATTCATTGCAAACGGTATGACAGTTGATAAGATTGTTCACAGATGGACTCCTGAAGGTGCTGATCTCTGTGAAAAAGTTCTTCTTGAAAATAATGTGATAATAAAAACAGAAGAAGGAAAATATAAGGAAAATGTAAAAATTGCTTCCCTTGTGCGTTCTGCACATAAAACGTATCAGGAAACTGGAAGACGTACTTACAGGATAAGAGGGACGTTAATAACGGGCCTTAAAATGATTACTGAAAGGAAATAGTTATGAAAATTTTAATGATTGGAACCGGAATGAAAACAACGAAGCATATGGCAATATTAATTGAAAACATGGAAGTTTCTGAAATGTTTTTTGAGCCGGGAGAAAATCTTAGAGGTTATGAATCCCAGAATATTCTGCTTGATTTGAAAAAATGGAAAGGAGATAACGTAAACAGGTTTCTCTCATTCCATTTTGATGGTTCGGAAATAGAAAAGGGAACTGTGAAAACAGTCCTTCCTGAAAATGCATACAGGAAGATAAGTGATAAAATTTTAAAGGAACTATAGTTCTTTTTATTAGAAAGGATAAAAAATGATAGATTATTTTAAAATCAATGAAGAAATTGTAAGCAAAATTGGAGATATTAGCCAAAAAATACCTGAAAACACTTGGAAAAATAGTGAATTTTGGGAAATTTCACTGGTTATATTTTCTATACTTTTAGCTTTATTCATGGTATTAACAATTTTCAATATAGGTAATTCAGAAATTTTTGTTGGTATTCTTTTTGGAACACTTTCAATATTAACTCTTTTCTGTTTATTATTCACTGTAAAATGCTTGAATAACAATTATATAAAAAATCAGGCTATTGGAAGTCATAAAGCTTTTAATGAGTTCAAGAAAGAAATGTTGATAGTGAAAGACAATATAGATGAGAAAGAACTTAAACTTTTCAGGAGAAGAATTTCCAAAATAAATAAGTTATGTGAAAATTCATATTTTATTGAAGACATGCAGCTGTGCCCTAACAATAATGCTGATAAATATACGGTCAATGTTATTATGTCGGCAATATATGAAAATAAGAATGTTGAAAAAGAATATATAAAAAAAGCTTCTGATTATGTCAGATAAAAAAAGGTGAGATTATGAACTATGAAATAGAAGATACATTTTCCGGTAATATAAACGGCCTTAACTATAAAGATAAAAACACATTCAATTATGTGAAGGAAACAATAGAGAAACTTGAAAATGAATGGAAATTTGAAATCAATGAGCTACGTTCCGTTGTAGTTATAAACGGCAAGCTCTTTGAGACTGTAAACAATATTTTTAATGGTACTGTTCCTTATTTCATTCTTGTAATGAAAGCTGCCGATATGTTAGTTAAAAATGAAGATTTAAAAAATGAAATAAAAATGATGGAAAATGGTGATGATATAAAAAGAAAGGATAGAAAATGAAAAATTTTTTTATATATTAATATGTTTCTTTTTTATAGGTGGCTGTTTTCCGAACGAAAGAAAAGAAGTGACGGAATGTAAACTTGAAATTGAAAGGGCAGAAAAAATAAGGAATTCATTTGGTTATATAGAAACCGGACTTGATATTAATGAAATATATACAGAAGATCCGGAAAGTCCAAGAAAAGTTGACTGTGAAAATGTTGACACTGAAAGAGTGAAAAACATAACTGAAATGATGCGTAAGAAAAACAGCTATAATGCAAACAGCGTAACCCAAAAACTTATAAAAAGTTATTCGGGATTGCTTTCATGACACAATTTTGCCATAGGCCGTACGCCTAACCTGACAGATGTTCCACCACACTCCATCCAAAATGTTTAAGCTGGATTTAAAATCCGGGTGGATATTCTGCCTTACATTTCCCATGTCTCTTAGAAACAGTGGTAACACAATATAGGTAACTGTGTCCTATATCCTGCTCACAGTCCAGAAGCTCATGGGAATTTTTTATTTATATCTTCATTATGAAACTTTCTTTACATAAACATCTTTTATTTCCATTCCACGCCTTGCGATTACATAGGCCGCTCCACTGTGAATGTTCAGGCTCATTCTCTTACAAAATTTTTGCTTTGCAATTTTTGAGGTGTTGTATGGATTTATTTTAACCAGTGAAATCTTCCTTTTAAAGCACATATCTTCTATCAGTTGTGAATATGTTGAATATGGTAATTTATGGAGCATATCATTATATTCCTTGCCCTGTTCAGTTTTTGCTTTGTTTGTCTTAGATTTTCTCTTTTTAAAGCTTTTCAGGTCTTCTATAACTATATCCTTTCCTTTTTCAATTGCATAGCTGCATACATCAGAAAGTATTTCCGAAAGCTGTGCTTTCGTTTTTCCTCCTCTGCCAAATGCAAATTTCCTTTGAAAAATGTTTTTAAGGTTTCCGGCCTGATCTGTTTCAGCTATGGCAAGCATGCCTTTATTGAAATCAATCCCAACAGTTCCATATTCTTTTCTGGTGCATATTGTTTCAGATGTATATTCTAATGTTATCGAAACATGAAGATAATATCTGCCATTTTTTCTTATTACTGATACAGTTACAGGTGAACTTTTATTTTCAAGAACTTTTCTTAGCTCTTTTGACATATATTTGAAATGACATCTGCCTTCCACATATCTTTCAGAACTCCTGTCAGATTTCCATTTTCCAAAGTCTTTCCTGATTTTAAAATTATAATAATTATACTTTCTGTCATAAGAGAATTGAAACATTTGATTTCCTGATTTTTCATCTTTTCTCCCAACGTAAGAAATTTGGGAGTCCCGCTGTGCAATAAACTTATTTTTGTTCTGTTTGAGAAGTTTCTTTGTTCCTAAGCATATATTGGGCTTTTTTTTGTTAATTCTCTCTTGAAATGTTTCCTTCTTCTGTTCCAGCCTGTTAATTGAATTGCAGATATTGTATATCTGAAACTTCAGTTTTCCTAATTTTTTAGTATTGGTTTTGCGTCCATTATGAATTTTGGCAAGCTGTTTTCTCTTGGCTTCAAGATTTTTTCTTTTTTCCTTTATTCTGTTTTCTATTTTTTCGATTTTTGAAGAAAGTGACACTATAGCAGAATTGATAATCCCTTTCACTTCTTTTATGCATGAATTTACTGTACGTGTAGTTACTCCGTATTTATCCTGTAAATATCTGTTCAGAACATTTTCCTTTATTTCAGGATTGTTTCTTATAACATGCAAAGTATGTCTTTTCATTGTGCTGTACTTAGGTACAGT
>FLSG01000013.1_pt1 | contig 10122 bp, 7 predicted proteins | sample 1550511 | NCBI WGS metagenome assembly FLSG01 (sample SAMEA4031768, study PRJEB14383) | metagenome | biome: human; feature: oral; material: saliva | place: Philippines | collected 2014
TCTTCCTTATTTCTGCTTGCAAAGATACAACACAGAGATACCCCTTGTCAAGTTTTTCACGAATTATTTTTATTTTGCTGTCACTACTATCATCCACTTACGACTTATAACACTTTATAAATCAACAAAATACCGCTAATGTTAAAAATGACAGCAAATAGTTTTCAAACTTAGTGTAATAGATAAGAGATTTATAGAAAAGAGTAAATAAGCTTTTTCACGATTACATCAAGTATTATACAGGTTGAACAACATAAAAAACTGGCTGACTCTCTGTAAGTGCCAGCCAGTGTACAGTTAATACCTAAATAATTGTATTCTTCTTGGAACTAAGATTTAAATGGTGAGTACCAACTACACCAACGCTCGATTAAAGAACAGTCGACGTTCTTTAACCACAATGATAACAGACACAATGAGCAATAATACCGTCTGTATACACTTGCTATCGGGGTGAGTTGCAAATATTTCATTGAAATAACCTGCCGTAATGTGAAAGATAATAGCTACGAGGATATTTCGGTTGGTTTTATAATAGAGCCAGTTCATCAAGATAACAAAAGGAAAGATACTCACGATGAAGTTCAGACTATAAAGCCAGCCCTCACTCACTACATTAGCGTGGTAATAACCCTTAATTCCTGCAAGGGGGAAATGCCAGACAGCCCAATAAGCAGCAAACAGCATAGATGTTTTGAAGAGACTCATTCGAGAACGGAGGCAGTCTGTACCATAGCCATGCCACGCAAGTTCCTCAAGTGTAGGTGCAAGGATAAGGAGGAACCATACAGGGAAAACACCCGAAGTGAAAGTGTAATGACCTGTAATAATGAATTGCGATGGACTGTAACCGAACAACAGAGATATTGCCATAGCACACAAGATACTTGCAGGCATCAGCAGGCAAGCTGTGAGATAATATTGCCACTTATCGAAAGACAAGTTTAGGAATCGTCCAAGAAAGTCTTTTCGCAGTTCCTGACGTTGAAAAACCAAAATAATGGTCAGAACCATGGGGAAGAAAAGTCCTGCCAGTCCCAACAGTGGTGCTGCCCATGTGCTTTCCGAATAAACGACATGATGACTTACATAACTGGCTGCAAACCAGAATATCCATGGGATAAGGGTTGCCAATAGATAGAAAAGTACCGTATGACGATACTTGATGACTATGTTTTCTTTCATATTGCTTTGATGCTATCAATAATCACAGATTACGTATATTACAAGATGTGCATGAATAGTAATAACCAATGTATTACAAAATCGACACAAATATACCTCCTTCATCGCAAAGAGCAAAAATGAAACACTTAAAATACTGTATCTCTAATATATTTTTGACTTAGATTATCCCATGTAGAGTGAAATTGAGAACAAGCATAATAATAAAAGGTCTTTCACCTAATCATTTCATTCAAGCTATAGCTATTACAAACAGTGAAACTATGCATCACAGATTCTAAACTATAGAATGCTCCTTCGTACTTATTTCGAACATTGTGTAGGCTCTCACTATAGATTCTCCAGTCTTTTTACATAATCCTTGGCATATAGAACAAGTTCTTCTCCTTCTATGACTTTAATCTCCTTAATTAATCCCAAATAGAAGCGACCGATACCCATAAGACTGAACACCTCCGTCTTGAGAATCATAGGATATTGTTCCTTGTCATCTTCTGTATTATCCATCAGTACATCCAAAGAAGCAGGGTACTCTTCACGAATAAGATTATATGCCAAATTCGACAGCTTCAGTTTTACCCTCACTGGTGCATCCTTCGGATTCTCCATAATATTAAAGATATCAATCCTTAGATTCCTATGCTTATGGGCATACTTCCAGCTCTGTCCTGTTATATCTACGTTTCTAATACGTGATATCTTATATTCTCTTATTTCTTTTTTATCAATGTCATAGGTAATAGCAACCTGTTGCTTAGTAAGAATCTGATATACCTCTACATTTCTATCCTTGGTTCCACTCTTTGACGTGTAACCGCGAAGGATAACCTGCTTACGTTCTTTACAGGCCTGTCGTAACAGAAGCATCATCCGAATGTCCCTGTCTGCAGAGAATTGTATCTTCTTTTCAAGAATCGTCTTCTTGATTTCACGAGTCATAGGAATAGTAGCCCCACTCGTACGATAATAGCTTTCCTTTATATGTTCAGGACGTTCCAGTTTATCATCAAGGCAAATTATTCCATATTCGTATGGCTGCACCTGGATACGCAGTAATTCCATACCTTCATCGTTCTTCTCAATCAGGAGACGTATTCGGGTTGCAGTGATATCTCCGCCACGAATAGTATTCTCCTCATCCATAAAAGCATGGTCTATCATATATTTGACAAACAGCCGATACTTATCCATTGACATTTCTGTAATTTTCTGGTTCTTATACAACCACTCAAGGTCCTGTCGAAGGTCGCTACTATATCCTTTGTCATTGACACCGAGTAGCAACTCTCCTCCTGAGACTGTATTAAGAAAACCACAGATAGTCTTGAGGATTGTCCATTTCTGAGTGGACAGGTCCGGGCGCATATTTGGGGAAAATACTACAGACGTCTTAAATTCTAACGTATCACTTTCCTCTCCATAATAAGTGAGGTCCCTGTAAATATTCTGATAGACGTCACCCACACCAAGGAAGGATGCTATAGACCTTTTGATTCTATTAATCTCGCTGAGTTCAATCTTACCGTTCAACGTATTAGATGCCTTTATCAGCTGATCAAGGTAATCAATATCTTCTGTCGTAAAAGTATTTCTCTGTCTTTCTGGTTCAAACCGTTCATCAATATAGCATTCTAACTTTTGTATAACATCTGATTCCCTTTTAATACGCTTATCGCCGCTGAGTTCAAGATTTTCAGGAAGATACAAAGTTTTAACACTATATCCCATTGAGAATTTTATGATAGAATTCTGATAATTCAACTCATGTGAAAGCCAAGCACAATCATACTGGTTTCCTGCCATAAACGCAATCATTCGTGCTGCAAGCAAACGATTATAGCGTTCATAGGTATCTGTCACCAGCTGAGACTCCTTAAACAAAATGTGAGACAGGAGACTTACTGCTTCGGAAGAAATCACAGAGCCAACAGTCTTATCACTTGTAGGCATCTCACTTGGTTCACAGTATTCTATGAATTGTTCTATCAGCCATTGCTGAGCATCATCAATAAAATCCTTACCTTGTAGAGAGTCATCATCTGGCGTATCTACATAGGCGAACTCAGCATTAAGAACGACGTGATGATTTTTATCACGCTTACAACCTTTAACAAGCACCTTAATCGGCCTTTTCTCATCCATTGTAGAAAGGCTTTCACCAAAGATATTGACAAGAAGGCCATCCCTGGTAATACATCTTATTCCTCCATTAAACTCCTCAAAGAATACTGCATCGCAACTATCGTGTACAGCAGCCTTACCTTGAGTCTCATAGAAATTATCGAAGGAATCATCAAGGCTGAATACGTAGCCCATCTCCTCTATTCGCTTTACCTTGAGATAATCACCAACTCTCAACACCTGCCGCCAATGTTCTATTGGGATAAAACAAATATTATTTGTAATAAAGACCTTACCCTTGACTTTCTCATATTTAGGATCAATACTTTCCGCCTGCACATCACCATCAACAAATGTAACCTTAACGATCAACTCATCTTCAGGCATATATTCTTTTGGTTTGCAAATAGGGGATGGTTGGACTTTTTGTTGCTCATTATACAAGTCTGTAGAGAGTTGAAATAATCCAGGGAACTCCGTCTTATTAGACCTTTCATACTTCTTGGTCATAATATCAAGGTAAGAGTTTACCTCTATCTGCTTAGTCACTTGGGTTTTCTGATATTGGCAAAGATTCATATTTACCAAAGCAATATGATTGTTTTCCATACGCAGGAGTCCCCTGCCTTCATAATACCAATAGGGTGATTCTGGAGCCTTGCCAAATTGTGTCTGTGACAACTTAGTTGCAAGGATGTATGGGGTGAAATTCTCTTTTGTCAAATCATCCCAAGAAAATCCGTACCGCACAACAGGCGCCCCTATTGCAGCTTCATAAGCAAGTACTTGTATTTCTGATAGGACTTGACTGTTATCGCAGTAGCTGTTGAGAAGAAGATAGTCAGCTAACAAAAGCAAAACATTATGATCCTGTTGATGTTTCTTGTCAGATGCAAGCAGATAGGTAGCTATCATTCTTAAATGAAGTGATTCATTCTGATTCCAAACGTTTGAGGCACTAAAACTCAGATTACACAAAGCCATATCTCCAGTCAGATCTGTAACAACCTGCCCAAGACATAAATAGCTTTTATCAAAATCGTTATCAGAAGTTTCTTCGTCAATCTTGTAATTATACAATCTCAAATAACGAAGCAGATTTTCAAAGTTGTCTACCACGTATTCCTTCCTTACTTCCAACCAAAAAGTTGGCTGATTCTTATTCTCTGCCATAGATTAAATATTTAAAATACAAACATACAAAAATTAAATGAGAACGAATATATTTTGAGATTAAAATAATACAGACATCCTATATTCTCTCGAGTCGCTTTCACGCTATAAGTCAGCAGACAACACATTGACATTGAGACGTAAAAAATCTTATCAAGTTTTTCAAGGGTTAGTTTTATTTTGCTGTCACTCCTATCACCCACTTACAACTTATAACACTTCGTTAATCAACAAACTACCGCAAATGTTAAAAATGACAGAAAATGGTTTTCAAACCTAGTGTGATATATAAAAGGCTGTTCCTTTCATCACTCAGAAGAAGCAACCTTGACTTGTAGCCTAAACATCAAAACACCTTTACAAATACACCAAAAAGCACTTTCGATTATTCAAGAAACACAATTCATTAATAATTTATAATCAAATCTAAATATTTATGCATATCTTTGCGTACAAAATCCATAGAAAAAGCCTAGTAATGTTTATCAAGGCATGTAAAATGTAAACCTAATAAAGTTATGACATCAGAGAAACTATTTGAGGAAGTTTGTAACAAAGCTGTAGAGTTTGGTATGAACGCCAAAAACGATCGCCGAACCATAATCGACCCTAAAGGAAATGCCATTATTAGAAAAAACCTATTGGACAGTTCCTTTAAAGATGGCTCTGCGTATTTTGGATTGTTAAATCCAGAAGAAGAAACTGCTGGCCCTTATTCTGACTTTTCATTCGCTGTCTTTCCCGACTCAATGAATGATGTACAAACCTGTGTTGTTAGTCTTGGAGTTGGTTCGTTAGGTTTCCGCAATGATTACCAATTAGCAGCTCTCCCTGGACTTCGCAGAATGTTCCTTAAACTCTACGATGACAATACCTTTTTAAAAACATCATTTGATGATATAGAAAGTACATCATCTGATTTGTTAAAAGAAATACGGTTAAAGTACCCTCTATTAAGAGATGTCATAGAGAGTTATAAAACTGTATTGCCTGCAAGTTGCATTGTTAATATTCAAGAAAAAGGTGGCTTAGATACCATTTTCGCCTGGCTAGCCACTTACGCTAAAATACGTTCTTGGGGTACAAAAAATAACAGAAAAGCTGTGGATGATTTCCTAACTAGTGTCAATTCTGCAAGCAATACTAACGAAGAACAAGAGATTAAGAATCTACTCAAAAACCGCAAGTATATAGTCTTGCAAGGAGCGCCTGGTACAGGAAAGACCTATACTTCATTGAAGATTGCTAAAGAATACGAAGAAGCATTCTTTGAACAATTTCATGCAGAAACAAGTTTCTCAGACTTCGTCTACGGAATAGAGCCTAACATGTCAACTGGCACTTCACAACCTCAATTTAAGGCAAAACAGGGCATCCTATACCAAGCCATAGATTACGCTGTAAAACACTCTACGAAAAAGGTGTTACTTATCATTGATGAGATTAACCGTGCCAATTTATCGAATGTACTTGGTCCTGTTTTCTATCTATTCGAATATCAATCGGGTATAAGAAATGTAAAAATCAATATTGGTGATATGAAGTTGACACAACTTCCAGATAATCTTTATGTGATAGCTACCATGAACACTGCAGATAGGAGTCTGTCTGTTGTAGACTTTGCTTTACGCCGTCGTTTCGCATGGTACACACTACGCCCTCGTAAGATAAAAGCTGATGCTGGAAAGAAATTCATGGAAAATCTCTATGATAAATTTGAGAACATCTTCTTACAATACGCTACAGATGAAGAACTTAACCTTCAGCCAGGTCAATCTTATTTCATTGTTTCAAAACAGGATTCTAAGGCCGAGATGAAGGACCGAATGATTTATGAGTTAATGCCTCTTATTAAAGAATACCTGACTGAAGGTTATCTGCTGAAGGCGAAAGACTCCTTCTGTGACTTGTTCCTCAAAGAAACAGGGAAATTAATGTATGAGTAAAACGCAGATACATACTTTTGACAAGCTGCCGACTTTGTCTTCAACAATATGGACTAGTGATAAATTGAAGCAAAGCTGGAAATGGAGTGATCGCTCAATGGAATCGGTTATGCAGAAATTTGTAGACCTTAACCATAAGAACTTGTCATATCTTGATATTTCAGCATGCGTAGAATCTGATAATGGAAAGCCTATTATCAAGCTGACAACTTCAAAGTTTATAGGTGCCATACCTATTATCTCACCTATGAATGGTAAAGCTGCAGGAGACCTTATAGTAACTGGCCGCTTCGGAGAGAATGCAGGAGAACTAATAACCTTACTTGATGATAGCATAAAACCTGAATATTTGAATGAACTTAAATTAGTTCAAGACTCTCAGATGACACCACCAATATTCATTGAGTGCTGCAAATTTATGGAGCTCTATGAACAAGCTGAGAAGTTCAGATGGAGAAAATTCACCAATGAGATTAAGACAAGCCATCAACCAAGTGGTTCAACGATGTGGACCGAATATGCCCTAAGGAATGCGCGTACCCCCATGAGCGCCTTTGTATTCCATAACAAATGCAATATTCTTACCACAGAACATCCTGAATGGCAACAGTTAAACTATGTCCTTCAGCTTGCTATAAGAGAACTTGAATCCTCGCGAACACCAATGAAGACCCGCTCTATTTACTCATCAAAGCTAACAAGAATGAAGATAAAACTTCAGGATAAACGGTGCAGCCCTACAGACAAAATTAGTATCCATACATCAGATCCCTATGTCATTAAAAATCTTAAAGAACTTGCAAATACATTATTGAACAACAGCACTAATGAAAAGTTAGCATGGCGTATGGATTATGCTGAATTTTTCGAGAGATATGTTCAGTACTTACTGTGTGACGTTTCAAAAAAGAAAGGAGCCAGAGAAATTAATAATCCACATTATGGCATAAGTATGAAAAATAGACCTTCATGGACACTTAACTATCTGGAACCAGATATTATCATCCAAAAAAAGAACAAACAAGTTGTGGTTGATGCAAAGTATAAAAGCCACCTTTTTAATTGGTATAACGATAGTGAAGAGCTTAAGAATACTTTCCGATATGACTTACACCAATTGCTTGCCTATTGCTCATTAAATGGTATGAACAAAAAGCAAGCGATATTAATCTATCCATTCAAAGACTTCACATGTCATCAAATGACAGTAAATAGCCCACTCACAACCACGGGAGCTCAAGTTTTTATGATAGGTATCCCATTAGAAAAGAATAGAATTGAGGAGGTTAAAAGCAAGCTTAATGACGTTATATACTTTAATGATTAAACATGCGAGTTTGCTTTAAGAAGATCCTTTTATAAGTTAGCTTTTTTATGGTTCCTTACAAACTGATTCAAAGAGCTGATAAAATAGGAAGTTCGTAATCACTTTTAAGTTTACTATCATATACTACTATCTTCTACCCATTTCTCACATCATATAGACTGTATGATGCAAACACTGACTGGTCTTCTCGCTGTGAGTTCCAACACTGTATGCATAGTCTATATCTTATTGGTTGTACTCTTCAAGGGGCATAATAATTTATTATCAAAGTGTGCTCAAATAATCATACTCTTTCTTGTATCGTTTGACTCGCTCGTAATCCTTCTGTGTCGGATTAGGAAGACGAGAAAGATCCATATTGTGAGTAAGGTCGTGCATCTTTACTGCTTTTGCAAGAGCATTGCTTTTAATACGTTGAATATATGTTTCCCTATCAGGCACAAGGTGATGATTTAGCAATCGTAAAGCTACAGCTAACTCTTCCCTATCAGTATCTGATAGTGGAGTTTCTAATTTCTCATCTAACAAGTTAAGCACTTGCTCAACGGAATTCGGAGTATCTTCACTTGCATCGTGCAGATAACCAACAACCTGCTCTTTCCAAGTACTTCCCATTTTGGCAACAGTTGTAAGATGACCTGTGAAGTAATCAACTCCAGCTTTATCTACCTGCCCTCTATGTAGCTGACAAGCTAAAGCTGCTGCACATTGTACGATATTCTTTTCTTGGTTTCCTAACATTACTAATATTGAGTTTATATGTAACAAAATCTCTATACGCCTACTCTGAGAGCCTCTGTCATAGTACAAAGATACTTCTTTTTAGGGACACGTCAACACTTTAAGCCTTCTAATTTCATAGTACTACTTGAGTTCGGGATAAGTTTAGCATGAAAAAAGTTCCAACTGCCTTGATTTTTCCACATACACCGGCAGTGCCTCTGGCTTGTTCTCAAAGAAGCAGTATGCTGTAAGGGCAGAACACAAGTTCATGATAAAGTTGTGTATCGAGCGGTGTCTTGAATGAACAAGGTTGGCCTTGTTCTTGAGCAGTTCGTTAATGCACTCGATGATGTATCTTTTCCTCAGCATGATCTTGTCCCACATAGGCATCAGTTTGTTCTTCATCTTAGCCTTGAGCCCATGAACGAGTTGGATGCCTTGATCGAACAGGTTCTCAAAGAGTTCCTGCTTGATGTATCCTCTATCAGCGAAGACCTTCCCAAACAAGACCTTTGCAAACACTGTCCATCCTCTGCTACCCCTGTCATCCACATTTGCTCCTGTAAGACAGAACGTTATCACTTCACCAGAATCATTGCTTAGCAGGTGCAACTTGAATCCATGGCACCAGCCCATGGTGCCCTTTCCGTCCTTGGCAAGGTCGGCAAAGACTTTGTTGTAATATCGTCGTACATTGTGACATACGGGTATCATTGTGCTATCAACGAACGTTATACCCGTACATTTGCCGAAGGCATAGAGTTTCATGAACAGCATCATCTTAAAGAACACTCTTGGCATGAGTTCAACGAAGCGGTTATAGGAAACCGCGTCGGGAAAATCTTGACGCATCACCCCTTTGACTCAATTCAAATAATACTCCTTGAAATTGTGATATGCGCCGAAATGATAGCATACCAAAATGGTCATAATCTCACTTTCCGAGAGCCTGCCCTTGCGGTTTCGGTAGCGTTTACCGTCACTGTTATGGGACGGTAGACGCTGGTTTTTCGAATATTCGGCACTCAAGTTCTTATCAAACTCGTCGATTATACAGAAAATTTCAGTAACTTTGTCCTTGGTAATCATCATTCAAAAATCTTGTAATCTATTGATTTTCACCTATGAAAATACGAACTTTTGCCGAGATTACCAACTTTTACAAGCCTTTTCTTATCCCGAACTCGCGTATTATATGCGCAGCGAACTTCAAGAGTGACGAATGATTTAAGGAAGGAGACTTAATCTTTCAAGTATCGCAAAGTCGTCAGTCGCCTTTTATTCAATTAGCAACTAATTCTCCGTGGTCACATTGTGGTGTGATTGTAGAGAAGGAAGGAAAACTCTATGTGCTTGAAGCCTCTAATGTTGTCAAGCTCACTCCACTAAAAAAATGGATTGATAGGGGTAAGATGGGCAGGTATAAGAGAAGACGAGTACTGAACAAACCTGTCAAAATTAAGTACGCTAAATACCTTGGTAAGCGTTATGATTTAGCCTTTAAGTTTAATAATGATAAGTACTATTGTTCAGAACTTATATACGACATCTATAAGGATCAGTTTGGTATTCAACTCGCTACGCCCAAGCCTATCAAGTCTTATCATATCTTCGGACTTGGTAAACTAATGAAAAGACGTGGTATGG
>FLSG01003781.1_pt1 | contig 10063 bp, 14 predicted proteins | sample 1550511 | NCBI WGS metagenome assembly FLSG01 (sample SAMEA4031768, study PRJEB14383) | metagenome | biome: human; feature: oral; material: saliva | place: Philippines | collected 2014
GGTACACCCTACTCATACAAATTAAGTTGTTGAAATTATCGCAACTTAAACGTATGATTAGGGTGTATATTAATTGCGAGGTGGAAATCAATGATTGTTGGCTATGCGAGAGTATCTTCGATAGATCAAAATTTAGAAAGACAGTTGGAAAATTTAAAAACGTTTGGCGTAGAGAAAATCTTTACAGAAAAACAGTCTGGGAAATCTATAGAAAACAGACCCGTACTTCAAGAAGTTCTTAATTTTGTAAGAATGGGAGATCGATTTATTGTGGAGTCTATTGATCGTTTAGGACGTAACTATGATGAAATTATTGAAACTGTGAATTATTTAAAAGAAAAAGACGTTCAGTTAATGATTACCAGCTTACCTATGATGAATGAAGTGATTGGCAATCCATTATTAGATAAATTTATGAAAGATCTAATCATTCAAATATTAGCAATGGTTTCAGAACAAGAGAGAAATGAAAGTAAACGTAGACAAGCTCAAGGTATTCAAGTTGCGAAAGAAAAAGGTATTTATAAAGGGCGTCCTTTACTCTATTCGCCGAACGCTAAAGACCCACAGAAACGTGTTATTTATCATCGCGTGGTGGAAATGTTAGAAGAAGGGCGAGCAATTAGTAAAATTGCCAAAGAAGTTAATATTACAAGACAAACAGTTTATAGAATTAAACATGATAAGGGATTATCTTGATAAATTGATTGTCAATGCAAATGAGGGACTTTCACAGCGTCTCGAAACTCATATTATATGATTGAATTGAAATTTTAATAAAAGAACAAGAAAAAAGAGTCGAGTTTCCCTTGATAATAAATTCATCCTTTCAATTGTTCGATGTGAAGCAACTATATATAATTGAAATATAACAGATTTGGTCTAAGATAAAGGTGAAAATATACACTTTTCCGATAGCGTATGCTAAATTTGAGGAGTGATAATTACTAACATTTGTCGTAGTCGCATCGTACTTGAGTTACTTGTTTAAAGCTTGATACATCCGAATATGAATTTAAAGCAACTTTAATCAAAGGTGTTCAAAATTTAAGGAGTGATTGGTTATGCGTAAATTTGGGGAAATATTTTCAGCAACAGTTGTTGTATCTACATTGGTTGCAGGATCATCAGCAGCAGAACAAGTTCAAAAATGGGGTCATGGTGAAGGTGGGAACGGCGTCAGTACACAAAGTACAAAAGATTCACAATCACAAAAACCATGGTATAACTATGAAGGATATACGACATATGATCCAACATTTACCCTAGATTATAATTTTGTACGCGCAATGAAATATGATAATTTTACGCGCAATGAAATATGATAATTTTACGCTCAATGGCTATAAAGCCAATCCAAAAGCTCATCAAACTCATGCTTATACTATAGATTCTTATGGTTCTAAAATAGATTTTAATGAAAACGATGAAGCCATCCAAATGGAATTCAATGCTAAATCCCACACAGTCACTAAAGCACAATTTAAAAAAACGCATGCATCAAATAATAGCACAGAAGAAGGAGAATCGGAGGAAGGTCGTACATTTATACCTTATAGTACTAATGACGGTGCTTACAAAGCTTTCTTTGATAAAGATGGTTATTTAACTCATATACGTATTGGTCAATAAATTGCAGAAATAATCTAATACATGACATTTTACAAAAGTAATCAAGGACACATACATTAGATGTATGTGTCCTTATCTTTAATATAGTGTTATATTCATTTGGAGCCCATATATGACTTTTATTCTTTATATATTTCTTCATACATTACGTTTTCAAGTATTTTCACATGCATTATGTATTTTTGACAAAAGTAGGCGCTCAATATGCTTATGATCTTCGTTCACATCATTGCATCAATCATAGATAGCTGCACAGTTGCGTATTTTACTTAATATAAAATCATATTATTCAATTGATAATTTTTGATATTACATATCAGGTGTATGGTTAGAATACTTCTAAAAACTTTACACTTAGTTTTTATTTTCCTCATTTGTGGTAAAAAGTAAACGTAAGGCTGAGGAGGAATAAAAATTGAGTAATAAAAAGCAAGAGCAATTAAATGAAGTAAAAAAAGATAATGATGGCAGAGCGATGACGACAAATAACGGGGTAAAAGTGAGCGAAGACGAAAATACGTTAACTGTTGGGGAGCGTGGTCCTAGCTTATTAGAAGATTTTCATTTTAGAGAAAAAATAATGCACTTTGACCATGAACGTATTCCAGAACGTATTGTACATGCTCGGGGCTTTGGTGCACATGGCGAATTCCAAGTATATGAAGACTTATCAGAATACACTTCAGCAGATTTTTTAACTCATCCCGAAAAAACAACTCCCGTATTCGTTAGATTTTCCACTGTTCAAGGTTCAAAAGGTTCTCCTGATACTGTAAGAGATGTACGCGGATTTGCGACTAAATTTTATACAGAGGATGGTATTTTTGATTTAGTAGGTAATAACATTCCAGTATTCTTTATCCAAGATGCGATTAAATTTCCAGATTTAATTCATGCAGTTAAACCAGAACCACATAATGAAATGCCTCAAGGTGGTACAGCACATGATACATTTTGGGACTTTTTCGCACAGAACCCTGAATCTACGCATACAACAGTCTGGGCAATGAGTGATCGAGGTATACCTAAAAACTTCAGACAAATTGAAGGTTTCGGTATTCATACATTCCGTCTAGTAAACAGTGAAGGACAACCATATTTTGTAAAATTCCATTGGAAACCACTTCAAGGCTTGGAAAGCTTAGTATGGGATGAAGCGCAAATATTACATGGTAAAGATATTGACTTCCATCGTAAGGACCTTTATGAATCTATTGAAAAAGGGGACTATCCTGAATGGGAATTAGCTTTACAAATCATTCGACCAGAACAAGAATTTGATTTTGATTTCGACATTTTAGATCCAACTAAAATCTGGCCAGAAGATCAAGTTCCAATTAAAAAAGTTGGTAAAATGACACTTAATCAAAATGTAACTAACGTTTTTGATGAAACCGAACAAGCTGCATTCCACCCAGGACATATTGTGCCTGGTATTGATTTCTCTAATGATCCATTATTACAAGGTCGTTTATTCTCATATACTGATACTCAAATTTCTAGATTAGGTGGTCCAAACTTTAATCAAATTCCAATTAACCGACCTGTAAATGAAGTACACAATAACCAAAGAGATGCGCTGCATCAAATGAACGTTAACAAAGGTCAAGTTGCTTATCATAAAAATGGGCTTAATAATAACGAGCCTCATACGACATCGAAAGAAGAAGGCGGTTATGAACATTACCAAGAAAAAGTAGAAGGACGTAAAATTCAAAAACGTAGTGAAAGCTTTAAAGATTATTACAGTCAAGCTAAGCTCTATTTAAATAGTCTAACTCAAGATGAGTTTAATCACACAGTTGATGGATTTTCATTTGAAATAGGTATGTGTGATTCAATTATGGTTAAACAAAATGCTGTTAACCAGTTAAACAAAGTAGATCGCACATTAGCTGAACGTGTTGCTAAAAACGTGGGTGTAGATGTACCTTCTGAAAATGAAGAAGTATCATCTGAAGCTAAAGATAGTCAATTGACAATGGAAAAATATGATATACCATTACAAGGGCATTCTGTAGCAGTTGTAATAAACGGAAATATTAGTGAGGATACGTTAAAAGCATATGCTGAAACATTTATCGAAAACAAATTAAACTACGCATTTGTGGGGCAACATCCTAAAAAAATATCAGAAGACTTTGGTATAACAGAAACGTATAATACTGCTCATCCAACATTATTTGATAGTTTAATTGTATTGTCAGATGGCACTGATATAAATCCAAATGCCGAGGCTTTCGCGGAACTCAATTACAAGCATGGTAAACCTCTAGTTGTTAATTCAGCTGTTGCAAAAGGCCTATCTGACGCTAAAATAAATTTAGAAGCACCTGGTGTTTTCATTTCAGATAAACCTCAAGTTATTATTCAAGCATTTAAAAAAATCAGATATTGGGATAGATAATAAATTTTGAATTAACAAAAGTATTAAAAACCCCCAATCTATGGTTGTAGATTGGGGGTTTCGTCATCTCATTTTCACTGTTTATGAAAACCAACTCTTTTAAAAAGAGATGGTTTAAAAATTTTGTCTCAATAATGAAGGTTATTTAATAATGTTTAAAAAGCACATTAAAATAGAGAATTTTGTATATTTATTTTTACATTACGTAATATATTACACTAAAATTTTATATAAAAATTATATAAAATATGATTTTTATATAATTGTTTAAATTAATATTGGTTTGTGGTATCGTTTGGTTTGCTAATAATACCATAAAAGGAGGGATTCTATGTCAATAATCTTATTATTACTAGGGGTTATATCAATTTCTTTATTAATATTTGGTTTCTTAAAATCTAATAATTTTATTAAATCTATTGGTTTCATAATACTATTTTTTATAGAATTTATAGTTGTGTACTTTTTATTTTTAACACCGCCAGAAAATATAAAAAAGGATGAATTAAATGAAAAAAAATATTGAAATTAGCATTAGTTTTTTTAATACTTTTACCTGTAGGAGTAAATACTCTTAAAAATAAGGCTAATGCACAAACGCAAAATGAAATACATATAAAATCTAAGCAGTTTATTGAATATCCTATAAAAAAACGCCCGAAAAAGTAGTACAAGAATATAAAAATAGTGGCTGGAATATTACAGAAAAAGGTGCTTATCGTGATGTGAATTTATCAGAAGGCGATGTTTACATAAATGGAAAAAAGTATGAAATAAATAGCCATGGTATTGTTAAAGTAGATAATATAAAAAATGATAAGTTAAACATATCAAGTGATGGTAAAAATGAAAACAGAGCTACTGTTGTTAGTAATAATGGAGAAAAAACCGCAACTTTTGATATAAATGCAAACCAAATTATAGATAATATGGATAAAGGGGCTCACACAGTAACTCAAGAAGCAGGTTATGGAAAAAAATATAAAAAAGGAGAATGGGTGCATTGTAATAGGTTTAATGGTCCACAAAGCGATAATGTACATTATGCCAAAAGTAATCCAAAGGCTATGGTGAATTTTGCTGGAAGTGACTGTGACAAAGCTCTACTTAGAAGCACTAAATGTTATGGTCACAGTTATTGTAATATTAAAGCTAAGGCTGCAGCATGCTCTAGTATTATTGGGCATAGTACTAAATACCATCATCATTAAATAAACATATTATTCTTCACACATGATAATGTGAATTAAAAATTATCCTCTTTTATTTATATAAGTGATGATTATTAGAAAACATATTAAAAAGGACCCCTTGTTGAATGTGGAGTCCTTTAGTCATTTCAAAATCAAATATTGCCTTAATATAGAAAATATTATGGGTTAAATGAATATTAGTAATACTAATATTTGTTGCAAGAAACATTTAATTAAAGGTAATTCTTGATTAATAATTCATTTTATGACGAACTTTGCGCTTACTTCACCTAAAATGTTAAAACTACTCTGTTATTAGAAGAAACATATTCATAATAATGATTATAATTATCTTCACAATAATTTAAATTTCTGTAAATCATATCATATTAGGAGTTGGCATAATATTTTGATTATTTTCATTTTCTGGAATATTAGCAACTACTGCTTCTGTTGTAAGGAACAGAGATGCTATGCTTGCCGCATGTTGTAAAGCTGAACGTGTTACTTTTGTCGGGTCTACAATACCTTCTTCAATCATATTAACCCATTCTCCTGTTGCTGCATTATAGCCAATACCTGGAGCTTTATTTTTAAGTTTTTCAACAATTACTGATCCTTCAACCCCAGCGTTTTCTGCAATTTGTCTCATTGGTGCTTCTAAAGATTTTAAAACAATATTTATACCAGTAGATTTATCACCTACTGCATCAATATCTTTTACTTTATTATATATGTTAAGTAATGCTGTTCCGCCTCCAGCAACAATACCTTCTTCAACAGCTGCTCGTGTTGAATTTAAGGCGTCTTCAATTCGTAATTTTCTTTCCTTTAATTCTGTCTCTGATGCAGCGCCTACCTTAATAACAGCTACGCCACCAGCTAACTTGGCTAGTCTTTCTTGCAGTTTTTCTTTATCAAAATCAGATGTTGATTCTTCTATTTGATTTTTAATTTGTTGTATACGATCATTCAATTTTCCTTTGTTACCATGACCATCTACAATAGTTGTGTTATTTTTAGTAACTTCAACTTTATTAGCCGATCCTAGCATATCAATTGTTGCATCTTTAAGTGTTAGTCCCAAATCTTCGGTAATGTATGACCCACCTGTTAACACGGCAAGGTCTTCTAACATTGCTTTTCGTCTATCTCCAAATCCAGGAGCTTTAACAGCTACTGCAGTAAATGTACCTCTCATTTGATTTATAACTAAGTTTGTTAGTGCATCACCTTCCACTTCTTCAGAAATAATTAATAGCGATTTGCTTTCTTGAGCTACCTGTTCAATAATCGGCAATATATCTTTAAAAGAATTAATTTTTTTATCTGTTATTAAAATGTATGGATTGTCTAATTCAGCCGTCATTTTATCTGAATCAGTAACCATATATGGAGATTGATAGCCGTTATCAAATTGCATACCTTCTACTACTTCTAATTCTGTTTTAAAACTGTTAGATTCTTCTACTGAGATTACGCCATTATGACCTACTTTATCCATAGCTTCAGAAATATATTCACCAATTTCTTCATCTGCAGCTGAAATTGTTCCTACTTGTGCGATTTCAGATTTATTTTTTACACTATGAGAAATTTCTTTTAATGAATCAACCGCAACGTTTACAGCTTTATTAATACCTTCTCGTACTCCTACAGGATTAGCACCACTAGACACATTTTTAAGGCCTTCTTTAATCATAGCGTGTGCAAGAACAGTTGCGGTAGTAGTACCATCACCAGCAACTTCATTTGTTTTATTAGCAACTTCTTGTACTAACTTAGCTCCCATATTTTCATAAGAATCTTCAAGTTCGATTTCTTTAGCTATAGTAACTCCGTCATTTGTAATAAGTGGTGAGTTATTCTTTTTATCTAATACAACATTACGTCCCTTAGGCCCCATTGTAACCCTTACTGCATTGCTTAATTTATTAACTCCATTTAACATAGATTGTCTTGCATCTTCTGAAAATTTTAGTGATTTAGCCATTACAAATAATACCTCCTAAAATTATTTTGATATATTAAATTAGAAATAACTGTTTATTCAATAATTGCTAAAACATCATTTTCACTGATTACTAAAAAAGATTCATCATTGTAATCAACCTTAGTACCAGCATAATTTTTATAAATAACATAGTCTCCTACATTTACTTCTGGCTTTTTTCGACTTCCATCATTTAATAGGAAACCTGGGCCAATAGCGATAACCTCTCCTTCATAATTATTTTCTTGTGCGGAATCGGTTAATACTATTCCACTTTTTGTTGTTCCTTCATTTTCTTTTTGTTTAATAATAATTTGGTTGTTTAATGGTTTAAGCATATTTTGCCCTCCTTAAAAAATAATGTTAGCACTCTAACTACCTAAGTGCTAACATTATTTTAATCAAATTTAGTCAAATTTTCAATAATTATTGACAAAAAAAACATAAAATGTTAGTAATAATTATAGAGTTATCCTATGATAATTTTAGAGGAGTTGATATATTATGTTTAAAGAAAAACTTGTATATTATTCTCCAAAGTATTTAAAAAATAATATTATTTCTAAAAATAAAAATCATATGAATAACACAGCTTACAACGACCCTTTCATTGAATTTTCATTTCATTACGATTGGAAATCTTATAATGATTCACTTAATATAAGTAAATATATAAACACTATAAACAAAGAAAAATAATTGATTATCATAAGATAACTCGAAATAAAAGCATGGAGTAGCGTTAAAAATTACTGTGTTGGTGATTTGTCGCCTCTAATTTCAAATAATGGGAGAACTTAAATTGAATAGAACAAACCAAAAGGCTATAACTTTTAAATTAACAAACGAAGAATACAAAAAAATCCAAGACTTATCAGCGTATTATCATATGTCTCCGACTGAATATGCTAGGCATCAAGCACTCGGAAACCAAATAAAGCCCACGATATTACATCAAGAAACTAATGTTGATAAAGGGGTTAATTTTATTTCGAAGGATAAATACGAGAAACAAGTGTCCTATTCAAAAAAACTCAAGTGCGCTTATAATCAAGCAACGAATGAACTTGAGTCAGAACGACTTAAAATCAATACCATGAATCGTTTACTTCCATATGTACAATCCGATGGATCAATTGATACTAACGAATACCAAAAAGATAGAACCTTGATTTGTAATCTAAAGCAATTAGGTTATTGATAACTCGTATTATTAATTTCACCTTCTCAAAACATATTAATTATAATGCTTATCCATGCTTAAAGCCCCACCTAATATAGGTGGGGCTTTCTTTAATGAACGTTTATACTTTGGACCACGTCTTCTCCTGGTATTAATTTAGGTAACCTCACTTCTAAAATACCGTTTTTATATTCAGCGTATATCTTTGGAACGTTAACATTATAAAAAGTAAATTGTTCAAATAGAGGGACTTTCTTTTCCTCTAAATAATCATATTTCTCTCCTCGAATGGTTAATATATTATTAAAAAATTTTAAATTCAAAAGATTTTTCGACGAATTAGGAATTTTAGCTTTCAAAATGTATTGATCATGTTCTTCTTTAACATCACTATCGATAGAAACATTAAAAATTTCAGTTGCTAATTTTTCTTGGAAGTTTTTAAAGTAATGATTAAAAGTTTCTAAATTAAATGCTTTATTTGCCATAATAATCATCCTCCTTAAAAAATATTTTTAATGTTGACAAATAAATAATAACATGTTATATAGTAATTGTAAATTATCATATGGTAATCAAAGATACGTATTTAAATCTTTGGAGGAGTGTGATAATTATGATTTTAAACCAAGTAGTTCAACAATTAAAACATGGTAAATTACCAAATTTAGAAGATAATAATTATTTTGATTTATTCAAAAATATGAATTTTGAAAACTATAATAAATTAAAAAATTCACTAGATCATAATAAAACTAAAGTTAGCTAGAAAATATCATATAGCATTCTGATTACCATATGATATAACGTTATTTGAGGAGGCGATATTCTTAATTTAATTTTAGTGTTTTAGTATTAACATTTAAAATGTTTTAAAAATTAAGAATTAAAATCAGAGGAGGAGATTCATTATGAGTAATTTATTACCAAATAATAACTTTTTTGATTTATCACCTTCAAGATTTTTCGAAAATTTTACAAGACCTATTTTCCCAAACTTTCCTAATACAGATATTAAAGAAACTTCTTCAGAATATATCCTTGATATTGATTTACCTGGCATTGAAAAAGAAAATATCAATTTAGATTATCAAGGTGAGACTTTATATGTAGAAGCTAAACAATCGGATGAAAATAATAAAACCGATCAAGAAGGAAATATCATTAGACAAGAAAGAAATACAGCATATATAAATCGAACATATACCTTACCTAATGTAGATGAAGATAATATTAACGCAAAATATACGAATGGTGTATTACATTTGAATTTGAAAAAAAATGAGCAGCATGTAAAATCTACTAAGCGCATAGAAATTGAATGAAAATAACCTGTAAATACCAATTGGATGACCTCCTGTGACTAAAAGACAGCATTCTATAATTTAGGATGACTGTCTTTTTAATTTATAAATAATTAAATCATTTTTAATCTTATTATAATCCTTAAGGTTCTGTTGCAAAGTTGAATTTATAGTATAATTTTAACAAAAAGGAGTCTTCTGTATGAACTATTTCAGATATAAACAATTTAACAAGGATGTTATCACTGTAGCCGTTGGCTACTATCTAAGATATGCATTGAGTTATCGTGATATATCTGAAATATTAAGGGAACGTGGTGTAAACGTTCATCATTCAACGGTCTACCGTTG
>FLSG01058555.1_pt1 | contig 10030 bp, 5 predicted proteins | sample 1550511 | NCBI WGS metagenome assembly FLSG01 (sample SAMEA4031768, study PRJEB14383) | metagenome | biome: human; feature: oral; material: saliva | place: Philippines | collected 2014
ACAGAATAACCTATGATTAACCAACCTAACAGCCAGAAAAATTTTGACACATAAGCAAGACTAATACAGACACCGCCAATATAGCCAATACCAAAGATCATTAATAAATTCATAAAATAAGACCGACGATTCATACGCCCTGATAAGGACAACATAGATTTCAATTCTTGTTGAAAGTTTTCCATCATACCCTCCTTAATAGTGTTTCCGAGGTGGTTTCATAACACACAATAATAAAGCTAATAACGCCATTGCCATATCCTACCTCCTATATAAGAACTATCAAACTTGTTGAGTTCATTATACGAACGATACTGAAAGTGAACTAATCAGAAAAACTAGGAACAAAAAAACTGCGCTCTTGTGGAATTACACAAGAACACAGTTCTTTTGGGTTATCTAGTTTTAAATAGTAATTGTAGCTGTGACAGGGTTGTTTATTACCCAACTTATACAGATCAAACAGCGTTTCAATACCGTAAACGGTAGGTGCTGTTGCCTTATCACCTTCGTTTTACCTTCTCTTCGTTCAGGTAAGAGATGTGCGGACCTCATCGTCGCTTTGCTCCTCTGCTGTCTCGCATCCTTCGACGCATACCGTAAACGGTAAGTACTGTTGCTTTATCTCCTTTGTTTTACCTTCGCTCCGCTCAGGTACTTGCAATGTGTGGGCCTCATCGTCGCTTTGCTCCTCTGCTGCCTCACACTCTGCGGCGCATACCGTAAACGGTAAGTACTGTTGCCTTATCACCTTCGTTTTACCCTCACTTCGTTCAGGTACTTGAGATGTGCGGACCTCATCGTCGCCTTGCTCCTCTGCCGTCTCGCACCCTTCGACGCATACCGTAAACGGTAGGTGCTGTTATCTAATCACCTTTGTTTTACCCTCGCTTCGCTCAGGCACTTGCAATGTGTGGGCCTCGTCGTCGCATAACTCCTCCGCTGCCTCACACTCTGCGGTGCATACCGTAAACGGTAGGTGCTGTTATCTAATCACCTTTGTTTTACCTTCACTTCGCTCAGGTAAGAGAAGTGCGGACCTCATCGTCGCTTTACTTCTCTACCGTCTCGCACTCTTCGACGCATACCGTAGACAATAAGGGCTGTTTCCTCATCATCTTCGTTTTACCCTCACTTCGTTCAGGTACTTGAAATGTGCGGACTTCATCGTCGCTTTGCTCCTCTGCCGTCTCGCACCCTTCGGCGCATACCGTAAACGGTAGGTACTGTTGCTTTATCGCCTTTGTTTTACCTTCGCGTCGCTCAGGTACTTGCGATTTGTGGGCCTCGTCGTCGCATAACTCCTCCGCTGCCTCACACTCTGCAGCGCATACCGTAAACGGTAAGTACTGTTGCAACCCTAAACAATTTAAGTTATTTAAACATATGGTTGAAACGTTTCAATACCGTAAACGGTAAGTACTGTTGCAACCCAACAACGGATGATCATTGCAGGTGTTGAAAAAGCGTTTCAATACCGTAAACGGTAAGTACTGTTGCCTTATCACCTCTGTTTTACCCTCGCTTCGCTCAGGCACTTGAGATGTGCGGACTTCATCGTCGCTCTGCTCCTCTGCCGTCTCGCACCCTTCGGCGCATACCGTAAACCGTAAGCGCTGTTGCAACTATCTGCTATCTTCGCAAATCTTAGAGCGAAGTAGTTTCAATACCGTAAACGGTAGGTACTGTTGCCTAATCATCTTTGTTTTACCTTCACTTCGTTCAGGTACTTGAGATGTGCGGACTTCATCGTCGCTTCGCTCCTCTGCCGTCTCGCACCCTTCGGCGCATACCGTAAACGGTAAGGGCTGTTGCAACTATACAATCAACAACAACCTGTAATGCCAATGCAGTTTCAATACCGTAAACGGTAAGTACTGTTGCAACCGTGATGAAGCTATCGCGATTGTTCAAGAAGCTGCTGTTTCAATACCGTAAACGGTAAGTACTGTTGCAACTTGTTGGTGAAGACGCTCAAATCTTCGCTGATTGGAAACAAGTTTCAATACCGTAAACGGTAAGTACTGTTGCAACTCTATCCTTGGGCCTAAGAGCCACTTTTGGAAAGTTTCAATACCGTAAACGGTAAGTACTGTTGCAACTTATTGGTATCTCGTCGTGCAGAATATGACCAAATGATTGGGTTTCAATACCGTAAACGGTAGGTGCTGTTGCAACAGTATTAAATCTTATTTTACAAGTGTATCCATCAGAACCAGTTTCAATACCGTAAACGGTAGGTGCTGTTGCAACCTTGATCAAAAACTAGCATTTGATGAAGCGATTTCAGGTTTCAATACCGTAAACGGTAGGTGCTGTTGCAACAGGAGTTGACTTGCCTGATGGTCTGCTATATGTAGCAGAGGTTTCAATACCGTAAACGGTAGGTGCTGTTGCAACTATGACGAAAAGAAACTAATAGAAATGGCGGTTGAGTACGTTTCAATACCGTAAACGGTAGGTGCTGTTGCAACTGGAAATCCCTGAAGGCGTAGAAGTTAACGCCGGGGATGTTTCAATACCGTAAACGGTAGGTGCTGTTGCAACGTATATGGCAAAAGAAGGATCTCAGCCATTAAGCCGCGAGGTTTCAATACCGTAAACGGTAGGTGCTGTTGCAACTATATAAGGTCTTTATATAAGGAATATACTTTTTTGTTTCAATACCGTAAACGGTAGGTGCTGTTGCAACTCGATAAACCGGTGTGGTATTTTCAACGACATCGACGTTAAGTTTCAATACCGTAAACGGTAGGTGCTGTTGCAACGTACTGGCGTAGGTCAACCGACTGGCATTACAGCAGCTAGTTTCAATACCGTAAACGGTAGGTGCTGTTGCAACACTACAAAAATGTGTGGGTCGTTGGCAACATCGATGGAGGTTTCAATACCGTAAACGGTAGGTGCTGTTGCAACCAGCTAATAATGAGTTGTTTTATCTTGATGCGAGTGTAAAGTTTCAATACCGTAAACGGTAGGTGCTGTTGCAACTTTAACGTTACAGTAAATGAAAAAATAATTATTGCTGGTGTTTCAATACCGTAACCGGTAGGTGCTGTTGCAACAGTACAAATGAAACCACTAATCGGAATCATCTTTAATTCGTTTCAATACCGTAAACGGTAGGTGCTGTTGCAACTTAATAACTTAAAAACAGCCTTGCCATACGTTGCTGGTTTCAATACCGTAAACGGTAGGTGCTGTTGCAACTCTTCAAACAAACCATCCGTAGAAGAATTCACTCTTCAAGTTTCAATACCGTAAACGGTAGGTGCTGTTGCAACCTTTATTTTTTCTTTGTATGAAAATATACATTTAGGTAGTTTCAATACCGTAAACGGTAGGTGCTGTTGCAACGGCTGAGAATATCGATTTAACTCCTTTCGTTAAAAAAACAGGTTTCAATACCGTAAACGGTAGGTGCTGTTGCAACCAGTATCGAAGCAGTCTTAAGAGGCGGCGATACTGGGTTTCAATACCGTAAACGGTAGGTGCTGTTGCAACTTGTTGCAGCGAAGGAGCTGTTGCAAGAGCAACGTTCCAAGTTTCAATACCGTAAACGGTAGGTGCTGTTGCAACTTTCTAAATCCTTGAGCTACAGCTACTTTAGAGGCAGTTTCAATACCGTAAACGGTAGGTGCTGTTGCAACATGTCCATAGTACCGCCACCAAAACCTTCAATATTACCAGAGTTTCAATACCGTAAACGGTAGGTGCTGTTGCAACATGATGATAGTCATGGTATTTGAATCAGAAAAAGAAAAATGTTTCAATACCGTAAACGGTAGGTGCTGTTGCAACATATAATAAAAGCCCTTGGTTGTGGATATTCTATGGGAGTTTCAATACCGTAAACGGTAGGTGCTGTTGCAACTCTGCTGAAAAAGAAGCAGAGTTGGTAGAAAAACTATTCACCCGTTTCAATACCGTAAACGGTAGGTGCTGTTGCAACAGCGGGTCTTAGAAGGCCAGTATTCATGGGGCTTAAAATTAGGTTTTGGCAAACCTCACACCGTAAACGGTCAGTTCGGGCTCCCATTAGATCAAAAATGCCGATGAGCATAGGTAAATACTGGTGGTAAATGATTTTTCTAAGAATACAGTTATTATAAGGGTTTCTTATTTTTACGTCAATATTTATCATCATTTTCTTTTTAACCTATTTTTAGCAAAGCCTAGATAGTATCTATATGTATTAGTTTTTTAGGCAGCTTTAACGCATAGGAAAACGATTTGATATAAATATTACATGTAAAAAAGACCTATTCATATGAAATCATATAAATAGGTCTAACTAATATAAGATTCATTTATACTAACCAAAATTACGCCTCAACACACACATGAACTAAACCAAAGTCTACAAATAGTGCCATACGAACACCTCCTAATATTATTCATCTTTTAATAATGCACAAAGGGCTAAGCCCACAGCAAAACCTGCAAATGGATACATCGTATCACCAACCTTTCTCATATTGTACACAACAATTGGTCTTACGACTTTGTTGCTTTATATACTGCTACACCTAAGGATACTCCGGCTGCAAAGCCTTCCCATGCGGACATTGCCGCAGCTGCTGCAAATAAAGGTAACATATTAATTCCTCCTATAATAAAAGCTAAAACTAAATTAACTATCTAAAGTATAAACCAATTTAATTAACCTATGAATTCATAAAAACTAGGGCTAACCTTTAGTATTACGCTTCAAAAGTTTTTTCGTATCGGCTACAAGATTATTATATGATGAAATCTCATGTCCCCCTATTCAAGAAAACTAGGATACAAAAAGGGGCCATAACAGAACGCGGTAAAACCGCATTTTGTTACAGCCCCTTTATTGACTACGAAAATGCAAGACTACAAATTCAAAATTTCAAGTACCGTAATTATAAATTAATTTATAGAATTGTACGACAGCTACTATCAACAGATAGAATAGATGTTGTTTTCCAGCCCCAACAGTTCTTTTTCTTATTAAAGGAGCGAACTGCTATACCTTCAACAATATCACCACTCACTAAGTTAGATTCTTGAACAAGTTTATTTTCTATGAGTATATTGCCATTTTTTGTGAAAGCTAATCCAGATTGTATAACTTTAATAGATTCTGTAAATTTCTTTACAAGTGATCTTGGCGCTTCTTGATCTACTTTATGGCATGAAGCAACTTTCAATCGCATCTCACCATCTCTGTTTTTATATTCGGTATAACTAACAGATACTACATCCATTTCTTGTAAAGGGGTTTGTACGTCATATTGATAGTTTACTAATATATCCCCTTCTAAAACAATGAATGCTTTATGTTGATCTTTAGCAACATAATTTACAACACCTATAGCTTCAGGTAAGGACTGACATAAAAATTCTACAGCAGCTTTACTATGTTCTTTATAAAAATTATTTGAAAGCTTCTTTGAGTCAGGATTATACCACTTTGCGTGAAGATAGCTATTTAATTGTTGACTTATTTTTTGATCATTACTAGTTTTAAAATCAACTAATTCACGAAGTTCAGCACTTGCTTCACTGTATTGTTCCAATGCTACCAATGATTGAATAATACCAGCCTTTGCTTCACCATTAAATTTCAAATCACTTTTACACAATAACGATTTACAGTAACAAGCTAAAGCAAAGGTCTGATTATTTCTAGCCGTTTTTGCCAATCCATTCCAAAGCCAGAATTCATTAGGTTTCGCCTGCAAGAGATCCGCAATTAATGCTTGCGCTTTATCTAATTCATGAACCATTAAATTAGCCTTTGCAATGGACCATTTTAAAAATATAGTATCTTCTTCTAGACGATTCATATATTCTATAGCTAAATCACGAATACTAATAATATCTTCTTTATCAACCCTTGTATTGAGGCTATCTAATGATTTTTTTAATATCCGAATAACAAGAGAGGGCCAATCATGAACTAAACCATCTGAACCAGTATATTTTGAAACTTTATAATCTTCTTTTTCAAAAGTAGAAAAGTCTAACTGCAACACATACTGGTAAAGATGAATTTGAGTTTCAATCGTTTTAATACCTAGTAGAGTCCCCCAAACATACCGCATAAAACCGATATTATTATGGAGTTCCAACGAGAATATATCATCTAAATACTCTTGAATACGCTTAAAGTTAACGTCTTTTACTTTTGCTTCTATCTGTAAAAGTTTGTAGATACACCAACCATAAGCAGTTTTTACAGAATCATTTTCTGGGCATTGTACATATAAAGCTTTAACCTTTTCTAAAGCAGTTTGATGCTCTCCCTTTTCTCGGAGCGATTTAATAATCCCTAACTCTTTTGCTACAGGTCCAGATAAAGCTAATGTATATTGAGTTTGCTTAAAAAGAACTCCTTCTGTTTCAGGAATATTTAATTGCTTTAATTCATTACGATATTGTTCACCCTCAACAGGTTTATCTCCACTATTAGCACGTTTAATTAAGTCAATTAAACACCAAGCATATGCACGTTTATCCCATACACTATGATTAGGATTTTTCATTAGTTGCTTAGCCATTGCATACGCCTGATCAATCTTACGTTCTCGGCGCAACTCAAATACATCATTACTCGTTATAGATTCTTGTCGTTCCATTTACATACCATCTCTTTCACTATCATATACAATAATCACTACCATATGATTATAGTTAATTATTTAATCTTACTTTCAAAGCTGCTCTAATCGATCCAAGCATTCATTATATGCTCAATTTCATTAACAAAATCGCTATCGTCACCCTTTTTTCTGATTGGCTGTATGGAGGAGATTTCTTTTTTCTTATTATAAACAGCATCTACTGTAGCAACACTATTGCCACGAGTAAAAGTATAGCGAACACGATAATACAAGTGTTCTATCTTTTTAATCGTAATATCTAGCTCATTTAATGCAGTAGCAATCTCTTGTGCAAGATTTTGTAAAAACTCCTGATATTCAGTGGGATATTCAACTTGTTGTAGCACATTATCTGATGAGTTTTGAGTCTCATCTTTTTCAACTGAACAGTCTTGAGATGGTAGCAATTCTTCAAGCTCACCAGAATCCCTTTGCGAAAGTGATGGTATCCTACCTGCTAAATTAGGTCCTATATCTGACCAATTAAGGAAATATAATCGTTCTCTAGCTCGCGTAATGCCAGTATATAACCATGTAAAATGTAATCTAGTTTTTCTGTTCTGATAAAATTCAGTATCTAAAAATACTGTACTCCAAGTCGCACCCTGTGCCTTATGAACTGTTGTTGAATAACCATATTGAGCATATATAGCGTCATAATAAATCGGATTATCTATCAAATGCTCAAGCCATTCTTCATTAGGCACCGTCGAACCAGAAGCATCCAATATATCTTCAAATAGAGAGCATTCTGTAATTACCTTTTCACCGTGCTCATTAATAAACTCAAGCTCTACATCTCTAAACCTTAAATTTCTATATCCGTCTATAACTTTTTTAGAATCATTTTTACAACCCATTACCTTTAGAATCTTAGCAAATCCACCATTAAATACTCGATGATGATTAATCATTCTATTTTCAGTAAACATAATCCAGTCTCCAGGCTGAACTGTAGTTTTATTAGGGAATAAGGATCTACGAATCAGTTCATTATACTGCTTGGAAAGCTCCTTCGTAGAAACAAGAGTAATTGGTTTATCATCTTTAGCATTTTTAAAAGCATCTAGGTATTTCGCTACAAGGTTTTCCTCATCGAGAGGAATCATAGTAGATGTATCACTTTCAAGTGTTAACCGAGTATATCTATTCCGCTCTAGCTCCTGCCGAATCTGTATAGCATTTTTTACGATTAAGTTCTTCAATTGAGAAACAACAACATCCGTCAATTGGAATACTCTAACAGAAAAATCTTCACCATATAAATGTTTAAAATACTTCTCAGTAAGTGCAGGAGATTCTTTCAATGTTACCGGTGGTAATTGTGTATCATCACCAATAAAAATAACTTTTCTATTACATAGTGTTTTATCAAAATGAATATATTCCATTAAATCTTGAAGTAGCTTTCCACTACCATACTGAAGATATTCACCATTAGGTTTTACATCTGATAAGATTGAGCTTTCACTAATTAAATACACATGATCCAGAGAATCTTCATTCGATCTTAAACGAAAAACACAGCGTGAATTATTTAATGGATAATTATTTAGCGCTTCTTTCTTTTCATCAAAACGATAAATCATGGAATGTATCGTAGAATGTATTCTAGTTTTGTAATTCCCAACGATTTTATCTAGCCAAAAACCAGCCTTAGCAGTAGGTGCTGAAAGGCTCAAAGAACGGCCAATTTTATTAAGATATGTTACCACACCTCGTAAGATAAGCTCTTTTCCTGTTCCAGTATACCCTTTTAAAATAAACACATGCTCTGAGTCATTGTGTAAAAACTCTTCAATCTCAGCCACTAATTTTTCTTGGCTCGATGTTAAATGATATCCTACAAACTCATCCATCAAGCAAGCATGATTTTTCTCCACAAAAGGATGCTCGAACTCCCGTTTCAAATAACTCCCCATATTCCACCTCACATATTCATAAATACATTTTTAATTATGATTTTTTATGAATTTTTCATGAATTATTACATCAATTATATGCCAGTGCATATATTCCGTCAATCACTCGCAATGTATGACTATCATTCAGCAAGCAATTAACGATAAGTTCATAGCTTACTTATAACTAACAAACACACAAAGAATAATAAAGTACAACTGCAGTGTATTAAGAATATATCTAGTTCATATAACAACTCATATAAAATCAATAAATGAATAAAGCTATTATATGAATAAAGCTCTAAATTAAATAATCAAAAAAACTCCGAAAAAAGAACTGTGCCCTTGTATATATACAAGAACACAGTTCTTCTTTTAATGTTATTTTGATTTATAAAGCTGATTCAGTAAAGAAATGTGCAGAGCTCTTCAGATCATACCGTAAACGGTAAGTACTGTTGCCTAATCACCTTTGTTTTACCCTCGCTTCACTCAAATAAAAACTGTTACAACTTGAATCCAATAAAACAGGTACAGTACTACAAGCTAAGCTTCAATACCGTAAACGGTAAGTGCTGTTGCCTCATCACCTTCGTTTTACCTTCGCTCCGCACAGATAAGAGATGTGCGGACCTCATCGTCGCTTTGCTCCTCTGCTGTCTCGCACCCTTCGGCGCATACCGTAAACAGTAAGGACTGTTGCAACATAGCAAAGGCAACCAAGGAGATGGCCTATATGTAGAATCGTTTCAATACCGTAACCGGTAAGCGCTATTGCCTCATCACCTTCGTTTTACCTTCACTTCGTTCAGGCACTTGAGATGTGCGGATCTCATCGTCGCTTCGCGCCTCTGCTGTCTCGCACCCTTCTGCGCATACCGTAAACGGTAAGCGCTGTTGCAACTTTACTTCATTTTGGGGAAGCATTTATTCCTGGTATGGAAAAGTTTCAATACCGTAAACAGTAAGAGCTGTTGCAACTTGAAAAACAAGAACCAAAGAAAAAAGCATGAACACTGTTTCAATACCGTAAACGGTAAGCACTATTGCCTCATCACTTTCGTTTTACCTGCACTTCGTTCAGGTAAGAGAAGTACGGACTTCATCGTAGCTTTGCTCTCTGCTGTCTCGCACCCTTCTGCGCATACCGTAAACGGTAATCACTGTTGCTTTATCACCTTTGTTTTACCTTCGCTTCGTTCAGGTACTTGCGATGTGTGGGCCTCGTCGTCGCATGACTCCTCCGCTGCCTCACACCCTTCGGCGCATACCGTAAACTGTTGCAATGACCCTAGCAACGGAATTCGCTGGGAAAATAAGGTGTATGTAAAGTTTCAATACTGTAAACGGTAAGTACTGTTGCAACAACCTAATGGTTCTGGTAAATCTGTACTGTTTAACATGATGCTTCAATACCGTAAACGGTAAGCACGGTTGCTTTATCTCCTTCGTTTTACCTTCACTTCGTTCAGGTACTTGAGATGTGCGGAC
>FLSG01000047.1_pt1 | contig 10007 bp, 8 predicted proteins | sample 1550511 | NCBI WGS metagenome assembly FLSG01 (sample SAMEA4031768, study PRJEB14383) | metagenome | biome: human; feature: oral; material: saliva | place: Philippines | collected 2014
GACGAACAAAACCTACTGCTTGCACTAACTGCAAAGCAGAAGGGCATAGAAGATGTAATCTCCAAAATCAGTAGAGAAAGCTATTCTGGACTGATTGAGGAGATGGGTGTTGACATGGTGCTAAATCCACTCGATATCACAGCTGCTTATATCTTCAGTATTATCCAGGGTGAGAAGAGAGTGATTTCATCCATGCTCGTTCAGGGTCAGGCTGAGATTATTGAGGTTGTAGCAACTCCAGGAATGAAGATGGTCGGAGATACTCTTCAGAACCTAAACCTTCCTAAGGGAGTTCTCATAGCTTCTATATATCGTCAGGGAGAGGTTATCATACCTGATGGAAATGCTAGAATCAAGGATGGAGATAGAGTGATTATGTTCTCACTACTATCTGACATCGCAGATCTAGAGAAACTTATGAAGATTAGATAGTGGAGTGTTAGATGTCATCTAAGAAACACAGTGCTTTACTGAGAATGATGGGGGCTCTATTTGCAGTGCTTGGTATTTCCTTTATACCGCCTGTAATAATAGCCCTTATCTATGGTGAATATTTTGAGGGGCTTTGCTTTGGCGGTACAATGGCAGCGTGCGGCATAGTAGGGCTTATTTTGATGAAATTTTTCAATCCAAGTGATCTTAAGCTTAAGCAGAGGGATGGCTTTTTAATAGTTAGTTTGATTTGGATTGTAAGCTCTATCATCGGCGCTGTGCCAATGGTTTTGACAGGTGCTATCCCAAATCCTTTTGATGCATTCTTTGAGCTATGCTCGGGTTTTTCGACTACAGGAGCTACTATAATGACAGATATAGAGTCGCAGGCAAAGTCTGTGCTCTTTTGGCGTTCGTTCACGCATTGGCTAGGGGGAATGGGTATAGTTGTGCTTGCAACTGCACTTCTTCCATCTATAGGCATAGGTGGACAAAACGTTGCGTCTGCTGAGACCCCAGGACCAACTCTAACAAAAGTAACTGCAAGGTTTTCAGATAACTCCAAGACGCTATATATTCTATATATAGGATTTACAGTAGTAGAATTTATTCTGTTAGTAGTCGGTGGAATGAGTGCATATGACTCAGCTATTCATACATTTGGAACCGTTGGAACAGGCGGGTTTTCAAACTATGCAGACAGCGTGGCACATTTTACAAGTCCTTATATTCAGTGGGTTATAATCATATTTATGGCGCTTTGCGGAATAAACTTTAACCTTTACTTCTTTATTCCTCGCAAGAGATTTAAGGATTTTTTTGCAGATGAGGAGCTAAGACTATACCTTGGAATTATCTTTGCTTTCTCCTTTGCTTCAGCTATCGTACTGATGCTTCAGGGAGGGTATGCAAGCATATCAAAGGCTATAAGAGATTCCTTCTTCCACATAGTTTCCGTTATGACTACAACGGGATATGCGACGGCAGACTTTGATCTTTGGCCAGCTTTCTGCAAGATGCTGATATTTATTGTTTTGATAACTGGTGCGTGCTCGTCTTCCACAGGTGGAGGCGTCAAGATGATTAGAATTCTTGCAGCTATCAAATATGTTAAGCGTGGATTTTTCCAGAAGCTACACCCAAACAGAATCATTAATATGACTATTAATAAGATTCCTGTGCAGCAGTCTGTTGTTACAAGTATAGTTAATTTCATTTTTCTTTATATAGCAGTGCTCTTTGTTGGAACTCTACTTATTGCCGTTGATGGTAAAGATCTTGTCACAAGCTTTACCGCAGTTCTCACATGCCTAAGCAATGTGGGTCCTGGCTTTAATGGTGTTGGACCAACTATGAATTTCAGCGGTTTTTCAGACTACGCGACCTTTGTGTTATCCATTTTGATGATTGCAGGAAGACTAGAGCTATTTACTTTGCTCGTCCTATTTTCACCTAGGTACTGGGACAGCAATAGAGTGTAAGGAGGTAGGAATTGTCATTTAATCATAAATTGATATTTAGAACAATCTCTACGCTTCTATTGCTAGAGAGTGCGACCATGCTTCCATCATTTCTTTGCGCAGCCATGGACCACGACCTTATGTCGCTTAGAGCTATGACTCTTTCGATAGGAATACTTTCTCTTCTTGGAGTCTTAGGATTATTCATAACAAAGAAACAGACAGGAAAGGTAATAAAATCAAGAGAAAGCTACTTTGCAGTACTAGTGTGCTGGCTTACTGTAATCATGGGAGGAATTCTTCCGTACATTTTTGCAGGACAGGGCTTCACGGTAGTAGATGCCATATTTGAATCAGTTGCATCTTGGACAACCAGTAGCTCATGGGTAATAGATCCTAATCTCATGCCTAGAGGAATTTTGCTATGGAAGGCCACCTCAAGCTGGCTTGGTGGAATGGGAGTAATACTTCTTGCTATCATCGTTATGTCATCGCTAGGTGCAAGTGGTAAGAAGCTTGCTGCAGCAGAACTTCCAGGCCCTGAACTTATGCAGGGAAGCGCAAGAATCATGGAAACTGCATATCTTTGCTATGGTATTTATGCTGGAATCTCAGTGCTTGAGCTAATGTTTCTTATGCTCGGCAAAGTACCTTTCTTTGAGGCTTTAGTAAACACCATGACATCTATATGCACGGCTGGTATCTTAGACTATCACGGTACTGTTGAAATGTACTTTACACCTTATGTGAAGATGGTCATTGCAATATTTTCCATAATTTCGTCGCTCAACTTCCTTGTATATATCAACATATATCAGGGTAGAATGAAACACATCATCAAAGATATAGAGAGCAGAGCCTTTCTCATAATAATAGCAGTAGCAACTTTGCTTACTGCTGGAGGACTCTTTATCTCAGGAACAAGTACAGGTATCAAGGAATCCCTCTTAAATGCTTTCTACGGTGTAGTTTCATTTGCATGCACAAGCGGTTTCCTATTTGCCGATGTTGGAACCTGGCCAACGGTTTGCAAGGTTGTCTTGATAGCGGTTTGCCTAATAGGTGGATGTGCAAATTCAACCTGTGGCGGAATCAAGGTGATAAGGTTTGTAGTATTCCTCAAGCTCATATCTAGAGGTGTGTATAAGAGGATACATCCAAAGTCAATAAAAGCCGTTACAATTCAGGGTAAACCTGTTTCAGCAAGCAAGGCTTCAATCATATCGACGTTCATACTACTTTTCATGGCGGTATACCTGCTTTCGGCTTTAGTGCTCTCACTAGAAAATATGGATATGGAGACCACGCTAACGGCACCTATCGCTCTATTCACAAATGTAGGTGCGGGTTTTGGAAAGATAGTGAATGCTGATTACAGGATTTTTTCACCGGCAGGAAAGCTCGTTTGCTCGGTTATAATGCTACTTGGAAGACTAGAGATGTACGCAATACTGATACTTTTCTCAAGATCTTTCTGGGATTCAGACAAGGCGAGATAAATTTGATATTAAAGCTCCTTGGTTATCCAAGGAGTTTTTTGTTGCAAAAAACTCTTGTATAATAATACTTTTGTGATACAATAATTAACATAGTTAAGTATTAACAAAGATAAATATTTTACATATGAGGAAGGAAAGGCAAAATGAATTTTGATTGTGGCAGTATAAATACCGAAAATATGAGCTATTCTCAGAAGTTTGCAGCGATAATTGCAAGGCTTCACAAGCTTAAGTTCGGTAACATGCTTACAGGGGTTAGCGAAATTGAGTTTAAGACCATGTCTGCTATATCAAGAATATCAAAGAGCGGTGATGTGAAGGTTAGCGACATCGCAAGATACCTTGAGCTTTCTGCTCCTGCAGTTTCAAGAACTATGAAGGCACTTGAAGAAAAAGAATATATAGAGAGACAGACGGATAAACAGGACAGAAGAAACACCTTTGTAAAGCTTACAACAAAGGGTGAAGAACAGCAAAAGGCTTGGATGAAGTCATTTGAAGAGTTCTCAGAAGCTATATTTGCAAGACTTGGAGATGAGAAGTCAAATCAGCTGCTTGAGGATCTAGAAGCCTTCGTTAAGGCAAGCAAGGAAGAAATGAAAGCAAGAGAAGAATCAAAGAAATAGGGGAACACAGTGAGAAACGTATTTAAGAATTTTTTGCCGTATAAAAAAATGGTGTTTATGATAATAATCTTACTTGTGGTTCAGGCGTATTGTATGCTTTCGCTACCGCAGTACACATCAGATATCATCGATACCGGAATACAGAATAAGGGTCAGGAGCACATAGTGCCTAGCAAGATAAAATCTGAGGATTTTGAGCAGGCGAAGCTCTTTATGAACGACAATGAACTAAGACTTTGGGATACGGCATACCAAAAGTCAGATGACGGCAAGATATATGAGCTAAAAGCAGGTGGTGAGCTATCAAAGCTAGATAATAAGCTCCTTGTTCCTCTTGCGTTGAGCTACCAGTTCGAAAAGCTTAAAGAAAAGAGTGGTGAGACTTCTGTCAAAAACGCGGGCGGAAATGCTGGTTCAATTGAAAACGCAAGCACAATGGATTCTGAGGTAGCACTTAAGGAGCAGATAGGTGAAGCGCGAGAAAAGCTTGAGAAAACAATAGATAAGGTCGGAGACAAAACTGTAAAATCCATGGGTATGGCATATGCAGTTGATATGCAGAAAAAGGCTGGTATCGATATGGATGCTTTGCAAAAGTCATATCTTTGGGCAGCAGGATTTAGAATGGTGGTATTTTCATTTTTGATGCTAGTGGTATCTGTAATGGCTGCATACCTAGCTTCTGGTGTTGCTGCGGGTATAGGTAGAGATCTTAGATCAAAGATTTACAAAAATGTAATCAGCTTTTCAAATGCGGAGATGGATAAATTCTCCACTGCTTCTCTGATAACAAGAAGCACAAACGATGTTCAGCAGATTCAGCAGGTCAGTGTCATGCTTCTAAGGATGGCCCTATTTGCTCCTATCATGGGACTTGGCGGTGTATATAAGGTAACACAGACAGGTGCTAAGATGGGATGGGTTATTGCAGTTGCGCTTCTTGTAATATTTTTGATAATAGCGCTCCTAGTTGTAGTGGCAATGCCTAAGTTTAAGAAAATGCAGGTTCTAGTCGATGATATGAACCTAGTCTCGAGAGAAATTCTGACTGGCTTATCTGTTATCAGAGCATTCGGCAGAGAAGAAGAGGAAGAAAAACGCTTTGATGAGGCGAATCAAAAGTTAAGAAAGAATCAGCTCTTTACAAATAGGGTCATGACTTTCATGTTTCCTACGATGATACTTATTATGGACGTTCTGGTTATCGGAATAACCTGGGTAGGTGCAAATCGCATCGACACGGGAACGCTAAGAGTTGGTGCTATGACTGCATTTATCAGCTACTCGATTCAGATAGTTATGTCGTTTGTAGTGCTGACAGTAATGTCCATCATACTTCCAAGAGCAAGCGTTGCGGCAGATAGAATAGATGAGGTTATAAGATCAAAGTCTTCAATACTGAACCCCAAAGAGCCTAAGAGCTTGCCGTTAAACGGTGAAGCAGGTACAGCAAACGGAGTCCTTGAATTTGAGCATGTAAGCTTTAGATTTCCTGGTGCAGAAAACAATGCAATAGAAGATATAAGCTTCATATTAAGACCTGGTACGGTTACAGCAATGATAGGAAGTACGGGAGCGGGAAAAAGCACTATAGTCAATCTCATTCCGAGATTCTACGATGTGACGGAAGGCTCAATCAAGCTAAATGGTGTTGATCTTAGGGAGCTTGATCTTAAGGAACTCAGAAATCAGATAGGACTTGTGCCACAAAAGGGAACTTTGTTCTCTGGGACTATAGCAAGTAACCTTCGTTTTGGAAACCGCAAAGCAGACGAAGTTCAGCTTAAGAAAGCTGCAGAGATAGCGCAGGCCCTTGATTTTATAGAGGAAAAAGCTGATGGTTTTGATACTTCAATTTCGCAAGGTGGTAGCAATGTATCGGGAGGACAGAAGCAGAGGCTTGCAATTGCAAGAGCAATAGCAAAGAATCCTAGCGTTTATGTATTTGATGATAGCTTCTCAGCCCTTGACATGAAGACAGATGCAAAGCTGAGAAAGGCGCTTAGCGAAAAGACCAAGAATTCCTCAGTTTTGATTGTTGCACAGAGAATAAGCACCATCATAAATGCAGATAATATTTTGGTTTTAGATGAAGGAAGAATAGTTTCTTCAGGAAAGCATGAGGAACTTCTAAAAACATGCGATGTATATGCGCAGATTGCAAGCTCTCAGCTATCTAACAAGGAATTAGGAATAGAGGAGGCGTAGACATGGAAAATAAAAATAAAAATCGTGCGCCTCGCAGTAGAATGGGAAGAGGGATGACTGTCGATAAGCCAAAGAACTTTAGAAAGTCACTCGGAAAACTCTTCAAATATATGGGCAGATACAAGTATGCGATATTTGCGGTGATGGTCATGGCGGCTATTTCGACAGTATTCTCAGTTGCAGGTCCAAAGGTGATGGGTAAGGCGACAACAGAGCTTGCAAATGGCCTTATGAAGAAGGTGAACGGCACTGGAGGAATCGATTTTACTTTGATAGGTAAAATTCTGCTTATAACTTTAGCTCTTTATGTGACAAGCGCCGCATTCAGCTTCATTCAGGGCTGGATAATGACGGGAATAACTCAGAAGCTCGCTTACAGGATGAGACGAGAGATATCAAAAAAGATTGACCGCATGCCTATGAAGTATTTCGAGAGCAGGCCTTACGGCGATGTACTTTCTCGTATAACAAATGACGTGGATACGCTAGGAACGGGACTAAATCAAAGTTTTACTATGATCATAACTTCCCTTGCAACCATCATAGGAACCATAGTAATGATGCTGACAATTTCCCCTTTGATGACCTTGATTACATTCTGCATTTTACCGATTTCAGCAGTTCTTCTTGGAACTGTTATAAAGAAGTCACAGAGCTATTTCAGCACTCAGCAAAAATATCTTGGAAAAATCAATGGAATGGCTGAGGAAAACTATTCGGGACAGCTAGTTATAAAAGCATTTAACAAAGAGGCTGAAACTATTGAAGCTTTTGATGAGACAAACGAAGTGCTATATAAGAGCGCGAAAAGGTCTCAGTTCCTTTCAGGAATAATGATGCCGCTTATGAGCTTTGTTGGAAATCTAGGCTATGTAGGCGTAGCGCTTTCTGGCGGATTTTTAGCAATCAAAGGTCTCATAGGAATTGGTGACATTCAGGCCTTCATCCAGTATGTAAGGAATTTGACAGAGCCAATGCAGCAGGTTGCTCAGGTTGTAAACCAGGTGCAGTCTATGACTGCAGCAGCAGAGAGAGTATTTGAGTTCCTTGAGGAAGAAGAGGAAAAAGCTACGCGTGATGTGGTTACCATAGATGGCGAACTTTCAGGAGCTGTAGATTTTGAGCATGTAAGGTTCGGATACAAGCAAGACCAACCAGTAATTAAGGACTTTACAGTTCATGTTGAGCCGGGTCAAAAGATTGCAATTGTAGGGCCTACCGGTGCTGGAAAAACCACGATAGTGAAACTTTTGATGAGATTTTACGATGTGGATGCAGGTGCCATTAAGCTTGATGGTATAAACATCAATAATATAGATAGACGTGAGCTAAGAAAGAACTTTGGTATGGTTGTTCAAGATACTTGGCTATTTAAGGGCAGCATCATGGAAAATATAAGATACGGAAGGCTTGATGCTACAGATGAAGAGGTTATCGAGGCAGCAAAGGCAGCTTATGCTGACAAGTTCATCAGAACTCTTCCAGGAGGCTACGATATGGAGCTAAATGAGGATGCATCAAATGTTTCACAGGGTCAAAAACAGCTTTTGACAATAGCAAGAACAATACTTGCTAACAAGAAGCTCATGATACTTGATGAGGCGACTTCTTCGGTTGATACTAGAACTGAAGTAATGATACAAAAAGCCATGGATAAGCTCATGCAGGGACGTACCAGCTTTATAATAGCTCACAGGCTTTCAACCATCAAAAACGCCGATATAATTCTCGTTATGAAGGACGGTGATATCATAGAGCAGGGAAGCCATAAGAATCTTCTTGAAGCAAATGGTTTCTACGCAGATTTGTACAACTCTCAATTTGAAGAGCTAGAGTAAGATATGGTTCACATAATCGCATAAATGGTATATAATATATAAATAATATTGTAATAGCATACAGCCTGACAGAGAGGTGATTTTATGGGAAATATAATTACCATAAGTAGAGAATATGGCAGTGGCGGAAGAATGATAGGTCGTCTAGTCGCTGAGAAGCTAAATATTCCTCTTTACGACAAGGAGATAATTGAATTAGCATCCGAAAAGAGCGGTTTATCTCCTGAGATAATAGAGTCAGCAGAGCTGAGAGCAAAGAGCAGCTTATCCTACACATTTGCATCAGCAATGACCTTTGGTGAAGCCTTTGCTGCAGATCCCGTATCAGTAGATGAGAAGTTATTCGTAGCACAATCTGAGGTGATAAGACAGATTGCTGATACTGGAGAGGGAGTCATAGTTGGCAGATGTGCAGATTACATTCTCGAGGATGTCAGCGGTGTAACCAATGTATTTATATATGCTGAGATGGATGATAAGATTAAGCGCTGTGTAGATATGTACGGTGAAGATCCATCCAAGGTAAAGAAGCTCATCACTGACTACGGAAAGGCAAGGGTTAACTACTATAGCTTCCATACCGGAAAGAAGTGGGGTAGTTACGAGAACTATAATCTAGCCATAAATACTAGCTACATCAGCGATGAGGAAGCAGCAAACCTTATTGTCGAATATGTAAAGAGACGATTGTACAAATAGGGAGGATATGAAATGAAGAAGTGTAAGAGGGCAGAAAAAGCTAATAAGAGCTGCAAGGCTAAGAAGGCACTTAAGACAAGCCTAGTTGTTTTGGGCTTTGGTGCAGCAGCAGGTGCTACTATTGTTGTAGGTCTTGACAGGGTTATGAAGAAGATTTTCGTAAATGAGGACTGGCCAGCAGAAGAGTGGTCAAATGACGACTGGGCTGAGGAAGAGCTGGACTCATAAGCAAACTGTATATTTATAGCGGCGCGCACCAAGATTCTGCGCTGCCGCTTTTTTAGGCTTGAATAAATAAATTGCGAAGCAAATGCTTCGGAAAGGAAGATAGATGAGCGCAAATAATACCAAGGGTACATATTATATTACTACGCCTATATACTATCCAAGCTCGGATCTGCATATCGGACATACATACTGTACAGTTATGGCTGATGCTATGGCTAGATTTAAGAGACTTCAGGGATACGATGTAAGATTTCAGACTGGTACAGATGAGCATGGTCAGAAGATACAGAAGAAGGCAGAGGCAAATGGAGTAACTCCACAGGCCTATGTAGATGATGTCGTAAGCAGAATCCTAAAGCTTTGGGAGACAATGGAGATATCATATGATGACTTTGTAAGAACAACTGAACCAAGACATACTAAGCGTGTTCAGGAAATCTTTATGAAGATGTACGAGAAAGGCGATATATATAAGTCACAGTACGAGGGCCTTTATTGTACTGACTGCGAAGCCTTTTGGACAGAGAGCCAGCTAGTTGACGGAAACTGTCCTGATTGCGGAAGAACGGTTGAACCGGCACATGAGGAAGCTTATTTCTTTAAGCTTTCAGAATACGGAGATAAGCTTCTTAAGCTATACGACGAAAGACCTGAGTTCCTAGAGCCTGAGTCGAGAAGAAATGAGATGAGAGCCTTCATCAATCAGGGACTTGAGGACCTGTGTATCTCAAGAACAAGCTTTGATTGGGGTATTCCTGTGCCTATCGACGAAAAGCATGTAATCTACGTATGGCTAGATGCGCTTAGCAACTACATAACAACTCTAGGATATCCAGATGACAGAGCTGAATACGATAAGTATTGGCCTGCAGATGTTCATCTAGTAGGTAAGGAAATCGTGAGATTCCACAGCATCATTTGGCCAGCTATGCTGATGTCCATGGATGAGCCACTTCCAAAGCAGGTTCTTGGACACGGATGGCTTTTGATAGATGGCGGAAAGATGAGTAAATCAAA
>FLSG01034872.1_pt1 | contig 9905 bp, 7 predicted proteins | sample 1550511 | NCBI WGS metagenome assembly FLSG01 (sample SAMEA4031768, study PRJEB14383) | metagenome | biome: human; feature: oral; material: saliva | place: Philippines | collected 2014
TGCCGCAGCTGCTGCAAATAAAGGTAACATATTAATTCCTCCTTGTTATATAAAACTAAATTAACTATCTAAAATGTAAACCAATTTAATTAACCTATGAATTCATAAAAACTAGGACAAACCTTTAGTATTACGATTCAAAAGAGCTTTCATATTGGCTACAAGATTATTATAAAACGAAAGCTCAGGTCCCCCTATTCAAAAAAACTAAGACAAATGTGAAGATTTATGTTCACTTTTTATGTATATCAGTTTTTATGCCAAACCAACCTCTATGTAATTCTTATAAATTTTGGTATAGTATTCATAAAAGTTTCATTTTTGATTCTCAGTTTATTAGGAGCCCTATTATGGAACATCATATTTATCTAACATTCCTAAGTACTTTATATACGAAAAACAATCCATATAATCCGCAAAAGCTTGAAAAAACAGTGGTTAATCTAAGTGAAGTAGCCCCTTTTGATCGTATCCTTCAAACTAATGAATCCGCCTTAAAGTATCTGCTACATACTAAGAGAAAAGAGAATGCACAATTTAAATTAGATAAGCTATTCTTTTTTAAATCACCAGAAATGGAAAATACCTTTAAAGAATCTAATATATCAAGTCTTAGTGTATTTGAAGATCAGATGCGTGCTTATATTAAAGAGAATAAGATACCTATTCCATGGGAGCCAGGAACAATTAATTATATAAATTGTGGTGATATCGACTATATTGATAATCTAAAGGACAGTATCATCGATATGTCACAAGCTATAATGGAGTATTATAAAGGAAAGTCTTCTGACGACAAGGTTATCTTGCATGTAGATTTATCTGGCGGTCCTCGAACAGCTATTATGTTGATGATTGCCATTATTCGCCTTGTTGCGTTTCAAGGTATTCAAATTGGATCTATTTTATATGCCAATGTAAATGCTAATAATAATAGCATTGTTCGAGTATATGAAGGGACATCCATCTATAATATTTACGATATGATTACAGGCTTTGCAGAGTTCAACCAATTTGGTAGTGTTGATACGCTAACAAACTATGTAAATACATTAGAGAATCCAGATGCTCAAATAAAAAAACTAATTGCTAGTATGGGAGATTTTTCAGAGGCCGTTCGCCTATCTAGTCGTGGTATGTTCCAAACCTCTATGGAGGATATTCATACAGTCTTAACAGATATTGAAACAGCAAAAAAAGAGACAGCTATAGATACATTAGAAGGTCATAAAAACTTTGAAATTGAAGCCCTTAAATTAATGAGCAACAAGATTCAAAATAATTATAAAACGGTTCTAGATAACAAAGAGGATGATTTAGCTTACATTGATTGGTGTCTCGCTAATGGATATCTACAACAGGCATTGGCATTGTTCGTTGAATTTGTACCTCGTGCAATTTTAGACTCTAAAATGATTTTATTAGATGAAAGTATATTTCCTACAACTTCAGATAATGAACTAAGTGTTTCTATGGAGAGTTTTAATACGATTAATGAGCATACGGCAAAGGTAATAGAGGTTGTTAATACCAAGGCCATTAGAATCAACAACAAAATCAAAAGCTTATTATCAAAATACTTTAGTACTGAGTTTTCAAAAGAGTCTAAACGAATTATCCAGCAGGTTTCACAAAACAAGAAAAATAATATTACATCCAATATTACAAGAGAAGATACACAGTATCCTAAGTTTGAAGATCAGCTAATAGATGATATAAATCAAATCATCTTAAATGAGGCCAATAAAGAAACTTATGATTATTTAAAATACAAAACTTTCACCAATAATAATATTAATGTACCTAGTAAGTTATTACGACTAATCAGTAATGTAGGTATAAGTACAAAGTCTATTATAGGTATAAATGATTTCGATAAAGAGATTAGACGATATCTTACAGATGCACTTGTCCAGGAAATAAAAGAAATTAAAGAATTACCAAATGATGTTGTAACAGTTAATGATCAATATGAAATTACTCTTAACAACACAAACAAGCTCTTCAAAGTACGAGATGCATTTATTTCAATCTTTACAAATCAAAATAATGATCTTATATATCGTTATTTATTTGCTAACTGTGTTGTATATCAGTATCCAATAGATAGATTCCCAAATCATCTCTATGGTATAGATGGGCTGACACTTCATCCAGCATTAGAAAATAGTCCTGTAAAAATAGCACAGGTAGCTCGTATATTAAACCTATATAGAACATTAAAGGGCAGCCGTAATGATACAGCCCATGCACGTGAAGAAAAACGGGGGCAATTTATTAAAAGTGAAGATATTAAAAGAGAATTAACTCAGTGTCTTAACGATATTCGTGATATTCGTGAGTACATCCACACGAACAATCAAAAATAACTAGACTATGTTAAAAGGCTATAGATAAAAATCTATGGCCTTTTAAAATTATATTCTACTTGTTACTTAACTCGCGAGCTATGCGTATACACTTACGCATCTCATAGCGTAATTCTTGAGAGGTAGTATATTTACATAATGCTTCTTTATTTGCATGATTGCTATCATTACGAGCTTTTTTTATCTCAAAGTATTCTTCGATAAATTTCATTGTTTTAGCCACCTTATCTAGTGCTACATGGGGAACATATACACCAGAAACATCAAATAAAGGAACGCCCGTTTGATAAGGTTTTCGTTGAGATAATAACAGTTCAGCAGCTGATAGAGAACTATCCTTCGTGTCGGGTAGTCGATGCATAATCAAACTCTTATAGGTCTTATGCTTATCTACACCTGCTAAATGATCTAATATACCATTACACACCGTATTATATGCTAATCTACTAGTTTGCTTAAATTTAAATGAAGCATTGCTCACGTCACAACTAATATATGCTTTATATTCATCTTTACTCAACACTTCAGAGATTATATTTTTACGCAAAGATTCTAAAATAGTATTAAAGGATTCAACATGCTCCGCACTTTCCAGAATCGTGTATAAAAAAGAAATATACTCTAACAAGGTATAATTCCCACTGTATTTTTCATCTTGTACATAAAGAGTAAACCCATACTGATTTAATAAAGACTCACAGTTTTCTTTAAGTTGAGTCGTTGCTTCATCTACCATTAAACGGCTTCGATCCTTCTGTTTTTGAGGATCTTTTTCTTCAAGTCGTATTTCCTTTTTTCTATTTCTAACTGATTTAATGTAACTACTAATTGCTTTATCGATACTAGGAGCTACTGCATTTTTTTGTATATTGATTATGTTCGCTAAGCTTTGCATTCGAGCAGTGTTAATTGAGTTAAATAAACGCATAGGCATGGAACGCACATCTTTCTCGGATAAATTTTTATCATGATCTGGCATTACCACGTTATAAAATGTACTAAAATTGATGTTATTCCCTGCTCTATTCCATGCTTTTATAGCTGCCTGAAGAACCCTTTTGTCTTTATCTTGTTGTAAACTTTCATAATATGAATTAAACGCGACTGTATCATACTTTATAATGCCTTTTTCCACTGCATATTCTGGTACATATTCACAAAATAGTGTCAGTGCTTGTTGCAAATAATCATGATCCAAGCACCAATCGATATAGGCTAGTTCATCAGATGTATGGTTATGGTGATGTTGTAAAAGTGTAGTGTAAGATTGCTCAATAGGTTTATGTAATAACTTAACAAGCTCTTGATCAAAAGACTTATTCTTATCTGAATCACTCGCTGTATGACTCACCAAGGACAAACTATCATCCAACCGTGCTACAGATCTTTCAAAGGCACCACGGCTTGAAATGTTAATAGCTTCTGAAAAGCTATCCATAGCCTTGAGTAATTCTTTGGTAGCAGTAGCAGTTGGATTAACCGAATCTGTGCCACTATTCTCAGTACGCTTAAAATAAGTATTTAATTTTTTAGCACTACCAAATAGCTTAAACTCTTCAAACCCGGCAATAATATCAAAAAGCTCATAAATATCTAGAACTTTATGAACTGTAATCTGGTCAGTACCATTCTCAATTACTTTATATCCAGAGTAATACACATCATCAACGATGATGCCATGATACGCAAGTATTCGACTAATAACGAGAAGGATCATCGCTGCATTACGTGGACCACCAGTAATATCCATGTAGAGGCGAACCTCATCTTTTTCATTGGTGAAAGTTTCTTTAAAATCAAGAATTGCCTTTGATATTTCGATAATGCTAGATTTAATACGACTAATATCATCTAAGTCCATACCACATGTCACAGGGTGTAGCGAATCTATAAAATCTTGTTTATTATTACCCAATACATCATAAAACTCACACATTTGATTAACGAAGATATCATATGAAGATGGATTATCATCTTTATGTTCCATTACACCATCGGTACATAATAAAAAGATTTTATCAAAAGATGTGTTCTCAGTTTTTTTATCCTGCCATGTATGATATAGAATATATTTCAATGCTGATTCATTTGTAGCAATACTATTGCGAATAGCATCGTCCATATCTGCATTTACAATCCGCTTTATACTCGTATTAGATACTTTACTCAAAAAAGATAAAAATATATTATGAATTGCCATAACTACCACCAAACCTACATTAGTTGATTAAATACACTAGATCATTTCTATACTATCAAAACCTAGTCTCACATTTGTCCTTACATTTTACATTGTATCATGTTATATTCATAATTAAGAATAATTTTGTACAGCTGGGAGTGTACATATTAAAGGGGAATGAATTATGGCAACAACAACTAATTATTTAAATGATTTAGCTAGTATGCGCCAATTTATCCGTAGCTTAACCTTCGGAAATCATAATAGAGGCAAGGCAACTATTCGTGGTATTAAAGAAAGTCAGCACGATGATGTCATTCGGCGTCTTGATTATTTCGATATTATGCGCCATATTTATACGCAACGAGTAGGAAAGACATCCATTCATCATTTAGCAAAAGATGATTTTGCAGACGGCTATAACTATCTCAACAATGTATATGAATTATATGCTGCCGTTCCAGAGCAAATTTATGTACAGTTATGTATCATCTCTTATATCAACTCAAACGATGATGTGACTATTACTGATTTATATAATAATTTAAACCAAGATCCATACTTAGATCACTATATTGATTTAGTTGAAAGCCTATATAAACAACGAAACAAAAAACAAGAACCCCCTAGCCTTATTGATCAACAATATATACAACGCCAAGTAAAAACATTAGAGATTCTAGGCATTATAGAAAAAACTGAGCGTACAAAAAGCTATACCTATTCAATTAAACCAACTATTATAGAAGAACTATCAAAACAACAGTTACAAGAATTGGCAATAGCTGTATTCTTTTATACTAACGTCTCCATTACCTCTGCTGCTGGTCACATCCTTCTCAAGAAAATTATGTATCTAATATATGATTATTCCTTAAAGGACCAGCAAGAACCCAAGTGTGATGGCTTTAATAATACATATTTCTCTTTCAAGGATAACAATCCTAACAATGTCATTGATGGTGATATTTTTTATCCTTTAGCTGATGCTTTGCATCGACACAAAAAGGTACGCCTCTCGTTTTACGAATCAGGCAAACCTAGAGAAATCGTTAGTCCCGTATCTTTATATACCTACTATGGAGAAAATAAAAATATATTATGTAGTATCAATAATGGACGAATCCAATGGAACCGTATTGATCGTATCAAATCTCTAGAGGTCACTAAATACAATAGCACTGATTATGTGCCAGGTAGAGTATCAAAAGAAAACATATTAGATACTTGTATCATTCACTTCTTAACCTTAGAAAATTATGAACCAGTTTATGATCAATTCACTCGACATTTCAGCGATTCTTTAACGGTACTTTCAACAACAAATGAATATATAGAGTTGCAACTAAACGTACCAGATGCATTACAATTGCTACCATTATTACGGAGCTATTTACCTTATGTATATATTACATACACTAGTAAACCTAGCATTAAAGAGAGATTCTACAGTAATCTATATGCCTCTTTAAATATGAATTTTATAGAGCCGGAAGGATATAAAAAACGAAAGAAAATTAATCGTTTCCTTCATCCGCTTCACAAAAAAGAAAATAGTAATAAGAAAGCAAAAAAAGATAAAGATATAGATGGTACCTATGTATCATCTGTCCTAAATGATATCAATGCGATTACCTTTACAACACAATATCAACTACAGTTAGACATGATTAATGGTATTAACTATACAAAAAAGGATATTGAGGAATTAATCAATCAACGTAGACTACTTACGCCGTCAGTATATAAGAAGGCCTTAAGGAATGATGATTACGAGCACTTATTAGCCAATACATTAGTTGAGTCGAATGATAATACCAATGTCCTAGAGTCTATCCTTCCAGATTTACCTCTCGTTATCCTTAGTGATGCTGAAAGAATGTTCCTAAAAGATCTTATTTCTGACCCACGTGCAAATTGGCTACTTTCACCAGAGCTATGCCAGGTATTATCTAGGGAACTAAAATCTGTAAATACCACCTTTCCAGCAGGAACATGGACACGTATGCCCACCATGACAGATGATACCCCCATATCAATGGAATCAATCATTCAGTGTTTACAAGCCATCCAAAGTAACAAGCGAATTAGAATACAAGACGTAGTAGTATCCCCTTGCCGGATAGAGTATTCAGTAGGAAGTAACGGCTATACCCTCATTGCTTATAACCATACAATGGATACCTTCTTAGACTATCCACTACGCAATGTATCTAACATCATACCAATAGATATACCACGATTAGCAGATATAGAAACTGTATATACAAACTTTAGAGATGGGGCAAAGCGAACTGTAACATTCACCTTACATGACGCAAATAATGCTGTTGATCGCTGCTTTAACTACTTTAGTAACTATACAATCCATGCTAAAGATATTACTGATGAAGAGTTTACCATCTCTGTTAGCTATCTACCATTCCAAGAGGTAGATATTTTACGACATCTATTAAAACTTGGTTGTGCAGTACGCATTACAGATGATAATCCACTAAAAAATCAACTAGAAAATATCTATAAAACGGCATTGATTCATGCACCAACTATGTAATACTTACCCAATATACGATTATCGTAAGATCTCTACATATACAAAATACCCTTATGAAACAAAAGGACCTAGCTACACATCCATGTACTAGGTCCTTTAACTATCTTCTAACAAAATCAAAATCTGCACCAATTGTTGCATTATGCAATATGAAATATATTATCTACTAAAACATTCTAAAACTTAACGAGTCCTATAGCCTGCAACCACTTACCAAGCTTTGTTTGAGGCGGCATAAAACCTGACATATAATCACCTACCTTTACAATGTAATAACATTACTTCTCTAAACCAATTCTATACTTACTCAAAATACCACCACCTTATAATAATTAATTTAATAGATAAAGCTAGGATTACTCCTCAAGTGCATCAAGCACTGCTACTAATACTGCTACTGCAGAATCTACTTCTAAAGATGACATATCATCCCTCCTATCAATAAAAAACTAAAATAGTCTATTACTTTGTTCAATTATTATCGCTCATTGGCTACATCATTAGTATAGGGTAAAACACTATATATACAAATTCAAAAAAACTAAGACATAAAAAGAAAACGAGTGGATCAAAAAGATTCACTCGTTTTTTCTAAATAGGAAAATCTACCATATTGCACCATTCGGCGCATACCGTAAACGGTAAGTACTATTGCCTTATCACCTTCGTTTTACCTTCACTTCGTTCAGGCACTTGAGATGTGCGGACTTCATCGTCTCTTCGCTCCTCTGCCGTCTCGCACCATTCGGCGCATACCGTAAACGGTAAGTACTATTACCTCATCACCTTTGTTTTACCTTTACTTCGCTCAGGTAAGAGAATTACGGACTTCATCGTCGCTTTGCTCCTCTGCTGTCTCGCACCCTTTGGCGCATACCGTAAACGGTAGGTACTGTTGCCTCATCACCTTTGTTTTACCTTCGCTTTGCTCAGGTAAGAGAAGTACGGATCTCATCGTCACTTTGCTCCTCTGCTGTCTCGTACCCTTCGGCTCATACCGTAAACGGTAAGTACTATTGCCTCATCACCTTTGTTTTACCTTCGCTTTGCTCAGGTACTTGAGATGTACGGGCTTCATCGTCGCTTTGCTCCTCTGCCGTCACGCACCCTTCGGCGCATACCGTAAACGGTAAGCAGTGTTGCTTTATCACCTTTGTTTTACCTTCACTTCGTTCAGGTACTTGAGATGTGCGGACCTCATCGTCGCTTCGCTCCTCTGCTGTCTCGCACCCTTCGGCGCATACCGTAAACGGTAGGTACTGTTGCAACCTATACTGCTTAATTTCATAAAAGACTTTAAGTTTCAATACCGTAAACGGTAGGTACTGTTGCAACTGAATAGCAGCATCTCTATCAGTTATAGCTTGACTAACTTGTTTCAATACCGTAAACGGTAGGTACTGTTGCAACGTAATGAAAGCGCTTATCGGTGAAGAAATCGATTCCACATTCGGGTTTCAATACCGTAAACGGTAGGTACTGTTGCAACCCAACACGTAAACCTGTTAATGGTTTAAGTGCTAATGGTGCTGTTTCAATACCGTAAACGGTAGGTACTGTTGCAACCCGTATTTGCTGTGATAGGATGTGCATTACTCGTAGGTTTCAATACCGTAAACGGTAGGTACTGTTGCAACATATAAATCTGCTTTACCCATGCACATAAAACCTTCGGCAGTTTCAATACCGTAAACGGTAGGTACTGTTGCAACGAAGCAGTCGTGGTATCCCCACTTTCGAGGATACCACTGGTTTCAATACCGTAAACGGTAGGTACTGTTGCAACTGGTGTAGGCATGCCAGTTGTCGCAACGGCGGCGGTGGGTTTCAATACCGTAAACGGTAGGTACTGTTGCAACGGTGCTATGTATTCATAATACCTCCCTTTAATAAGATACGTTTCAATACCGTAAACGGTAGGTACTGTTGCAACAACCATGAAAAAACAACGTAAACAAAAACAACAACTAAACGTTTCAATACCGTAAACGGTAGGTACTGTTGCAACTCGACAATGGTGTTTTATCTTTAAGCGACGCAGTAAAGTTTCAATACCGTAAACGGTAGGTACTGTTGCAACTTCATAATACTTTTCCTTTCCTCCCATCAATTAGACATAGACAGTTTCAATACCGTAAACGGTAGGTACTGTTGCAACTAAGAAGAGCTATTATTTATTTAGCTCTTCTTTTAAGTTTCAATACCGTAAACGGTAGGTACTGTTGCAACCTGATGGATATCGTGAACCATTACAAATTACGGTAATGTTTCAATACCGTAAACGGTAGGTACTGTTGCAACCGCGCAAAAAGAATGTGACTTGGTAAATGAAACACAAATAGTTTCAATACCGTAAACGGTAGGTACTGTTGCAACAGCGGGTCTTAGAAGGCCAGTATTCATGGGGCTTAAAAATAGGTTTTGGCAAACCTCACACCGTAAACGGTCAGTTTGGGCTCCCAGTGGATCAAAAATGCCGATGAGCATAGGTAAATACTGGTGGTAAATGATTTTTCTAAGAATACAGTTATTATAAGGGTTTCTAATTTTTACGTCAAGATTTATCATCATTTTCTTTTTAGCTTATTTTTATAGAAATATAGGTATTATCTGATTTTATCAGGTTTAAGGATATTTTTAATTCGTTAGAAAATGATTTGAACTATAATTACATACCAAAAAGCTACCCACCGGCTTAGCCGGTGGTTCTTCTTTTCGCCTATAAGGCGAATGCTACCGGCCGCGCGTGGGAGCGCATGTCGATCCGTCATCTGCAATCGAATACTAACTACCCGTTAAA